>Ga0209382_10000396_pt1 | contig 71901 bp, 67 predicted proteins | sample SoiMetdeltSBSDD5_FD_187599 | JGI IMG/M metagenome (GOLD analysis project Ga0209382, IMG submission 187599) | Bulk soil microbial communities from a Populus tree surrounding site in Tennessee, USA - Soil MetaG P. deltoides SBSDD5 (SPAdes) (version 2) | ecosystem: Environmental > Terrestrial >... | reverse complement strand
GGTTTCTCATCGAATCTCTAATCCAGGACACTAGCTGCCTACTTCTTTCCGAACGGCTCGAAGGCGAACTTCTGGCCGCCAACACTCGCCTCGAACATGAGGCCCCCCTTACCGGTGGTGAAGACCGCCACGCCGTTCTCGTATTTCGCGTTCGTCGACGCGCCCTTCGCAGCCGCGATCGCGCTTGCCTGAGCCGCGAGCGCGAGCGTCCCTTTCTTGAAGTCCGTGAACGCCGGCAGCGTCTCGAAGAAGATGACTTCCGAGTAGGTTTGACCACCGAGCTGGGCCCCGACGGTGATCTGCGTGAGCGACGCCTTTCCGATAGCCTTGCCCTTTTCGAAGACGACGCCGGAGCCGGTCGCACCTCCAACCCCAATCGCCCCCTTGCTAACCGTCGGGAAGACGGCATACCCGACCGCGTTGTCGAAGAAGCGCGCGAGACCCGGATCTGCCTTTTTGAAGACCGCGATGGTCCCTTGGGCCTCCTTTACATCCTTGGTTACATCCACAGTTTGAGCTGCGGCGGCTCGGATGAGAAGACCGAAGACCAGTAAGATTCCTACGCCGGACGTTTTCGCTGACATATGACTCTCCTCTCCGGCCGGTGCTTGACCTGCTTGTCTACGGTTTCCAATATCGACCATACTCCTTTCTTCTGCCTTCGCTATTACGAACGGGTGGGTTGCGTTGGAGTTTGCGACGCGACGACTAACCGGACCTGAGAGTCGCCCACGCCGGAACGAGCTCGTAGTGCGAGCCCGACGGCCTACAGCTCGAGAAACGACCTCGGACGGGGCGGTGACGCCGGGCCAAGCGCGAACCGAAAACGCCGCCGCGGCCTTACGCTGGAGGCGCGCGATCATGGCGGCTCGCACAGCCTTCGGCTGATTCGCCTGCAGGATGTGCGGTCCGTGCAGCTTCATCGCGCGGCCTCCGCGACAGGCGAGCAGGCGATGACCCAACGCGGAGTCGCCGACGGCCCCTGAGAGTACGGCGCGGCGGATGCCGGCGATCCTGCCCGCGTAGCGGACTCCACGAAGTCGCCCGCGCTTCCTGTTCGCGCGATCGAGTAAGGCCTCAGCCACTCGCCGCTGCTGCCACGAAAGCGTGGCCCACAGAGCGCTGCAGACGGGGCGAGATCCCGACATACCGCGCGTGGCGTTCGATAGTCCGCTGAGTATGCACATGCCAAATGTGTGCATGGCGCGCCAAGGTGCATGCCAAGCGACTGACCGCCGTCCGGATCGAACGCGCGACCCGTGCTTAATCGTTCCGGCCGCCGCGACGAGCCGATCAGCTACAGCTCTCCGAGGCCGTCCACGACGTCGCGCGTGACCGCATCGTGCGGTGATGACACGCGACGTCTGCGGCGGGCCTGTCCTCGGGCCGCGAACCTCAGGCGGCGGTCGATAACCGTCTGTCGTGCTGATCCGCCAGCGGGCATGGGTGTTTCCGTACGGACGGGCTCCAGAAGACGTTCGACACCACGTTCCAGAAGCTTCTTGACAAGCGCGGCGACGGCGGCGCTGGCCGCGGCAGCGACGATTTTGCCGGGGATCGTCGATTCGGCAGCCACCCGCTCGGGATGTTCCGTCATCCGTGAGAGCGCCTGGCGCAGCCGACCGGTCTGAACGGCTAGCTGCTGCCGGCGGCGCCGACGCCACACGCTGAGCCATACGCCCGCAGTCGCAGTCCCCACGAATGCGAGCGTCGTGAGTGTGGCCCCGAGTGCATGACGTCGCAGCTGAAGTCGCACATTGAGTAGCTCATGCCGCCGCCGATCCAATTCAGCGAGGAGATCGTCGAGCTCGTATCGGACCCTGGCGATCTCTCCGCCAATCGCTTGCGTCGTTGCGCGCGGGTCCAGTTTTCCGTCGTAGGTGTGTTCGGACCCTCGATCTACGCGAGACGTTCCTTCACCCATTGCATGTCCTCTTTCAGCGTCTGACGTGTCAGCAGCAGAGGTCGTGTCACGTGACGACGCCATCCGATGTATCCGACGATCGCGGCAGTGACCAGAATGCCTCCTCCCACAGCGAGGGCGGCGAGCCAGCCAGGGATGACCAGCGCGAGCGCGAGAATCGGGGCAACAAGGAGGAGATTCACGCCGATCAGCGCCGCGATCGCCGCGAACCCAAGCACCTTGATCATGGTCAGCTCAGCCTTCAGGTCGGCGCGAATCTCGGCTTTCGCGAGCTCGAACTCCTTCTGCGCCAATACCGAGACCTTGCCCGTGATCTCCTTGATGAGCGCGCGATTTGACAGTTCCCGTGCCGATGTTCCGTTGTGCAACGTTTCCATTCCTGCGTCCTCCCGCTTCGAGCTGTCGAAGCGCCCACCACGCTTCGCCGACGTCGCATCCAGGAGCTGCCCCTCTCCGCCTAGAGCGCACGGCCGAGCTGCAGCGCTTCCCGATACACCACCTGGGACTCGTCGTAAGGAACCTGTAGGTGACGAATGTCTCGCGCGATCCCGGCCAGTCGTCGCGACAATGCTGCTGACTTCGCATGAGCGGCAGGAGTGTCTCGATACACCGACCACACACGTCTGATCTGTCGCTCGATCTCTTGGCTAACCCAAAGGGCGCATCGGCGACAGTTGTCGTACCCACACATCGACGGCTTGCAGACGCCGCGCCAGTAACTCGACAGTGTGACTGCCTGTCAGGCCGACGATGAGGGCAAAGTCTTGGCCTAGGCAAAGTTTTGGACAAAGTGAAGGTCGACGAGCGCTACAACGCCGAGATCGGCATCCCGCGGCTCCACGTCGAGACGGTGACGTGCCTGAAGGTGACTGCCGATCACGCCGAGCACGCGGGCGAGATTTGGGCTACCGTGTGTGGGCCTGGATCGCCTTGGAGGCCGTTTTCTGAAATTGTCGCCCGGCGACATTCTCGACGGCGGCATTCCCGATCGCCTTGCGCTTCGTAGATCTGCGGGTGGCTCTGGTTGCCGCCACCGTTTCTTGATTCGCCGAAGTCACACGCGATGACGCCTTCTTGCTCTTCAGCGCACTCCTCCATTCGGAATGACTCTGGCCAAAGAGGGGGAAGGTCCCACCTCACAGATGTCGTGGTGGTCGTGGGCAGCGATCTTGATGAACCGCTCGGCATGGCTCGGATGGACGGAGAGCTGCGCCGCAAGGACGCTCGCCGTGGCGCCGGTGCGGATCGCCAGCGCCGCCATCTGGATAACCTCGGCGCCGGCATAGCTCACCATCTGCGCACCGAGTAGCCGCTCCTGTACGGCGTCGAAGACCAGTTTGAGATACCCGTCGTCCTCGCCGGTGGCGCGGCCGTTCGAAGCCCCCCGTAGATCATGCGTCGCGACATGACACCCGACGCCGCTGGCGATCGCGGCCCGATGGGTCAGCCCGACTTTGGCCACTTCCGGCGTCGTGAAAACGCTCTGCGGTACGAGCGTGGTGTCGGCAATCAGTTGGTCACCCTGCAGCGCGTTGCGCGCGGCGACACGACCTTCGTACGCGGCCACCGAAGTGAGCTGTGCGTTGCCGGCGGCATCGCCCGCGGCATAGATGTGCGCCACTGACGTGCGGAGATAGGGCGTGACTTCGAGGCCGAGGTGTCCCATCGCGAGGCCCAGTTGTTCAGCGCCCAGCGTCTCGGGCCTCCACCGGCGCCCGACGGCGACGCACGCCTGATCCGCCGTCACCTCGTGAGGCACGTCGTCTTTCGTGAAGCGCGCTGTCACGGCGCCGCGTCGCCCTTCGAGTCTGGTGAGGTTGGCACCCAGATGAAAGCTGACGCCTCGGCCCTCGAGGATCTTCCTCAGGTAGGCGGCGACGTCGGGATCGAACGCGGGAAGGATCTCGCGCTCCTGACCGATGATGACGACCTCCGCCCCGAAATCGCTGAACGCGCCCGCCATCTCCAGACCGATGACACCCGCCCCGACGATGACCAGACGTCGCGGGAAGACGGGAAGGAACAGGATCTCGTCCGAGCTGATCGCCGCTTCGATGCCTGGCAGGACCGGAACGACGGGGATGGATCCCGCGGCGATGATGATCCGATCGGCCCGCAGGGCCGAGCTGTTCACCGTGATGGTGTGCGGGTCGGCGAACCTCGCCTCGCCGAGGATGATCTCGGCGCCCACCCGCGCAAGCGACGCCGGAAGTGGCTGGAGCTCCTTGACGATCTCATGCTGCCGACGGACGACCGTCGGCCAGTCTAGCTCCACGGTGCCGGTGGACGTGCCGAAGCGCGCCGCGTCCTTTGCGAGCCGATGAATCCGTCCGGACCTTACCAAGGTCTTTTTCGGGATTCACCCCACGTTGACGCACGTGCCGCCAAGTGGCCCGCGGTCGACGAGCGCGACACGGGCCGTCATGGTGACAGCCGCTTTCAACGCGTTGATGCCCGCTGCTCCGCCTCCAACGATGACCACGTCATAGCGCTCCAAGGCGAGCCCTCCTCGACGGTGTTCGTCCACCCTGTCCCTCCTGACCGTAACGCGGCGGACGCGCGCTCGAACGTGGACGAAGGTCCGATAGGCGTCATGATCCATCGTCTCCTCGAACTCGACGGCCACACCATCGTAGTGACCGATCCCGATCGTCGACTCCAGCGCGCGTCATGCCGCGATGATACCTCGCTGGCACTGTGCTTGCTCCGCGCGCTCCGGGCACGTGAATCCGAAATTTCCGCGGCGGGCTCGGCAATTGGTCGCGGCGCCACTGGCTCTGGTTCGCGGTTCCGGTGGGCGTGGCCGTCGTGCTGGCCGTGATCCTCGCGTTTGTCATCGACGAGCCGCTGCGGCAGATGACCGAGCGCGAGATGAACCGCACGATGAAGGGCTACACGGCTCACATCCGTAAGCTCGACTTCCATCCGTTCGGGTTCTCCGTCGACTTCTACGACGTCCAGCTCGTTCAGAACGCCAACCCCGATCCGCCCGTGATGCGGATCGAGCGGCTGAGCGCCTGCGGCCCCAAGCCCTTAGTGCACTCAGAGAGCAGCAGTCCGCCAGCCGCCTCAAATCCGAGTGGGTGTTCTGCGACTCGATCGGGGGGCCCGCTCGACCGCGACAACCTCATGAATCGCGTCTGGTACCCGGCGCTGAAGCGGGCTGGCATCCGGGATCGGAAGCCGTACCAGACACGGCACACGTTTGCGACGCTGGCGCTTTCGGCTGGAGAGGAAATCGGCTGGGTGGCAAAGCAACTCGGCCACGCCAACACCGAGATGGTGATCCGCCATTACTACCGGTGGATTAGGAACAACACGCGGCAGGACGGCGCGGCTCTCGACAAGGCTGCCGCGCAGGCTGGACTGTAGGTCTGAACGAGTGTTCACGGCAGAATCACGGCAGAACTTACGGCAGAAAACGAGAGGGGCTACGGGTCCAATGTCCCGTAACCCCTCGTCACGAAAGTGGAGCGGCCGACCGGATTCGAACCGGCGACGTCCAGCTTGGGAAGCTGGCATTCTGCCACTGAATTACGGCCGCCCAGCGCCTCCTATATTACTGCACCTGTCTTCGTTCGTTGGTTCCTGAGGCACGGCAGAGAACGAGAGTGGCGCCAGTCCCGCGCTACTTGCCGTCCTTGATCGTCATCTCCACGGCCTTGATGCGCTCGTCACTGCGCGCCTTCCAGGTGATCCGCTTGCTCGCGCCGTACAGGTCCAGCTGCTGGTAGAGCGGGGCGGCAGCGGCGTCCTCGATCCACAGCTTGTTGATCTGGTGATAGAGCGCCAGCCGCTTCTTCTCGTCCATCTCCTTCTGCGCGGCGTCCATCAGCCCGTCGAGATCCGCATTGAAGTACGTGCCCAGATTGCTGCCGTTGTGAAAGAGCGGGTTGTAGACGGTCTCCGCGTCGATCGTCGGCGTGCCCCAGCCGATGAGCCACACGGGCCCGCCCTTGTGCTTGTACGTCAGATTGTTGAGGTAGTTCACGAACTCGTAGGTCTTGACCGTCGTCTTGATTCCGGCCTTGTTGAGCTGACCGGCGGCGGCCTCCGCCACTTCCTTGTCGCGGACGTAGCGGCCCTGCGGCCCGTTCAGCGTGATCTCCACGCCGTTCGGATAGCCGGCGTCGGCGAGCAGCTTCTTGACCTTCGCGAGGTCCTGCTTGATCGGCTTGAGCGAGGCGTCGTAGCCGAAGTGCAGCGGCGTCAGCATCGTGGCCATGCGCGTGGCCTTGCCATCGAGCACGCCCTTGATGATCTCGTCCGCGTCGAGCGCGTACTGGATCGCCTGACGCACACGCTTGTCCTTGGTGGGGCCGTCGTAGACGCCCGTCGCCATGTGCGTCTTCTCGTCGAAGTTGTGCGTCTGGAACATGAGCTGGATCGTGCGGATCGACGGCGCCGTCGTCAGGAACAGCTTCGGATGATTGGCGATCGGGTTGGCGAGGTGCGGCGGAATGTTGACCGCCACGTCGATCTCGCCGTTTTGCAGCGCGGCGACGCGAACGGCGTCGTCGGGGATCGGTCGGAACACCACCGTCTTGATCTTCGGCGCCCCGCGCCACCACGCGTCGTTGGCCTCGAGCACGATCTCCTCGTCCTTCGCCCAGCGGACGAACTTGTAGGGACCGGTCCCGATGGGCTGACGCGAGATGTCGGCCGGCTGCTTGTCCTTGTACGCCTTCGGCGGGTACATCGACGCCTGGGCGAAGGTCAGGACCGTGAGGAACGTCGGCCAGGGCTTGTTGGTGTGCACGCGGATCGTGTACGGATCGACGATCTCGACCGACTCGATCGGCTTGAAGTTCGACGACGCGCGCAGCTTCGGATCCTTTACGCGCTCGAGGCTGAACTTCGCCGATTCGGCGTTGAACTCCTCGCCGTTGGTGAACTTGACGCCCTTGCGGAGCTTGACCTCCCATGTCGTCGGCGCCACCAGCTTCGGGATCTCGGTGGCGAGCGCGGGAACGATCTTGAGATTCGCGTCGCGCTCCCAGAGCGTCTCGAAGATGTGCGATGCGATGATCGAGGCCGGGGCCTCTTGCTGGTCCATGATGTCGAGCTTGGTCGGATCGACGCCCTGCGCGATCACGACCTTGCCCTCCGGAGCCGCCGCCACCGCGATCGGCGACAGGACAACGGCGAGCACGACGACGAAGATACGCCACTGAATCATCGGGACCCTCCTCGGAGGGGAAATTTGCTTTGTGGTGCCGGTACTTTACGGGCCAGGATCGAGCGAGTCAAGGTAGGCCAGCGCCTCCTCGCGACTGTGCACCCGCCCCAGGTCCTGCGCTTCGCGCGCCTGTGAGAGCAACCATCCGACGCGCGGCCCGGGTTCCAGGGAGAATCGCGTCATCACATCCTCGCCGCGCAGCAGCGCCGGGCGCCGCTCGGCCTGGTGCTGCTCGCGCCAGCCGGCAAAGAGGTCGCGGATGAGGCCCGCGCGGCGCCACGTGGTGAGCGGCGAGGCGCCGGTCACGGCCGCGGCGTCCGCGAGCACCAGCAGCAGGAGGTCGCGCGTGTCTTCGCGCAGATCGCGATAGAACCGATAGCGCGCCCGTGGCGTGATGGCGCCCGCATGGCCGAGGTGCATCGGTCGCAGATGATGCCGGACGACGCGCTCGATCACGGCGGTCAGGCGCTCCGGAAGCCGAAGCCGCTCACCGATCGTGCGCACGCGCTGCGCGCCGATCACGTCGTGCTCGAAGAAGCGCACACGGCCGCCGACGCGCCGCCGCGTCTCGGGCTTGCTGACGTCGTGCAACAGCGCGGCCAGCTTCAGCGCGGTCTCACGGCGCGCGCCGCCGCCGAGCGGTTCCGCCAGGTGGGCGGCGAGCTCCTCGCCGTATGGGGCCAGGGCCTCCAGGCGCGCGAGCAGCCGGTCGCAGCCGCCGACCGCGCGCAGCGAGTGCTCGAGCACGTCGAAGCGGTGCGGCGGCGGCTGCGGGGTCGCGCGCATCGCCTCCACCTCCGGCAGCACCACACCGAGCACGCCGAGCGCATCCGCGCGGCGCAGCGCACGTGCCGTGTCCGGCAGCGCCGTGATCATGAGCAGCTCGTCGCGCACACGCTCGGCCGCGACGCGGGCGAGCCGTGGCGCGGCGCTGCGCACTGCGCGTGCCGCCGTGGGCGTGAGCCGAAGACCGAGCGTCGCCTCCAGTCTGACAGCGCGGAGCGTGCGCAGCGGGTCGTCCTCGAGCACACCGCGACCAGCCGGGCGCAGGCGCCGCGCTTCGAGATCCGCGACCCCGCCGGTGGGATCGACGATGCGCGCGCGCCCGCGCGCGATCAACGGCCCGAGGGCGACGGCGAGCGCGTCGACCGTGAAATCGCGCGCGGCGAGGTCCGCTTCGAGGGTCGGGGCGCGGAAGTCCGTGACGTCCAGCGTGAGGCCGGCGCCGCTCACGACACGCGCGGCGCCGCGCTCGGCATCGAGGACGACGCACGTGCCGCCGAGCCGCTCGGCGCTGCGCCGCGCCAGCGCGATCGCCCCCGACGGCACGGCGATGTCCACGTCGGCGCTCGCGCGTCGCAGGATGGCGTCGCGCACGGCGCCTCCGACCAGCGCGGCGTCGCGCGGTCCCGCCTCCGCCGCCACGCGAAGCAGCGCAACCTGCGCCGGTGCGAGCCGGGCCAGGCGCAGCTCAGCCACGGTCGAGCAGCCGCGCAGCGTTGTCGTGCAAGATCTTGCGTCGGACGGTGTCAGGCAGCGCGCGATCCCACGCCCAGCGGCGCTCCTCCTCGTAGTCGTATGGGATCAGCGGGAAATCGGAGCCGAACAGGATGCGATCCTGCCAGCGGATCAGCGCGGCGTCGGTGATCGCCGCCGGGTCGGCGCCGACGTAACGCGTGGCGGCGGGGGCCAGCGCCATCGTCGTGTCGACGTAGAGGTTCGGATGCGTGTCGAGGAGCGCCAGGAACGCGTCGCTCTCGAACGCGCCCATGTGCGCCACGATCGCGGTGAGCCGCGGAAAGCGCGCGAGCACGCGGCGAAAGCGCTCGACGCCGGTGAATGGATCGCGATAGGGCAGCGTGCCGACGTGCAGGACGAAGATGTGGCCGGCAGCCTCGGCCCGCTCGTAGACGGCGAACAGGCGCTCGTCGTCGACATGAAAGCGCTGCACCGAGTGATGGAACTTGAACCCGCGCAGCCCGAGCGGCCCCGTCGCCTCGGCGGCGATGGCGTCGACGTCGGGGTCGTCGGGATGCAGCGTGCCGATGCCGATGGCGTCAGGGAGCGCGGCCGCCGTCCGCGCGACCCAGCGGTTGAGCTCGCGCGCCATGCCGGGCTTGTGCGCGTACGAGAAAAAACAGAAGCGCTCGACGCCGCGCTCCGCCAGCGTCGCCGCAACCTTGGACGGCTCGAACGGATGGCGCGCCACCCAGCCGTCGGCCGTGAAGTGGCGCAGGATCGCGTCGGCCAGGCGGGGCGGATGAAGGTGAACGTGGACGTCGATGCAGGAGAACGGCGGACGCCACGGCGTGGCGGTCGCCACGGCTCACCCGAGCTCGAGCCCGGCACTCCCGATGCGGTACTCGACGATCTCGTCACTCATGGCGCTGCCGCGGTGCTTGACCACGGACAGCAGGCGCGCGACGCGACGGCCGACGCGCTCGCTGCCCATCACGAAGATCGTGTTCGCGGTGGCGCCGATGTCGCCGACGGCGACCTTGCGCGCCAGCAGATCCTCGAGCCGGGTCTCCTCCGTCGTCACCAGCAGGAGCGTGGTCACGGCGGTGTGATCGTAAAGGTGCGCATCGATGAACTGGCGATGCTTCCACACCGGCAGGCAGGTCTCCATGCCGAGCGTCTCCGCGTCGCGATGGAGGGTCTTGCGGTACAGCTCGTCGAACATCCAGAACTGGATGGAGTCGGCCGGCTGGTCCATCGGCTCCACGCCGTCCACCACGACCCGACGCGTGCCCGCGGTGAAATGGAAATAGAAGAAGGGCCGGACGGTGTGGAGCGCGTGATTGTAGGTGGCCTTCCAGTTCCAGTCGAACTCCCACGCGCCGTCGGACGTCGGCACCTGGAAGTCGCGCACGCGTCCGACCCACTTCAGCGCGTTGCAGTAGAACGCCTCCATCTGGTCGGCCGAGGGATAGGGCTCCGTCATCGGCGGCACGGTGTGTGTCCACTCCTTCAGCGACCAGTCGAAGAGCCGCGCGGCGTACTCGTCGTGCTGCTGGCTGTCGCCACGGCCGTTCATGTCCAGGACGACGCCACGCGCGCCGTCGGTGACGCGCCCGTGATCCGCGAAGGTGAGCCCGAGGTGGGTCTTGCCGATGCCGGTGGCGCCGTACACGACCGACAGCGTGCCCGGCAGCAGGCCGCCGCCGAGCATTGCGTCGAGCCTGGGGATGCCGGTCGAGACGCGTGCGCTCATCCGGTGGATTCTACACCGGGTCGGCCGCGCGCCCCTTCGTCTGGAACTGGCGCTCGTAGAGATGGCGCAGCTCGTCGAGCGTGGTCGCCTGCCCCGGAGACTTGTCGTCGCGCACGCGCGCGATGCGCGCAAACCGCAGGGCGAGCCCTGAGGCGTAGGTCGGGCTCTTCTGGATCTCGTTGTATTCGACCTCGACGACGACCTCGGGCCGCACGCGCACCGTGTAGCCGTCGTCGTCTGTCGCGAGCGTCCACAATCGTGCCGTCATCTCCACGAACTGCGCGTCGGTGAATCCCTTGAACGTCTTGCCGACGTCCGCGAACGTGTCGTTGTCGCGCACGGCGAGGTGGTAGTTGGAAAGCCAGCCCACGCGCCGGCCGGAGCCGCGGTCCACGGCGACGATCACGCAGTCCACCGTCTCCGCCGCCTTCAGCTTGAACCAGCGCTTGCCGCGGCCGCCCGGCTCGTACGTGCTCGCGAGATCCTTCGCCATCACGCCCTCATGCCCGGCGGCCAGCGCGGCAGCGCGGAAGGCGGCCGCGTCGGTCTCGTCGGTGACGATCCGGCGCTCCGCGAGATAGCGGCCGCCGGTGATCCGCGCCAGCACGTCCCAGCGCTGCTCGTACGGCTCATCGATCAGTGAGCGCCCCTCGGCCATGAGGCAATCGAAGAAGTGCAGCGCCAGCGGCATCTCACGCGCGAGCGCCTCGACGCCGTGGACGCGCCGAAAGCGGCGCATCAGCTCCTGGAACGCCAGCGGCCGGCCCGCTGCGTCGAGGGCCACCACCTCGCCGTCGAGGATGAACGGCTCGCCCGTGAGATCCCGCCGCGCGATCTCGACGACGTCCGGCAGGCTACGCGTCACGTCGGACAGGCGTCGCGTCCACACCTGCACGCGATCGTCCGCGCGGTGCAATTGGATCCGGGCGCCGTCGTACTTGTACTCCAGCGCGGTTCGGCCGCCGTGCGCCGTCAGCACCGCCGCGAAGTCGTCGGCGATCTCGGCGAGCATCGGCAGCAGTGGGACGAACGGCCGGGGTCTCGCGCTCGCGACGGCCGCCGCGCCGCCGCGGGCGGCGAGCACGGCCACCGCGGTGAGATCGCCGAGGAAGAGCGCGGCGCGACGAGCCGTCGGCAGATCCACGTGCCACGCGGCGGCGATCGCCTCGAGCAGCAGTCCCTCCGACACGCCCGTTCGCATCTCGCCGCCGATGATGCGATTGATGAAGTCGCGCTCGTCGGTCGACGCGCGCGCCGCCAGGCGCGCCAGCCGCTCGTCGCGCGCGCGCCGTGCGCCGGCGCCGGTCGCCGCCGCGACGTCCGCGAATGCGTCGGCGACGTCCATGAGGGACAGTGGCTCCGACGCCGCCGCGCCCGCGACGTTTCGCGGCAACCCGCGGACGCCCAGAACGCGGGTATCGGACGACGGAAACGCGCGACCGGCAAGGAACGCCACGGCCGTCGGAATCTCCTCCTGCGTGAGCGTCGTGAAAAACCGCGCGACCTCGTCCCGCTTCTCGAGGCGACCGCGTGCGCGCTCGAGCCGGCGGCCGAGGGCCGCGAAGTCCGCGAAGGCCGTCATACCCTGTATTCTAGGCGCGATGCGGAGGCTCGTTCTGCACGACGCCGACCCCGCCGTGGCCGCCGTCGCAGCGGCGCTCGCGCATCTGTACGACGTGCGGCCGCTCGGCGCCGGCCCCGCCGCCGACGCGGTCATTCTCGTGACGCCGCGCTCCTCGCCACCACCCGCCCGGGACGACATTCGTGTGCTCGGTCTTATTCCCGCGACCGACATCGGGCCATGGCCCGGCGGCTGGCACGCGGTCCTGCCGCTCGCGGCGCCGTCGGCGATGCTCGGGCACGCGGTGGCGGCGGCCTTCGCCGATCTCGACGCCGCCGTGGACCGCGCGCGGCTCGAGCGCGATCTCTCGGAGCTCAACGCCATCGGCATCCGCCTGTCGGCCGAGTCCAATCCACGCTTTCTCCTCGAGACGATGCTGAGCAAGGCGCGCGAGATCACCGACAGCGACGCCGGCTCGCTCTACATCGTGGAGGAGCGCGGCGACGCGCCGCACCTGAGATTCGCGCTGGCCCAGAACGACAGCGTGTCGGTGCCGTTCCGGACGGCCACCCTGCCCCTCACCGGCGCCAGCATCGTCGGCCACGTGGCGCTGACCGGCGAGCTGATCAACGTCGCCGACGCCTACGCGCCGCCGGCCGACGCGCCCTTCGCGATCAACCGGCGCTTCGACGAGGAGGCCGGGTATCGCACCAAGTCAATGCTCGTGGTGCCGATGCGCACACCGCACGGCGAGACGATCGGCGCGCTGCAGCTCATCAACTGCAAGGACGAGCGCGACGCGCGCCTGACGTCGCCCGCGGACGTCGAGCGCCACGTGCGCACGTACAGCGCGCGGCACGAGAAGCTGGCGGGCTCGCTCGCCTCGCAGGCGGCGGTGGCGATCTACAACCGCCGCCTGTATCTGTCGATCCGCGAGCTGTTCGAAGGATTCGTGAAGGCGTCGGTCACGGCGATCGAGGCGCGCGATCCCTCGACGTCCGGCCATTCCTTCCGCGTGGCCGATCTCACCGTCGGACTCGCCGAGGTCGTCGACCGCTGCAAGACGGGACCGTATCGCGAGCTGAGATTCCTCGACGACGAAGTGATGGAGCTTCGCTACGCCTCACTGCTGCACGACTTCGGCAAGGTGGGCGTCCGCGAGCACGTCCTCGTGAAGGCCAAGAAGCTCTACCCGGCGGATCTCGAGCGCATTCGTCACCGCGTCGAGCTGCTGAAGCGGGATCTCGCGCTGCGCACGGAGCGCGGCAAGCTCGCTCGGGCGCTGGCGCGCGCGGTCGATTACGCCGAGCACGCCGCGCGGCTGGATGCCGAGTTGGCCGCCGCCCTGACCGAGCTCGACCGCCAGCTCGATCTCATCGGCGTCGCCAACGAGCCGACGGTGCAGACGCAGACGTTCAAGGCCGACATCCTGAGATTGGCGTCACACACCTGGCACGATGGCGACGGCACGCCGCGCACGGTCCTGACGCCGGAAGAAGCGCGCGTGCTCGCCATCCCGCGCGGCAGCCTCACTGACGCCGAGCGTCTTGCCATTCAGCAGCATGTCGTCCACACGTTCCAGTTCCTGACGCAGATTCCGTGGACGAAGGAGCTGCGCCGCGTGCCCACGATCGCGCGCGCACATCACGAGAAGCTCGACGGCACCGGCTATCCGTATGGGGTCCGCGCCGACGAGATTCCCGTACAGTCACGCATGATGGCCATCGCGGACATCTACGACGCGCTCACGGCGAGCGATCGCCCCTACAAGAAGGCGCTGCGCGCGGAGGAGGCGCTGGCCATCCTCGACGCCGAGCGCCGCGCTGGCGCCCTCGACTCCGCGCTGCTCGACCTATTCGTCGAGGCGCGCGTGTTCGAGCGTACGGCGCGGCCGGGCTGAGTCAGCCGGCCACGAGCAGCAGCGAGACACACCAGAGCGCGAGCGCCGCGAGCGCGACGGCGGCGCGCACCACCTCGACGAGCACGTCGCGACTCCGCACGTGTTGAGTGGTCCGCGGCAAAAAAAGGGCGCGCGAGCGCCGGGACGAGATCAATCGGCGCTGGAGCGCCGGAAACGTGAGCGTGTCCGCATTCATCATCGTCTCCCCCGAAAATCTCAAAACCCGCGAAGCACCGCGACGACCTTGCCGAGGATCTTCACCGGCGTACGGCGCGGATCCACGACGATCGGCGCCATCGTCGGATGCTCGGGCTTCAGCACGACGCGCTCGCCTTCACGCGCGAAGCGCTTGACGGTTGCCTCCGCTTCGCCCGCCTCCGATTCGATGAGCGCGACCACGATGTCGTTCGCTGACGCGCTGTCCTGCCGTCGTACCAGCACCAGATCCCCGTCACAGATGTGGGCCAGGATCATGCTCTCGCCGCGCACGCGCAGCGCGAATAAGTCCTCGCCACGGCCCGGGAGCGACGCGGGCGCGATGTGCAGTTCGCCCTCCCGGTTCTCGCTCGCGAACAGCGGCTGACCTGCTGCCACGCGTCCGAGGATCGGCACCGCGTGCGCCGCTCGCGCCGGCGGCTCCGTCAGCGTGAGCGCGCGCGACGTACGTCCTGCGCTCTCACGGCGCTGCAGCGCGCCCTTTCGCTCGAGCGCGCGCAAATGATCGAACGCCGCGCGCGGGGTGACCTTGAACCGATCCCCGATCTCGCGCACCGTGGGCGGCACGCCGTGCTTACCGACGAAGGCGCGGATGAAGGCCAGCACCTCGCGTTGCTTCTCGGTCAGGTCGCGCATTGATCCTCCGTGATTGTGGCCGATACCATACTCAACGGGTGTTGAGGGACGCAAGCAAAAAAAGAGGGCCCTATGCCGGCTCCCAGGGCTCACAGACAGGGCACGTGCTCAGGCCCTGCTCTCGCGCCTCCGCCATCGTCTTCATGTAGATGCGGTCGATCTCGGGAATGCGCGCGACCCAGCCGCACTCGCGCCGATGGAACAGCCTCGAGCCGCGCTGCGCGCAGTACGGCTCACCGTGCTCGACCGCGGGCTCCGTGGCCACCGCGACGGCGACGTCGCTCGTCTCCGGCGCGACCGGCTCGGTCTCGGACGGCAGCGCCGCCGCCGGCTCGGCCGCATAGGAGGGCGTCGGCGGCGGATCGGGCTCGTTGATATTCAGATTGGTCTCGACCGTCGAGCGAAACTCATCGCTGGCTCGCCGGAACTCGCGCAACGCGCGCCCGACCATCCGTCCGAGCTCGGGGAGCTTCGAGGGCCCGAAGACCAACAGGGCCAGGACCCCGATGACGAGCATCTCCTGGAGTCCGATATCGAACATGGCGCTAGGGTATCACGCGCGTCGCCACCGTCTCCGCGTGCCCGAAGACGGAAAAGAATTCCCCTGGAGCGAGGGACAAGGGGGACCGCGGCGCGTCGCGAACCGCGGACTTGGCCGGCTCAGGCGCCCGAGGCACGGGAGTTGCTCCGACCTCGGCCCGAAGGAGGGCGATCGATGATCCTTCGCGTCCTGCTCTACTTCGTTCTGCTGACGGGACTGACCCTGCGCGAGCGGCTCGTACCGCTCAGGACGCGATGACTTCCTTCTGCTTCTCCGGCTCCGTCTCCTGGACCACGAGGCCACACTGCACGATCTTGTAGAGCAGCGCCTTGTAGCTGATCTGCAACAGGCGCGCTGCCTTGGCCCGGTTCCAGTGGACGCGGTCCAGCACTTCCTTGATCGCCACGCGCTCGGCGTCGCGGGCCGCCTGCCGAGCAATGTCCTTGAGGCTGATCGGCGTGTCGGGGCTCGTGACGGTGGTGACGGCGGCGGCAGCGCCCGGCGTGGTGACACGAGGACCACGACTGATGTTGCCGACGATCTCGGTATGCACGGGACGCGCGGTGCCCAGCACGACGACGCGCTTGACCGCGTTCTCGAGCTCGCGAATGTTGCCGGGCCAGTGATATTCGACCAGCACGCGCATGGTATCCGGCGGGATGTCGACCACGCGGCTGTACTGCGCGTTGAACTTCTTGAGGAAGAAGTCGACGAGGCCCGGAATCTCTTCGCGGCGCTCGCGCAGCGGCGGGATCCGGATCTCGATGACGTTGAGCCGGTAATAGAGATCCTCGCGGAACTGATGCGCACGCATGCTCGCTTCGAGGTCGCGGTTGGTGGCGGCGATGAGGCGCACGTCGGTGTCGATGATCTTCTCGCCGCCGACGCGGGAGAATTCGCCGTCCTGGAGCACGTGCAGCAGCTTCGCCTGCAGCCGCAGCGGCATCTCGCCGATCTCGTCGAGGAGGAGCGTGCCCTGATGGGCGGCCTCGAATTTTCCGGGCTTCTGCCGATAGGCGCCCGTGAACGCGCCCTTCTCGTGTCCGAACAGCTCGGACTCGAGCAGCTCGCCGGGGAGCGCCGCGCAGTTGACCTTCAGGAACTGCTTGGCGGCGCGCGGCGAGGCCTTGTGGATCGCCCGGGCGAGAACCTCTTTCCCGGTCCCGCTCTCGCCTCGGAGCAAGACCGTGGTGTTCGTGCCCGCGACCTTGGTGACCAGATCCCGGATCGGCTGCATCTTGCTGCTGGTGCAGAGCGCCATCAACGGCTCACTCATCGGCTGCTGTCTCCCTGGTGGTGTCGGCTGCACAGCTTGTCAGTGTTTGCATCGAAGTGCACTGCATGTGCCAAGGGTTTACCCACTCCCGCTTCCAATGATTACAAGCACTTCGGTGTCGGCGTGGCCGACCGGACTTTCTGAATTTGTACAAATTTCATAGACACTGTTGTAGGACTTACACGGGGAGGGAAATGAAATGGAGATCATGATCGTCGACGACGAGCCACAGGTGGCCGAGGTCCTGGCAGCATCGCTCAAGCGGCAGGGACACTCCACGACCGTCGTCCATTCAGGACCCGACGCGCTCGACAGGCTCAAGAGCACCGCCTTCGACGCGATGTTCCTGGACGTCTCGATGCCGGGCATGAACGGCCTCGACGTCATGGCGGAGGTACGACGGCTTCGACCGTCGCTGGCCGTCGTCGTCATCACAGGACACGCCACGCCCGAGGAGATCGAGGACGTAAAGAAACTCGGCGCCGTCGACGTGATTCAGAAGCCGTCGGCGCTCAAGCACTATCACCAGGCGATCGAGCGCTTGCACACCGGCGCGGCGAAAAAGCCGTTTCCGCGTTTCGGCGACGTGTGATATGCGTGTGCGCGTGATGGCCCGCCTCCTCGCGACCTGCGCCAGCCTGCTGGTCGTTTGCTTCGCTGCGGGGGTGGCCGTCGCGCAGCCGGTGCCGATCGCGCCTCAGTTCGGCACGACACTGATGCCGGATCCGCAGAAGCTTCAACTGCCGCTGCGCGCGCCCATCACGCTCGTGCCGAGCATCACCGTCAGCGAGGAGTACAACGACAACATTCTCCTCAACAATCAGAACCGCCAGTGGGATCTGATCACCGGCATCACGCCCGGCATCAACTTCATGTGGGAGAGCCGGACGCACCATCTCTTCGCCGGGTACAACTTCACTGCCGAGCTCTATCTGCGCGAGCCGGGACGCGACAACGCATTCAACCATCAAAACTTCACGCTCGACGGCATGTGGCACGCCACCGAGCGGCTCACCCTCACCCTCACCGACGGTTTCACGGCCACCACCGACACCAACCTCATCTCGCCGGAAGGCGTCTCGGTGGGGCGTCATCGATCGTTCGGGAACGTGCTGGCCGGCGGCGCCGCCTACCAGATCGACGATTTCACGACCGTCCGCGGGGGCGCGTCGTACGCCGCGCAGCGGTTCGAAAAAGCCGACCTCGATGACTCCAACGTCTATCGCGTCAACGTCGGACTCGACCGAGTGCTGACGCGACAGCTGCGCGGGACGATCGGGTACGAGTTCGGCTACTTCGACATTCAGCACGAGGACAAGGTCACCACGCATACGCCGCGAATCGGCGTCAGCTGGCAGGTCGCGCCGACGATCACGCTCACCGTCAGCGGCGGACCGACGTTCGAGGAGCACGACAACGGTTTCTCGCGTATCGCGCCGGCGGCCACCGCCGCCTACGATCAGAAATTGTGGTTCGGCGGCGTCGGCCTCGGCTTCGACCGCCAGGTGGCGACGGCCGGCGGCCTCGGCGGCGTCACCGACAACACGTCCGTGTACGGCCGCATCGACGTGCTGACGCTGACGCGTGGCCTCACGCTGTCCTTCGTCCCGCGCTATTCGTGGGTGAGGACGCCGAGCGGCGCACCGTCCCGCACTGGGAGCATCGACATCCAATCCTTCACCATGCCGCTGCAGGTCACGTATCGCCTCACGGCGTGGATGGCCGCGGTTGCGCGCTACCAGTTCTTCCGTCAGCGCACGCCGAATGAGGTCCGCGACAGCGCCGGCGACCTGATCGCCACCGACGCCGATCAGAATCGGCTGTTCGTCGGTCTGCAATTCGGCTACCCCATCACGTTCGATCGGCCCTAGCGACTGCAGCCGCTTACTCACGGCGGTTGCAGCCGAATGCAGTAATTCTCCCGTAATCTCGCCGGCGCTCGCCGCTTCCTGACCGCCGGGCTGCGGGAAAAACGCAGCGAAACGCCGCCTTCTGCGACGTTTTGCACGGTTTGGCACTGAGCTTGCCCCGATAGCGTCGCAGCCGGAGACACCGGCGCGACATGTCTCTCGCACAGCGTCTCGCGTGGCTGGATGGGGCTTCGACTCTTGCGGTGCTCGCCGCCGCAATCGCCGTCTGGTCGCCCGTCGCCGACGGGACGGGCAGCGGCCTGTGGCGGCTCGGCGCGCGCGCCGGAATCGTCGCGATCGTGTGTCTCGGCGCGTTCTACTACAACGATCTTTACGACTTCGAGGCGCCGCACGACGCCGGCCAGCTGTTCACGCGGCTGTGTCGGGCGCTCGGCGTGGCCGCGCTCGTGCTGGCCGGGACCTATCTCGTATTTCCCAACGCGATCATCGGCGGCAATCTCGCCCCGTATGCGCTTTGCGTGACGCTGTTCGCGGTGCTCGCCCTCCGCCTCGCGGTGTACGCGCTCGCGAAGCACGCGGCGTTCTCCGAGCGCGTACTCATCATGGGCGCCGGCCGGCTCGCCGCCGAGCTCGCCGAGCAGATCGCGACGCGCCCGGATCTCGCGATGCGGGTGGCCGGCGTGCTGGCGCCGGACGGCAGCGCCGTCGGCGGCGTGCCGCGTCTGGGCGCGTACGGCGACGTCGCGGAGATCGTGCTGCGCGAGCATCCGAATCGCATCCTCGTCGCGATGCCCGACCGCCGCGGGAATTTGCCCGTGTCCGCACTGCTCGCCTGCCGCTTTCGCGGCGTGCGCGTGGAGGAAGGCACGAAGGCGTACGAGCGGTTCACGCGTCGACTGGCGGTGGAGTCGCTCACGCCGAGTGCCTTGATCTTCGGCGACGGCTTTCGCGTCTCCCGCGCGCAGCTCGCGCTCAAGCGCGTGCTGTCGGTGCTCATCGCGAGCGCGGCGCTCGTCGCGACGGCGCCGCTCATCGCGCTGATCGCGCTCGCGATCAAGCTCGAGTCCCGAGGACCGGTGTTCTTCATCCAGGAGCGCATCGGTCTCGGCGGCCGTCCCTTCCGCCTGATCAAGTTCCGCACGATGCGACAGGCGGAGCGTGGCGCCGACGGCATCTGGCAGCGCGACAACGCGAGTCGCGTGACCTCCTTCGGCGCCGTGCTGCGCCGGTATCGACTCGACGAGCTCCCACAGTGCGTCAACATCCTCAGAGGTGACATGAGCCTGGTCGGCCCCCGCCCGGAGATGGCGTCGAACGTCGCCACCTTTTCGGCGGTGATTCCTTTTTACAATCTGCGCCACGAGGTGCGACCCGGGCTGACGGGCTGGGCGCAGGTGCGCGCGGGCTACTCCATGTCGACCGAGGAGGTCACGCGCAAGCTCTGCTACGACCTCTACTACATCAAGCACCTCTCCCTCCGCTTCGACCTGTGGATCCTGTTCGACACGGTGAAGTTCGTGCTGTGCGGGAAGCGTCCGGGATGAGCCGCGTCAATCCCTTTCCCTTATCGGGCACCGCTACTCCCAGAGTGGAGGCGCGCCGCGTCGTGCGGCATGCGCGCATGTTCAATCCGCGCGCGAAAGCCGCGAAAAACAGGTACGGCATGCCTCTTGCGGTGCAACGGTTGGTTCAATGGAAGAAAGAGTTCCGATGAAGGCCGCCAGTTTCGACGCCGCATCGCCTTACGCCACATCGATCGCCGGCCGTCCCGTCCTCGTCGTGGAAAACGATCCCGACCAGCGTCGGCGCGTGACCACGCAGCTGGCGGGTTGGGGTTACACGCCGCTCGCCGCCGGCACCGCGGAGGAGGCCCTCGAGCTCCTCGCCCGGGCCGGTCGCGTCGCGTTCTCCGTCGTCGCCATCCGCTTGCCCGGCATGTCCGGCATCGACCTGCTGCGCCGCGCGGGCGAGCTGACCGCCTCGGGGCCCGTCATCATGGTCGCCGACAACGGACACAGCGCGCAGATCGTCGAGGCCATCCAGGCCGGCGCCGACGATTTCCTGCGCCGTCCCTACACGGCCGAGGATCTCGAGCACGTGATCCGCGGCGTGGCGGGTCGGCCCCGACGCGAGGCGCCGACGCCGGCGGGCGCGGGCGGCGAAGACAACGGCGAGCGCGTGCAGCGCGAGCTGGCGATGCTGACGAGCGCGCAGATGCGCGAGATCCTCTCGGTTATCGAGCAGGCCGCGCGCGCCGATGTCACCGTGCTCGTGTGTGGCGAGACCGGCGTCGGCAAGGAGCTCGTCGCGCGCGCCATCCACGCGCACTCGCCGCGCCGTCGCGCCTCGTTCGTGAAGGTCAACTGCGCCGCCATGCCGCGCGAGCTGCTGGAATCCGAGCTGTTCGGCCATGAGCGCGGCGCCTTCACGGGCGCGCATCAGCGCAAGCCCGGCCGCTTCGAGCTGGCCGACGGCGGCACGATCTTTCTCGACGAGATCGGTGAGCTCCATCCGGCGCTGCAGGCGAAGCTTCTGCACGTCCTGCAGGACGGCGAGTTCTCGCGCGTGGGAGGCCGCCACAATCTCCGCGTCGACGTGCGGGTGATCTGCGCCACCAATCGTGATCTCGCCCGCGAGGTGGCCAGCAACCGGTTCCGCGAGGACCTGTTCTATCGGCTCAACGTCATCAACATCCTCGTACCGCCGCTGCGCGAGCGGCGTGAAGAGATCCCCGCTCTCGTCGACTACTTCGTGCGCCGGTACTCGCGCCTGTTCAATTTCCCCGAGCGCGAGCTGCCGCCGGAAACGATGCACGCCTTCATGCAATACGCGTGGCCCGGCAACATCCGGGAGCTCGAGAACTTCATCAAGCGCATGATCGTCCTTCAGGACTGGGCGCTGCCGCGCACGCTCATGACGCCGACGCCGGTCGCCGCGGCGCCCGCGCCGGCGCCGGAGCCGTTCGCGGCCACCAAGGGCCTCTCCCTCAAGGAGATCTCACGCCGCGCCGTCCTCGAGGCCGAGCGCGAGGTGATCTGCCGCGCGCTCGAGCAGTGCCGGTGGAACCGCGTGAAGACCGCCAAGATGCTCAAGATCAGCTACCGCGCGCTGCTCTACAAGATCAAGGACATGGGGCTGAGGCAGGACTCGGCGGCGAGCTGAGCTGCTTCTCGAGGAGGACACCCATGACGCTCAAGTGGTTCGTCGTGACGTCTGCGCTGCTCGCCGGCTTCGGCGTCGCCAGCGCCCACGCTCAGACCAGCGCGCCGCAGAGCGCGCCCGCGACGCCCGGCGGTGCCGCGGTCAAGCCGACCGCTGCGCCGGTGACGTCGACGGCGGCCGCGACGCCGATGCCCTCCGGCGCGAGCGCGCCTGTTGGCGGCTATCCGCTGAGCAGCGATTACGTGATCGGGCCCGAGGACATGCTGCAGATCACGGTGTGGAAGAACGACGCGCTGTCGCGCTTGCTGCCCGTACGGCCCGACGGCAAGATCTCGCTGCCACTGCTTCACGACGTGCAGGCGGCAGGGCTCACGGCGATGCAGCTGCGCGACAAGCTCGCCAGCGCGTTCGGCGAGTTCATGCCGAACCCCGAAGTCGCGGTGACGGTGATGGACGTGCGCAGCTACCGCGTCTCCGTACTGGGCGAGGTGCAGAAGCCCGGCGTGCTGCAGCTCAAGGCCGACACCACGGTGCTCGAGGCCATCGCGGCGGCCGGCGGCTTCCGCGATTTCGCGTCGCCGGGCAAGATCACGATTCTGCGCAAGGACAGCAAGGGGGCGACGCAGAAGATTCCCTTCAACTACCACCGCGTCGTCAAGGACAACCGGAGCGAGGACGTCACCCTCAAATCCGGTGACGTGGTCGTCGTTCCCTAGAGGTGAATAATTCCATGCCGACTCCGCCGACCGTTTACGACGAGACCTCCAAGGGACCGGGGCTCTCCGGCCTTCTCGAGATCGTGCGCCGTCGCCGGGTGCTCGCCGTACTGCCGTTCCTGTTCGTGGTGACGGCGGCGCTGTCGATGGCCGTCTTCCTTCCGAGCCTGTGGACCGCGCGGGCGCTCGTGCTGGTCAACCGCCAGGCGATCCCCGAGCGCTACGTCGCGCCGACCGTGCAGGCGGATATCGACGCGCGCCTCCTCACGCTGACTCAGGAGATCCTCACGCCGCAACGGCTGACGCAGATCGCGCAGCAGAACGGCCTCTATCGCACCGCGCGGTCGGTCGACGAGCTCGTCGACCGCATGCGCAAGGACATCCGCATCGAGCTGGTGGACGATCGCGACCGCAAGACCCGCGAGAGCAAATCCTTCCTGTTCACCGTCGCCTACACGGCGGCCAATCCGGTGGTGGCCGCGGGCGTGGCCAATACGCTCGCGTCCCTCTACATCGAGGAGAACGGGCGCATGCGCGAGGAACAGGCCGCCGGGACCTCGGAATTCCTGGAAGCCCAGCTGCGCGACGTGCGCGAGCGGCTGCAGAGCCAGGAGCGGGCGATCACGGCGTACAAGGAAAAGAACCTCGGCGAGCTGCCCGAGCAGAAGGACGTCAACCTTCGCACGCTCGAGCGGCTGCAGGCGCAGCTGCAGCTCGCGGCCGAAAACAACCGCCGCGCCACCGAGCGCCGGCAGATGCTCACGAACTCGCTGGGCGAGATCGACACCTCGGTCGCCATGACGGCCACGCCGACCGCGGCGGGCCCGAACGTCACGCCGGCCGACACGGCGGCCGCACGCCTCAACCTGCTCCGCCAGGAGCTGGCGATGATGCAGACGAAGTTCAACGACCGGTATCCGGACGTCATGCAGCTCAAGGAGCAGATCCGCGTGCTCGAGGACAAGGTCGAGGCGGAAAAGCAGGCCGCCGCCGCCCTGCCGAAAGCCGCGGCCGGCACGACACCCAAGCGGTCCGCGCGCGGCGATCTGCGCCTGCCGCCCGAGAACGCCTACGTGGCCAGTTTGATGACGCAGCTGGATCAGGCCACCGTCGAGGCGAAGACCACCGCGGAAGAGATCAACACCATCAACACGCAGATCGCCGTCTACACGCGACGGCTGGAGAACACGCCGAAGCGCGAGCAGGAGCTGGCGGTGCTGACGCGTGGCTACGACACAACCCGCGACCTGTTCAAATCGCTGCTCGCCAAGCGCGGCGAGGCCGGCATGGCCACCGAGCTCGAGCAGCGCCAGCAGGGCGAAAGCTTCCGCGTGATCGAAGCCGCCCGCCTGCCGGAGCGGCCAGCCGGTCCCAATCGCTTCCGGCTGCTGCTGGTCGGCCTCGCCCTGGCGCTGGGCGCCAGCGGCGCCGCCGTCGTGCTCGCCGAGCAGGTGGACACGTCGTTCCGCCGCGTGGACGAGGTGCGCTCCACGCTGCCGATGCCGGTGCTCTCCGCGATCCCGCGCATCAGCACCGAGCACGACCGCTCGCGGACATTGCGCCATCGCCGCTGGGCGACCGCGGCCGTCGGCTTCGGCCTGTTGATCGTGGCCGGCACGTCGTTCGTCGTCGCCCACGACAACCAGGGCCTCGTCGCCCTGCTCATGCAGCCGTCGGCGCAGACGCCCACGACGAGCGGGAGGTAGGTCATGTACCTGAGCTTCTACGGGCTGCGCGAGGTGCCCTTCGCCCCGACGCCGGACCCGAAGTTCCTGTTCCAGTCTGCACGCCACCGCGAGGCGCTCGCGCAGCTCATCTACGGCGTTCGCGAGCGCAAGGGCTTCATCGTCCTCACCGGGGAGATCGGCACCGGCAAGACGACGCTGCTCCGCACGCTGCTCGAACGACTCGATGCCAGCACCCCGGTGGCGTACGTGCACAACTCTGCGCTGGGCATCGAGGGCCTGCTCGAGTACATCCTGCAGGACTGGGGCGTGAAATCGAGCGCCACCACGCACGCGCAGCGCCTGTTCGAGCTCAACGAGTTCCTGATCGATCAGCACCACAAGGGCGCGAGCCCGGTGCTGGTGATCGACGAGGCGCAGAACCTCACGGTGGAGACGCTGGAGGCCGTGCGCCTGCTGTCCAACTTCGAGACGGCGAATCAGAAGCTCATGCAGATCCTGCTCGTCGGCCAGCCGGAGCTGCGCGACAAGCTCAATTTGCCCGAGCTGCGACAGCTCAAGCAGCGCGTGGGATTGCGCTGTCACATCGCGGCCCTCAGTCCCGAAGAGACGCGGCAGTACATCCGCCATCGCTTGCGCATCGCAGGCGCCACCGACGCCGGCATCTTTTCGGACGCCGCCATCCAGAAGATTCACGAGTACAGCCAGGGCACGCCGCGCGTCATCAACATCGTCTCCGATCACTGCCTGCTGTCCGGCTACGCCGACAGCAAGAGGCGCATCGATGCCGGCATCGTGCAGGAGGCCGTGGAGTACCTCGAGGAGGGCGAGCGCCGGGAATGGAAGCGGCGGCGCAGCATCAATCTCGTCCCGAGCCGCAGCGCCGTGTGGGTCGCGCGTTCCGGGTTGGCGCTTCTCGTGCTCGTCGTCATGTTCTTGCTGGCCTTCGCTGCGAACGCGCTGGGCTGGTTCGCCTCTATCACCCCCTAGGAGGACAGGCCGTGAGCAAGTTCTTCAAGGCCCTTGAGAAGGTCGAACAGGAGCGCGAGCCCGTGGTCGCGACGGTGTCGCCGGTGGCCGAGCCGTCCGTCGAACCGGCGATCGAGCCGCGGTGGGACGAACCGCGGCCCACGGGCGAGGCCCGGCGCGAGACGCCGCGAACCGAGCCGGCGCCTGCGCCGCCTGCACCCTCGCCTGCCGGGACGACGCCGATCTATGGCGCGCCCGTCCGCGAGCAGGGCGCCGGCTTCGCCACGCGGGGATTTGCGTGGCAGATCGACGGCGACGTCAACGCCGAGCCGGGCCAGCTCGACGACCATCTCGTCAGCCTGCTCGAGCCCACGAGCCACGCCGCCGAGCAATACCGGGCGGTGCGGCTGGCCATCGAGACGTTCCGCCACGAGCGCGGCACGCGCGCCGTCGCGATCACGAGCCCTGGCCGGGGCGATGGCCGCACGATCACCGCGTTGAACCTGGCGGGCGCGCTCGCCCAGGCTCCCGACGCGCGCGTCGTCCTGGTCGAAGCCGACCTGCGTCACCCGGGTGTCGCGCGCGCCCTCGGCCTGCCCGCAGCGCGCGGACTGTCGACGTACCTGCTCGACACCGGCATGGCGGTCGACGCGGTCGTCAGCCGCCCCGGCGGGGTCGCGTTCGCCGTGGTGCCGGCCGGCGCCGCCTCGTCGATGCCCTACGAATTGCTGAAGTCGCCGCGCATGGCCGGTCTGCTCGCGGCGCTGCGCGATCGCTTCGACTATGTCGTCCTCGACACGCCGCCGGCGCTGCCCTACCCCGACGTCGGCATCCTGCGCGATCTCGTCGACGGCTTCGTGGTGATCGTTCGCGCCAACCGAACGCCGCGCGAGACGCTGCGCGACTGCATGAACGTGGTGGGCCGCCAGCGCAGTCTCGGCCTCATCTTCAACGACGACGAGCGCAGCACCGTGACCACGATCGATGCCGATGAGCCGGCGTGGCGGCGTCTCGTGCCGCGGCAGCTCGGAGGCCGGATTGCCTGAGAGAATCGCCAACGCGCTGACCGTCGACGTCGAGGAGTACTACCACGGCTACGAGTTCGAAGCCGCCCTCGGCGTCGATGGTCTTCGCCGCCTGCCCAGCCGGGTGGTCGGGCAGACGCAACGCCTGCTCGACGTCCTCGACGCGCACCGCGCGCGCGGCACGTTCTTCACTCTGGGTGTGGTGGCGCAGCGCCACCCGCGGCTCGCGCGCGAGATCGTCGAGCGCGGCCACGAGCTGGCGAGCCACGGCTGGGACCACACGCCGGTGTTCCGTCTCGGGCCTGCCGGCTTCCGCGCCGACGTCCGGCGGGCCAAGCACGCGCTCGAGCAGGCGTCCGGCCGCCTCGTGCGCGGCTATCGCGCGCCGAACTATTCGATCCGGCGCGACACGCCGTGGGCCTTCAGCGTCTTGGTCGAGGAGGACTTCGTCTACGACTCCTCGATGTACCCGCTCGTGCACGACCGCTATGGCTTTCCGAACGCGCCGCGCTTTCCGCACATCGCGCGCAGCGTCGACGGCATCGATTTCTGGGAGGTGCCCGTCGGCACGGCACGCTTCGCCGGCGTGAACCTGCCGCTCGGCGGTGGGTTCTTCCGCCTCTTTCCCGCCGCGTTGGTGCACGGCGCCATTGCGAGTGTCAACACCCGAGAGCGACGACCGGTCGTGTTCTACGTGCACCCGTGGGAGCTCGATCCCGGGCAGCCCAGGCCGCGGATGACGTTCGTGCAGCGCTTCCGCCACTACACCGGGCTGGCGGCCGCCGAGCGCAAGCTGACTCGCCTGCTGGCCGCATTCTCGTTCGCGTCGATCGAGACGACCTTCGACGAGGTTCGCCCGGCCCGCCGGGCCGTGGTGCGGGCCTCATAACTCATGCGGCTCTCGTTCGTCACGCCGCGGCTGCCGGCATGAGCGCTCTTTCCGGTCGGACAGGCGCGCCCTTCGTCGTCGGCGTGGCGGGCGGCAGCGGCAGCGGCAAGACGGCGCTCTGTCGCACGCTGGCCGGCGCGCTCGGACTGGATCGCGTCTCGATGCTCTGCCACGACGCCTACTATCGCGACCGCGCCGATCTGCCGGCGGCAGAGCGCGCCGCGCTGAACTACGACGTGCCGGAGGCGCTCGACACGGCGCTCTTCCTGCAGCACCTGCGCGGGCTGCGCGCGGGCGCGCCCGCGCACCCGCCGCGCTACTGCTTCGTGACGCATCGCCGCATCGGCGAGGATGCCGCCGTCGAGCCGCGCGCGCTGCTGCTCGTCGAAGGAATCCTGTTGCTGCACGATCCCCAGGCCCGGGAGCTGCTCGATCTGGCGTTCTTCCTCGACGTGCCCGACCACGTGCGCCTCGCGCGCCGCATCGCGCGCGACACGAGCGAGCGCGGCCGGACGCGCCGCTCCGTGCTGTCGCAGTTCGAGGCAACCGTGCGCGGCGCCCACGCGGTCCACGTCGAGCCGACGAAGGCGTATGCGGACGTCGTGCTGTCCAACGTCTCGCGTGTCGATCGCGTGGCCGAGATCGCGGCGGAAGTCATTCGAGGCCGGATGGCGCGGCGGCGGGTCGCGGGCGTGGCATGACGACGACCACCGCGGCATTCGCCCTGTGCCGCGACCCGCACCACGACGACGCCGTGCGCCGCGTCGTGGACGGCTGCGCGGGCTTCCTGATCGACCGGCTGCCCGGCAAGCTCGTCGGCCTCGTGCTGACCGGCAGCTTCTCGCGCGGCGAAGGCACCGTGCTGCCCGTCGGGGGTCACCTAAGGGTGCTCGGCGACATCGAATTCTTGCTCGTCGTCCCCCGCATCGCCGATTATCGCGCGCTGCGCCGCCGCGTCGGCGACTGGGGCCGCGAAGCGAGCGCTCGGCTCGGCGCGCCCGACGTGTCGGTCGACATCGAGTTCGGGCCCGTGGAACTCGGCTACCTCCGCCACCGCGCGCAGCCGTCGATCTTCGTCTACGACCTCGCCACCCACGGCAAGGTCGTGTGGGGACCGGCGGATCTGCTCCGAGCGATTCCGGCCTTCGGGCCGGAGCGCATCCCGCGCGAAGACGCGCTGCATCTCGTCTTCAACCGGATGATCGAGCAGCTCGAGGCCTACGACCGTGTCGAGGACCTCACCGGCGAGGCACTGCTGGACGTCGCCTATCAGCGCGTGAAGCTCGTGCTCGACCTGGCCGGCTCCGCCCTCGCCTTCGCGGGGGTGCACGAGACCTCGTACGCCGAGCGTCCCGGCGCCTTCTCGCGACTCCTCGCGCGTACTCCGGCGCTCGCGGCACGCCTGCCGGTGGACTTCGAATCCGAGCTCGAGCGCGCGGCGCGGGCGAAGCTCGAGCCCGGCGTCGAGCCGCTGCTCCTCGACGGCGACGCGCCGGCCCAGCGGGCCTGGCTTCGGCGACGGATCGTCGAGGGCGTGCCGGCGCTGAGCGCCTTCCTCGTGTGGGAGCTGGAACAGCTCACGGACGCGCGCGCCCCGCTCGACGCCCTGCTCATGCGGTGGGTGGCGGCGCAGTCGCGCGCCCGACGGCTGCGCGAGTGGGTCAAGCTGGCGCTGCATCCGAATCGCGCGCCGCTGCCGCTGAGTCCGCTGCGCGCGCTCGCGCTCGCCCGCCGCGCCACGCCCCGCGCGCTGGTCTACGCCGCGGGCACGCTCGCGTATCGCGATCTCGCGCGCGCCCGGGCGCCCGGCCACGCGGACATCGCGTCGCTGCTGCCGCTGTCGGGTCGCGCCGCGCCCCACACGCCGTCGGCCGCTCGTCGCGCGGTCACGACGCTGTGGCGCTGGTGCATCCGCAACGACTGAGAGGAGATCATGGACACGCCGCTTTCGATTTACGTCCTCGTGGACGCGCTCGGCTGGGAGCTCGTACGCCATCGTCCGTTCCTGGACGACGTGCTCCCCGATCGCCGCTGGCTGACGACGATCCTCGGCTACAGCTCCGGCGCGATTCCGACCCTGCTCTCGGGCCGGATGCCGAGCCAGCACGGCCACTGGAATCTCATCTATCACGATCCCGAGCGCTCACCGTTCCGCTGGACACGCCCGCTGGCGGCGCTGCCCCGGCCGCTCGTGGAAAATCGTGTCGCGCGGCGCGTGCTCAAGACGGCGGCGCGGCGGCTGTCGGGATACTCGGGCTACTTCTCGCTGTACGACTACCCGGTCGCGCACCTGCCATATTTCGACCTCACCGAGAAGCGCGACATCTACCAGCCCGGCGGGCTCGACTGTCCCTCGCTCTTCGACGCCTTCCGGGGCCAGGGTCTGCGGTACGAGTGCTACACCTATCACCACCACACCGACGCGAAGATCATGCAGGTGGCGCGCGAGCGCGCCGCCCGGACCGACGCGCGCGTGCTCTTCCTCTATCTCTCCCGCCTGGACGCCGAGCTGCACTGGCATATCGACGACGCCGAGCACGTGAAACGCACGCTGGACTGGTACGAGGCGGGACTGCGACACGTGTGGGAGGCGGCGACGCGCGCGCGCCGCGACGTGCGCATGTTCGTGTTCTCCGATCACGGCATGACGCCGATCCGCTGGACGTGCGACCTGCGCCGAGACGTGGCGAAGCTCGGCCTGTCGGTGCCCGGCGACTACCTGCCGGCGTACGACTCGACGATGGCGCGCTTCTGGGTGTGGAACGATCACGCGCGCCGGGCGCTCACCGACCTCCTCGCCGAGCATCCGTGTGGGCAGCTCATGGCGCCGGCCGAGCTGCAACGCCTCGGCGTCGCGTTCGACAACGACCGGTACTATCACCTGCTCTTCCTGCTCAAGCCCGGCATGCTGCTCTGCCCGAGCGACATGGGCGCCGTGCGCTTCGCCGGCATGCATGGGTATCACCCGAGCGAGCCGACGGCCGACGCCGTGCTGCTCGCGAGCGTTCCCGTCGATCGCAGCGTGGATCACATCACCGGTGTGCACGACGTGCTCCTGGAAGACGCGGGCCTGCGCCAGAGCGCACAGCGTAAGGCGGCGATGCCGGTGGCCGCGTCGGAGGGAACTCGGTGAAGCGCGTCTCTGTGCTGTTCGCGCTGACCTCGCCGGTGCGCGGCGGCGTCGAGGAGGTCGTGCTGGCGCTCGCCCGCCGACTCGATCCCGGCGAGTTTCGGCTGGCCCTCGCCGCGCCCGCACCGCTGCTCGACGCGTTCGCCGGCGATCTCTCGGGCGTGGCGATCGAGACGCAGGCGGTCGAGGCCGAGTCGTGGCGACGGCGCGACGAGATCCGCAAGCTCTCGGCGTTCATCGCGCGCGTTCGCCCCGACATCGTCAACGCGCACCTGTTCCGCTCCACCGCGGTCGCCGCGCCGCTCGCGCGCTGGCACGGCGCGCGCGTCGTCGAGACGTATCACGGTCGAGAGGGCTGGCGGCGCGGCGTCATCGGCGGCAAGTTCCTCGCCGATCGACTGCTGTCGCGGCTCGTGGATCGCGTGATCGCGGTGTCGGAGGCGGCGCGCGCGTTTCTGATCGCCGGCAAGGGCTACGACGCGCGAAAGATCGTGGTCGTGCCCAACGGCCGCGACCTGTCGGTCTTCAGGCCCGGTGTCGGCGGGCAGAGCGTGCGCAAGGAGCTCGGCATCGATCGCGCGACGCCGCTCGTCGGCGTCGTCGGTCGCCTCGAGGATCAGAAGGGCCACGCGTACCTGCTCGACGCGTGGCCGTCGGTGCTCGTGGAGTTTCCCGACGCGCGGCTGCTGCTCGTCGGCGAGGGCAGCCGTCGGGGCCCGCTCGAGGAGCGCGCGAAGCGGCTCGGGATCGCGTCTTCCGTGATCTTCGCCGGATTCCGCCGCGACGTGCCGCAGGTGCTCGACGCCCTCGACGTGGTGGCGCTGCCTTCGCTTTACGAAGGCATGCCCCTCACCGCCATCGAAGCCTCGGCCATGGCCAAACCCGTCGTCGCGACCGCCGTCGACGGCACGCCCGAGGTGATCCGCGAGCCACGCACGGGCCGGCTGGTGCCGCCGCGCGAGCCGGCCGCGCTGTCGCGCGCGCTGCGCATGCTCCTGCGCGATCCCGCCGGCGCGCAGGCCATGGGCGCCGCCGGGCGCGACTTCGTCCTTCACCGCTTCGATCTGAGCCGTCAGGTGGAGGCGACGGCGCGGGTCTATCGCGAGACGGCCGGCGCGCAGGCGCGAAGGGTCGCGTGAGCGTGCTCCCCGCCATGTTCTGGGCCGCGGTGGCGCTGCTGACCTACACGTGGCTCGGCTACCCGCTGTTGCTGCGCGCGGTCGGCGGCCTCGCGGGGAGCGCGCCGCCGCGGCGGCGCGGCGGCGCCCTGCCGACGGTCTCGGTCATCGTCGCGGCGTACAACGAGGCCGACTGCATCGTGGCCAAGCTCGCGAGCACACTGGCGCGCCAGCGCTATCCGCACGACAAGCTCGAGGTCATCGTCGTCTCGGACGGGTCGAGCGATGGCACCGATGCCCGCGTGCAGCGCTATCCGGACGATCGCGTGCGGCTCGTGCGCCAGGAGCCGCGCGCCGGCAAATCCCCCGCGCTCAATCGCGGCGTGGCCGACGCCCGCGGCGAGCTCCTCGTGTTCACCGACGCCAATGCGCTCTTCGCGTCCGACGCCATCGCACGACTGGCCGCGCCCTTCGCGGATCCGCGGGTCGGTCTCGTGAGCGGCCAGGGACTCTACGGCGACGGCGGCGACGCACGCGCGGCGGCCGGTGGGTACGTGCGCTACGAGGCGGCGCTCAAGGGCGGCGAAGCCGCCCTTGGCTTCGTCGCCTACGCCGACGGCGCCATCTACGCCCTGCGCCGAACGCTCTATCGCGCCATCACAGCCTCCGAGGTGAACGATCTGCTGCATCCGATCCAGGTCTGCCTCGCCGGCTACCGCTGTCGCTTCGACCCCGGCGCGGTGACCGTGGAGCCGCCCTCGGCCGGCGGTGGCCAGGAGTTCCGCCGTCATGCGCGGATCATCGCCCAGGGCGCGCATCTGCTGAGACGCTGGCTGCCGGCGCTCGTGCGCGCACGGCGCTGGCGCGCGATCTGGATTCTGCTTTCGCATCGCGCGCTGCGGTGGCTGACGGCGCCGTGTCTGACCGCCGTCCTCATCGCCAACGTGCTGCTGCTCGGCACGGCTTCGGTCTACGTCGTGACCCTGACGGCCCAGGCGGCGTTCTATGCGCTCGCTGCGGCGGGGCTGGTCGCCGAGCGTCTGGGCCGTCGTCTCGGTCCGCTCGCGGTCCCGTATTACTTCTGCACGGTCAGCGCCGCCGGCGTGGTGGGGCTGGCGCGCGCCGCGCGCGGTGGCGCCGAGGCGATGTGGGCGCCGGCCGGCCAGGCGCTGCCGGAGCGCGCGGCGTGACGACGACAGAGGCTCCACGAGCGACCGTCCGCACCGTGCTCATCCGCAACACGGCGTGGTACGGGCTCGTCACCTTCATCGGCCTCGGCTCGGGCCTCCTGATGTCGATCGTGCTCGCGCGCGGCCTGGGCCCGAGCCTCATGGGCGACTATTCGTACCTGCTGTGGGCGCTGCGCATGCTGACCGCCATCGCCACGCTGGGCTGGGCGCTCGCGACCGCACGCTACACGGCCGAGGCGTACGCGATGGGCGACCGCGCGCGCGCCTGGGGGTTCGTGCAGTTCTTCCTGCGCCGCCAGCTCCTGACAACCGTCATCGTCGTCGCCGGCATCATGGGGATCGTGCTGACCGAGCTCGAGCCGCGGCTGCGGCTGCCGTTCGTGCTGCTCGCGCTGATGCTGGTCCCCGTCACGGTCGAGGGCATTTACACGCACGCCGTCTACGGCGCGCAGCGCTACGACCTCACGACGATGACCAGCACCGTGAAGATGGCGCTGCACCTGCTCGCCTCCATCGTGGTCGTCGCGCTCGGCTTCGACATCCTCGGCCTGGTGACCGCGCTCTTCTTCGGCACGGCGCTGTCGTCCTTCATGCAGCGCGCGCGAGCGCGCGAGATCCTCGGCAGCGCTGCCATCCCGCCTGCAGCCGACGCCTGCCGGGAAATTCGCGTGTACGTCAGCTCGCTGGCGGTCGTCACCGTGCTCGACGCGCTGGTGCGTGACCGGTCCGAGATCTTCTTCCTTCGGCTCTTCGCGTCTCCCGAAGAGATCGCGTACTACAGCCTCGCGTTCGGCCTGGCCACGCGGGTCATGGTGGTGCCGGAGATCGCCGTCGGCGCGCTGCTGCCGGCGTTGGCGGCGCTGCACGGACGCGGCGATCGCGCCGAGTTCGGGCGCGTGTATCGCACGGCGATGCGTTACGTGGCGCTGTCGGGAGCGCCGATCGCGGCGCTGATGGCCGCGCTCGCGCCCGGCGTCATCCACTGGCTCTACGGCGCCGCCTACCTGCCCGCCGCGCGGCTGCTCGGCGTGCTGGCCGTGGTGGCCGTGGTGGGGGCGCTGCGCAAGGTGGCCGCGTCCTCGCTGCAGGCGGTGGGCGATCGGCACTGCGCCCTGAGCGCGACGGGCGCCGCCGTCGCGCTGAACCTCGTGCTGGCGTTCGTGCTGATCCCGCACTACGCGACGACGGGCGCCGTGGTGGCCAACGGCGTGGCGCAGCTGGTGGCGTCGCTCTGGGCGTTCGTCGGCATGGCGCGGCTGCACGACGCGCGCATGCCCATCGGCGAGCTCGCGCGCGTCGGCGCGGCGGCGGTGCTGCTGTTCGCCGTGACGCGCATCATCGCCGGCGACTCGCACGATCTGCCACGGCTCATCGCGGCCGCCGCCGCCGGCTCCGCCGCGTTCCTGGCGGCGGCCGTCGTGACCCGCGCGCTGGGCCCGCGCGAATGGACGCTGCTCACGACCTCGACCCGGCGATTTCTGGCCGCGCGAGCGGGCGGCGCCTGACACACGGAGAATCCCCATGCGAATCCTGATCACGGGCGGCGCGGGCTTCATCGGCTCCAACGTCGCCGACGCCTTCATCGCCGCGGGCCACGACGTCGCGATCGTGGACGACCTCTCCTCGGGCTCGGGCGACAATGTCCACGGCGGCGCCCGCTGGTATCGCGTGGACATCGGCGACGCCGAGCTCGACGCCGTCTTCGCGGAAGAGCGGCCGGAGATCGTCTGCCATCACGCCGCGCAGGTGAGCGTACGCCGCTCCGTCGAGGCGCCGCAGGCGGACGCGCAGGTGAACGTGCTCGGCTCCCTCAACCTCTTCGAGGCGGCGCGCCGGCACGGCGCGCGGCGCCTCGTGTTCGCGTCGACCGGCGGCGCGATCTATGGCGAGCAGACCGGGGCGGCGGCCGACGAAGCACATCCCTGTCGTCCGCGCAGCCCGTACGCGGTCGCGAAGCTCGCCGTCGAGCACTATCTCGACTACTACTGCGCGACCTTCGGCCTGCAAGCCGTGGTGCTGCGCTACGCCAACGTCTACGGGCCGCGGCAGGATCCGCACGGCGAAGCGGGCGTGGTCGCCATCTTCATGCAGCGCATCCTCGCCGGCCTGGCCCCGACGATCTATGGCGACGGCGAGCAGGTGCGCGACTTCGTCTACGTCGACGACGTGGTCGGCGCCAACCTCGCCGCGCTCGACGTGGCAACGGTGCACGGCGAGATGGCGATCTTCAACATCGGCACCGGGCGCGCCACCAGTGTCAACGCGCTCTGGCGGATCATCACGGGCATTGCGCGTCCGAGCGTGAGCGCCTATCACGAGCCCGCCCGCTCGGGCGATCTGCGACGCAGCGTGCTCGACGCCGGCCGTGCGGCGCGAGGACTCGGCTGGCGGCCGGTCGTGGACGTCGAGGGCGGCCTGGCGCGAACCTGGGCGTGGTTCGTGGAGCACGCCGGCCGAGACGCGGCGGAGGCGGCGTGAGCGTGGGTATCCTGGCCGCGCCTCGTCGGCGCACGGACACCGGCGCCGCCGCAATTCTCGGCGCGACGGTGATCGCGCTCTACGTGCCGGTGCTCCGCGAGCTCTTCGCGCTCTGGCTGCAGGCGACGTACTACAGCTACGGCTTCCTCGTGCCGGTCTTCAGTGGGTACCTCGTCTGGGACGCGCTCACGAACGATATGCGTCGCAACGGGGACGTCGCGGTCTCGCCGCTGGACACCGGCGGCCTGGTGATCATGGCCGCCGGCCTCGCCGTGCTCGGGCTCGGCGTCGCCGCCGGCAGCCTCACGCTGCGGGCGCTGTCACTGCCCGTGGTGTTGATGGGCGCGGCGGTCACGACGCTCGGTCCAGTCGTCGCCCGACCGCTCGCGTTCGCGATCGGCTTCCTCGTCTTCATGGCGCCGCTGCCCGACGGCGTGGTGCCGGCGGTTTCGCCGCCGCTGCAACGGTTCGCGGCGGCCGTCGCCGAGCACGCGCTGCGCGCACTCGGCATCTCCGTGGTCCGCGACGACTTGTTCCTGATGCTGCCCAGCGTGACGCTGCACGTCACCGAGGCGTGCAACGGGCTGCGGTTCCTGCTGGCGATGCTCGTCGTCGGCGTGGCCTTTGCCGGAACGACCCAGCGCCGACCGATGCGCCGCGTCGTCATCGTGGCCGCCGCCGTGGGGATCGCGATCGTCGCGAATCTCGCTCGGGTGACCGGCACGGGCGTCATGGCAGAGCTATGGGGCGCGGGCACCGCCGTCGGCCTGCCGCACATCGTCTGGGGCAAGATCGTCTACGTGGCCGCGCTGGTGCCATTCGTGGCTCTCGTCGTGATCATGAGACGCCGAGCATGAGGGTCAGCGCGATCGTCCCGACCAAAGACCGCGCGGCGCTCCTGGCCCAGACCGTGCGGGAGCTGCTCGCACAGACGATCGTGCCGGACGAGCTGATCGTCGTGGACCAGAGCGCCACCGACGACGGACGGCGAGCCGTCACGACCCTGGTGGAGGCGGCGCCGTCGGCGGCGCGCCCCGCGCTCCTCTACGTGTGGGATCGGTCGATCAACGGCGCCGCCGCGGCCCGCAACGCGGGTCTCGACCGCGCGCAGGGCGACATCGTGGTTTTCTGCGACGACGACGTCGTCCCCGAGCGGACGGTGATCGAGCGCCTGCTCGCCCATTACGCGCACGTGCCGGATATGGCGGGGTTGGCGCCGTTGATCGTCAACTACGAGGCGCCCGGCTGGTCCACGCGCGCGCATCTGCGGATCTTCTTCGTCGGTCCGTTCCGCGACGAGCGTCAGCCCATCTACTGGAATTGGAACCGCCACCCGGCCGGCGTGCTGCTGCCCGTGCGGATGTTCACGGGCGCCCTGATGTCGTTCCGTCGAAGCGCCGTCGCGGGTGTGCGTCACGACGGGCGCTACCGGGCGGCCTCCGTCGGCGAGGACGTCGACCTCTGCTGGTCACTCATCGGCCGCGGCGCCCGTCTCGCCATCGCCACCGACGCCCGCATCGTGCACAACAAAGCGCCGCGGCCCTCGCGGAGACCGGAGGAAGCGCAGCTGACGTCGTGGGCCTTCCTCTATCACAAGCACGTGCACAAGACGCTGGCGACGAAGCTCGCCTTTGCCTGGTTCGTCGTCGGCGTGGTCCTCGGTGGCGTGAACGCGGCGATCCGGACGCGATCGTGGGCGCCGCTCAGATCGGTGTGGGCCGGCCTGCGCGGCGTGCGGAACGACTACGCCGGCTCGACGTTCCTCGCGCCCCGCAGTCGCGCGTTCTGAGCGGCGCCTTGGCGCCTACTGCGGCATCGGTCGTCGGCGCTTGAGCGCTCGAAACCCTGGCGGCAACGGCTCGATCGGCGGCAGGACGCCGCGCGCGAGCGCATACTTGATCAGCGCGCTATAGTTCTTCAGCCGCAGCTTGCGCATGACGTTCGCGCGATGCGCCTCCGCCGTGCGCACGCTGATCGACAGCCGGCGCGCGATCCGCGTGCTGCTGTAGCCCTCGGCGACGAGCTGGAGCACCTCACGCTCACGGGCGGTCAGCGTCTCGTACGAATCGCCCGTGAGCCGCTCGGCCTGCAAGAGCCACGACTGCACGTCCTCGGGTGACAGCGGGGCGCTGAGATAGCGACGCCCCTGCGCCACCAGGCGCACGGCCCGCATCAGCTCGTCGGCCTCGGCCTGCCTCACCACATACCCCGACGCGCCGTTGCGGAGCGCTTCGGTGACGTACCACTCGTTCACGTAGCGCGAGAGCACGATGACGGCCGTCTTCGGCGAGCGCTCGCGCACCTGGCGCGTGATCTCGAGTCCGTAGAGCCCGGGCATCGCCACGTCGACGATCAGGACCTCGGGCTTGAGCCGGTCGACGAGCGGCACGACCGAGAGGCCATCGGCGGTCTCGCCGACGACCTCGAAATCGGGCTGGATTTCCAGGAGACACTTGATGGCTTCGCGGACGACGTTCTGGTCGTCCGCGAGCACGATCCGGGTCGTCACCCGGCTGGCCGTTCTCTCGCCCTTCTTCACGGTGTCGGTCGTGTCCACGCTTCCCTCACGGCAGGCGCGCGGACCGCAGAAGAAATACGCCCGGTCCCCACACCGCGTCTATTCGTATACCTACGAGTGCAAGGGCCGTACCTTCATCGCGGGTTGGCGACGCGACGTGCGAGAGTCGGCAAAAGTTCTCTCAACCGGTGCCGTGGCCCCACATGGCGACGCGGACTTAGGCATGGCACGTCGCTCGCAGGGTTTGGATCGACTCCCTCGCCCGGAGGCGGCATGGCAACAAACGGGAAGACGAACCGGCCCGAGATCCTCGACACGGTCCCCCCCCTCGCACGGCTCACCGGCTTTCGCCCCCCGCCGGTCCACATCCTCGTCATCGAAGACCACGACGACACGCGCGACGTCCTCGACATCCTGCTCCGAACAGAAGGCTACGAAGTGACGCTGGCCGGCGATGGGCAGGACGGCGTGGAGAAGTACCGCCAGCGGCCCGCCGACATCGTTCTCGTGGACATCTTCATGCCGCGCAAGAACGGCATCGACACGATCCGCGAGCTCGTGCGTGAGTTTCCTGGTGCCGTCTGCATCGCGATGTCGGCGGATGGCGACCCGCTGCGGCGCAACGCGCTGGAGTTCGCGCGCGAGGCGGGCGCTCGGCTGACGCTGCGCAAGCCCATCGAGCCGTGGGTGCTGCTGCGCACGCTCGAAGGCGTCGTGGCGGGCCGCCGGTCGGTGGCGCGCCTCACCGCGGCGAGCTGAGCGGCCTCAGCGAATGAGGAAGCGCTTCACCTCGTACGGGCCGAAGCTCGCCGCGAATCCATTGCCCTCGACCTTCGGGCCGACGGCCTGCGCGTCGAGATCCATGACGGCGGTGGCGGGCGCCGAGAGCGTCCACGACGCCGTGACCGGCGCGGCTCCCGCGTTGTAGGCGAAGACGTAGCGCGCGCCATCCGGCGCGCGTTTGCCGAGCACGCGCACCGCCGCCGGGCCGCCCGACACCACCGTCGCGTCGGGGGCAAGGAGGACGCGCTCCAGCGCGTGAATCTCCGTCGTGATCCGCACGAGCTCGCCCCACTTGATCTCGCGCTGACGCGTGTCCTTGATCCAGGCCAGGCCCTTTTCGCCCCACGACCAGTAGAAGAGGCCGCGCGCGCCCTCGATGATCGCCATCCAGCTCATCGTCTTGATGTCGGGCCCGGTGGGCCACCCGCCGGTGGTGGTAAGCGGGAAATACTGGATCACCATCCACACCGGCCGTGCGCCCTTCACCGCGTCCTGACCGATCCGCGTCCACTCGCCGACCATGGCGAGGTCGTTGTGTCCCGCGGGCTTCAGGATCGGGTACGGATCGAGACCCATCACGTCCACGGCGTCGCGCCACAGCGGCGCCTGGCGCTCCAGCCCGTCGCCCAGCACGGCGTACGTGATCGTGCCCGGGGCTGCCGCGGCCAGCACGCGGCGCTGCGTGAACGCGCGCGGCACCATCTCCGCGGGCCGTTCGTCGGCGGTATAGAAGCCGGCGAATCCGGGGTGGGACGACAGCGTACGGCCCACCCAACGGTTCAGCGCCTCTTCGCCATCACGCGCGGCCGGGTAGTCGATATTCTTGTATTGTGGATCGTCACGGTAATAGAAGTTGACCGTCTGGAGATACCGGATGCCCCGTGACGCAAGCTCATCCATATAGGTGGACAGCGCCGGAATCGGCGCGCGCCCGAGGTGATAGTTGATCAGCATGTTGATCGGCGCCTGGGACATCTTCGTGACGCCCCATCCATCCGTCCCGGTCGCGTACGTCGGGCGCGTGTTCGAGTATCCGCCGGTCGTGTACAGGCCGAGAACGAAGGTCGGCTTGCCGTCCATATAGAGGACGTTGCGCTCGTCGAACCAGACGCGGAGGCTCTCGCGGGCCTTCGACGACACGCGCACGATTCGGTGATCGGGATAACGGAAGCCGGCCGTCCCGTTCGCGTCGAGCAGCTCGGCGCGCAGCAGCCAGGCGTTGCCGCGCAGGCCAGCGGCGTCGAGCTCGACCGCGCCCGGTCCAGTGACGATGCGCTCGCGCGCCACCGCGCCGCCGGCCTCGTCCAGCAGCGCCAGCCGCACACGCGCGCCCTGTGCGGTGCCCACGGCCACGCGGACGACCTGCGGTCCGTCCTCGAACAGCATGCCGCGGAAGTTCGGATAGAGCAGATAGACGTCCACCGCTGGCTTCCGGCGCTCGGTGAGGCTCACCTCATCGAACCATGCGCTGCCGTCGGGGGTGCCGTAGGCGCCCACCGTCACCTTGTACGGGCCGCGATCGGACACCGCGATTCCGCTCTTGCTCAACTGCGTCCAGTCGGACGTCCCGCGCGCCACCGGCGAGCAGTGCCACCAGTTGAAGCGTGGGCGCGCATCGAGACAGACGCGCACGCCGCTGCGGTTGTCCTTCGTGCCGAGCTGCTCGGTGCGGACCGAGCTGGTCACGGTGTAGAGACCGGGATCGAGCGTCACCGTCTGCTCGAGCTGCGGCACGGTGGGCTGCATGTCGGCGCCGGTGAGACGCAGCGCCGCGCGGCCCTCGCGTCCGGAGCGATCGATCGACCAGGGTCCGGCGGCGCGCGCGTTCCACGAACCGATGTCGCCCTCGGCTGCCGCGAACGTCGGATTTTTGACGAGATTCGGGCCGGAAGCGACGGCCGCGGGCAGCGCCGTCAGCCCACCGACCGGAACCGTGCGCGTGTCAGCCCCTCGGACCACGAGCGGCGACACCACCGCGAACACCAGCAGCGTCGCGGCCGACACGCCGCGGCGCAGCGATCTGCGGGTCATGGCGCGGGCTCGGGAAGCGGCTCGAGAGCCAGGCCGTCGCCGCCCTCGGACTCCAGCCCCTCGACCGCGCGGACCTCGGCGGCGAAGCGGCCGAGGGCGATCGTGAGGAAGACCGCGAGCCAGAGCATCTTCTCGTACTGCGCGCTGATGAAGCAGCCGGCGATGAGGAACCCCGTCAGCCCACTGCGCAGCCCCTCGGCCCAGCCCGCGAGCCGCCGGCCGTCCGGCGACGCGCCGAGCTCGGTGGCACGATTGAGCATGCGGAAGGTCGACCACAGGAGCAGCACGAAGACGATGAAGACGGGCAGGCCGAATTCCGCGGCCACCTCGAGGAAGGAATTGTGCGCGATGTTCGCCTGCGGCAGCCCCGTATAGAGCGTGCTCAGTGACCTGAAGTTGAGCGGGCCGACGCCGAAGATCGGATTGTCGGCGATCATGCGCAGCGCGGCGAAGAAGAGCGCCATGTGCGCCTTGTTCGACGCCTCGAGGCCCGCCGGCGCAACCTGCTCGCTCTCGAACATCGCCCAGAGCCGCGAGCCGAGCTCCGTCGGTACCACGATGAGGCCGAGGAGCAGCACGGCCATCACGGCCATGGCGCCCATCGCGCCACGGCGCCGATAGACGAAAACCGCGCCGGCGACCAGCAGACCCAGAAACCCGCCGCGCGAGGAAGTCAGGAACAGCTCCAGCACGAGCAGGAGTCCGGCGGCCGTCCACAACCGCCGATGCAGCAGATTCGTCGCCTCTGCCGCGAACACGAAAGCCAGCGGGATGACGAGCACGAGGATCGTCGCGAAATAGTTCGTCTCGTACAGGCCGACGCCGAGGCGTTCGTTGTAGCGAATCATCTGCCGGACCGCATAGGGGAAGACGATCACCAGACTCAGCACGATGGCGCGCAGCACGCGGCCGAGATCACGCCGGCTCTCCACGCTCACCAGCACAAACGGCAGGAAGGTGAGGAACGCCAGGTAGCGCGAGACCGCCACGAAGCCGACGCCGCTCACGAGTCCGGCGAAGAGCACGCCGAAAAAGAACATCAGGAACAGGACGGCCGGCCGTGAGGTGAGCAGCGCCGTGTTGGGGTGGCCGCTGGCCAGCCGCAGCACGGCCCAGCCGAAGCCGACCAGTCCAAGCAGCTTGATGACGGTGAAGTCCGGGAACACTCCGAGGAAGTTCGGCGCGATATAGAGGTAGGGACTCGCTTCGTACGGCATGATCAGGATCATCAGCGCCAGGAGCCACATGGCTCTCCACGGATCGCAAGACCCGTACCGCACCGAATGTCCGCGTTTTCAACGCCTTAGCGGCCCGACGCTGTTACGACGTCGTAGATGACGGTATACGGTTGCAGCCCGTGAGCCGTCGGGGCTCGTCCGATCACCGTGCACGGCAGCGACCGCTGATCGGCCGGCTCAGGGCTTGCGCGCGCGGACCATCAAGAACATCGGGCGGCGGCGCTCATCGGCAAACTGCGGATGGTCGCGCAGCCACCGCTCACTCGGCATCGGCTCGAGGACCCGCTCGAGCACCAGTCCCGCGTCGAGCACACCGTTGACGAGCGTGGAGAACGTCCGGTGCACCTTGCGTACGCCGGCCACGAACCACGTTTCTTCGCGCGCGCCCTCGTCGGCGTAGCGATCGACGCCCCAGGCCGTGCGCCGCCCCGCGCCGTCCAGGGTCCAGCCGTCGGCGCCGGGCACGCGGCCCGTGTAGATCGGGTGCTCGGTCGAGTACACCAGCGTGCCGCCCGGCGTGAGCCACCCGGCGATGCGTCGCATCAACCCCGGATAGTCGTCCACGTAATGCAGCGCGAGCACGCTGACGACGAGGTCGAACCGCGCGTCCGGAAACGTGACGTGCTCGATCGCGGATCGCGAGTACGCGATCCGCGAATGAGCGTACTCGGTGCGTGCCATCGCGAGCATCCGCTCCGAGACGTCGATGCCAACGACTTCGGCCGCGCCACGCGTCGCCAGGTGGTGCGCGAGCTGGCCGGCGCCGCAGCCGAGGTCCAGGATGCGCCGGCCGTGTGCCTGCGGCAGCAGAGCCAGCAGCTCGGCGTGCTCCATCGCCCGCGTCCAGCCGGTGCCGAATCGTTCGAGCCTCGAATAGCCGGCGAAGAACCCGGGGTCGTCGTAGATGTTCTGGGGATCCAACTCCGCGCTAGTTTCGCACGCCCACGTCGATCGCGGCTGCGCCCGTGGTGCCGGTGACGTCACGCACCGTGGCCGCTGACGGCGACGCCGCTGCCGGAGTCGATGCGGGCGTGGACGACGGCAGCGTCGCGCCGTTGACGACATTGATGGATACGCTCCATGTGCCGGTGTTGCCGGTCGCATCGCGCACGCTGGCCGTCAGCATCTGCACGCCGTCGGCCGACAGCGTGGTGTCGTACGGCAGCGAGATCGGGCCCGCACCGGCGGTCGTCGCCGAGCCGACGGTCCGGCGACCGATCGTGAGCGTGACGCTGTTCGCGGCGCCGCGGGCACCATTGATCCAGACCACCGCCCACGCGCTGCCTCGCACCGTCGTTCCCGAGGTCGGCTGGGTGACGGCGACCGCGAGCGTGCCGCCGGCGGTCGACGTGGCAGGAGCAGCGGTGGCGAGCAGGACAATGGCGATGAGCAGGGCGCGGTGCATGACGAGTCCTTTGTGTTTGGAGTGGTTCGAGGACGACGGTGTCGAGCGTAGGGCCCATCGCCGGGCCCCACGCTCAACGGTCCCGCACAGCGTGTTCGCTAACGCTCGACGATCATGGACGCCCCGGCCCACCGGCCGAGCGCATCCACCGCCCGCGCGGTCACGGCGTGCCGGCCGGGCGTCAGCCGCTCGGCGTGCGCGTCGTAGGCCGCCTCGATGTCGACCCAGGTGTCGGCAAGATCGCCGTCGACGTAGAGATAGAGTCGCGTGGGCGTGTGGGCGCCATGCACGCGGAGACGGATGACGGTGTCAACCTCGTCGATCGTGACCGTGAGCCGCGTGGGCCGTGGCTGGCCCCCCGGCGCCATGCGGAGGCGATCGCGGTCCAGCGGACTGACGGTGCCCATCAGTTCGCCACCGAGAGGTTGATGCTGCTGCTGCCGGTGTTACCGGCCGAGTCCTTCACGCCGACCGTGAGCGCGGTGGCACCATTGGCATTGAGCGTGGTATTCCACGGCACCGTCGTCGGGCGATCACCGCTCGTCTGGGTCCAGACGGTCTTACCGCCGGCGGTGAGCGTGTACGTCTTGTTCCCGGCCGCCGCGTTGTCCAGCCAGATCGTGACCCAGACCGTGCCGCGCACGGTACTGCCGGTGCTCGGCTGCGTGACGGAAACCTTGATCGCGCCGGTCGGCGGCGGTGGAGGAGGATTGTTCGTCCCTCCGCCGTTGGTCGCGCCGGTGCCGGTTCCGCCGGTGCCCGTGCCGCCGCCTCCGGCTCCGCCGGTGCCGCCCGTTGCGCCGCCGCCGGGCGGCGCCGTCGTGATGCCGTTCTTCACATTGATGTTGACGGCGGAGCTCCCCGTGTTGTTCGACGAGTCCTTCACCGTGGCCACGAGTGGCTGCGTCCCGTCGACGACCGTCTTCGTGTCGTAGGGCAGCGAGACGGGGCCATTGCTGGACGTCGTCGTCGAGCCCATCGCCTTGCCGCCAAGGGTGAGCGAGTAGGTCTTTGTTCCCGCGGTGCCCCCGTTGAGCCAGATCACAGCCCAGGCGGTGTTGCTCACCGTGGCGCCAGCCCTCGGCTGAGTCACGGCCACTTTGAGCGTTCCCGTCGGGCTCGGCGTCCCGGGATTCGACGTCCCAGGGTTAGACGTCCCGGGCGTTGACGTGCCGGGGGTCGACGTCCCAGGCGTCGACGTCCCGGGGTTGGATGTCCCGCCCGAGCTGGGCGGCGGCGTGTTCGACGACCCGGAACCGCTGCCGCCATTGCCGATGACGTAGACGTGCGCGGCGTACGGCCCGAACGTGTCCGAGAAACTGTTACCCGAGGCCGCGATCGTCCGGTTTTCCGCGTTCACGGTCACGGCGCCCGGTGCCGTGTTCCAGGTGAAGCTCGCGTTCTGGCTGGTGTTGGTGGAGTTGTACGCGAACACGTAGCCCTTTCCGCCGATCACCTTGACCTTGGTCTTGATGGCGGTGTTCGAGTTCTTGGTCAGCGCGCTCGCCGCGTCGTTCGCGAGCAAGGCAGGCTCGAGCGCGGCGACCTCGTTGACGACGCTCTTGAGGTTGTTCATGTAGCCCGTCCGCTGGTCACACCAGTCCGAGCACACGGCCAGCAGCGCGTTGTCGCCGAGGCTCCACCAGAAGAGCCCCTGGGCGCCTTCCACGATCGCCATGTAGGCGTGCGACCGCATTTCCTGAAGCGTCGGGAAGCGGCCCTTGGATGTGAACTTGAAGAACTGCAAGACCGTCACGATCGGCCTCGCCTCACCAACGACGGTTCGCGCGGCCGCGGTCCAGTCGGCAACCTGCTTGTGGTTGTAACCGCCGGACGGCTCTGCCCCGAACAGCGGGTACGGATCCGTCGAGACGACGTCGGTCGCGTCCTTCCACAAGCTCAGGTTTCCGTCGCCGAAGTTGGCCATGAAGGTGATCGTGCCGGGCGCGAGACGGCGCAGCCGGTTGTATTGCGAGAAGGCGCCCGGAATCAGGGACGGCTGGCACTCGTCGATGGTGTAGAAACCGGCGAGGCCCGGCTGGGCCGCCAGGTCTTGCACGTAGGCGTCCGAGCTGTTGATGGTGAAGTTGTTCCCTGCGGGGACATTGTTGAAGCAGTTCCCCGTTTGCAGATACGTGACGCCATGGCTCTGAAGGTTGCTCATCAGCGCCTTCATGGCGTCTGCCGGCGCTTCGCCGTACCAGTAGTTCAGGTACATGTTGATGTTCATCCCGCTCATGCGCCGATTACCGGTGGCCGACCAGAGCGCGTTCTCCCAGAACGCCGGATCGGCGCTGTAACCCATCCCCGAGTCGTAGACGCCGAGGATGAATCGCTGACGGCCCTTGACGAGGAAGCGGTTGTTGGCGTCGAACGCGACGTTCATGGACTGCCGCGTCGCCGCCGACACCTTCGACACACGGTAGGGTGGATACGAGGAGACGACGGCGTTGCTCGCCGACTTGTCGACGAGCGAGAGCGTCACGACATAGCTGCGCCCGACCTGCATGCCGCTGCCATCGAGGTCGGCCACGAACTGATCGGCGGCGGCATAGCTCTGCGTCGCCACCACCTGGCCGGATGTCTCGTCCTTGAGGGTTGCGGTGACACCGTAGCGGCCGAAATCGCCGCCCGGCGGGCTCGTCTCGACATCGAACTTCATCGTCGACGGGCCGTCGTCGAAGAGCATCCCGCGGAAGTTGGGATACAAGATGAACGCGTCGATCGCGCCCGAGTCCATCTTGGTCAGCGTGACGTCGTCGAACCACGCGGTGCCGCTCGGCCCGTTGTACATCTCGAGCAGCAGTGCGGCGGTGCGATCGGCGTCCACGACGACCGGGCCGACCTCCACACGCGTCCAGTCCTTGGTACCGCTCACCACATCCGATGGCGTCCAGGTGTTGAGGCCGCCGGGACGCTGATCGAGCGTGAGGCGCACGCCGCTCGTGCTGCCGCTTCCGAGGTTTTGGGTCTTGACCCACGCCGACGCCTTGTACGTTCCCGCCTTCAGCTGGAACCTCTGTGACGCCGTGCCCCCCGAATCACGTCGGAAGCTGAATGATCCACCATGCTTTTGCAGCTGATCCTGTGACCAGCCGCCACCTCCCGACCACCCCGCCGGTCCCGCAGACTCGAACCCGGGATTCTGGACGAGATTCGGTCCCGCGCTTTCGTTCGGCAGCGCAACGACACCGCCGCCGACCAAGGATGTCGACTGCGCACGAGCCGCCGGCGTCGCCGACGACATCGTCATCACCGCACTGAGAAAGACCGCTATCGAACGTCGCATTCAGACCTCCACCCCTTGTGGGTCGTGTCGCCTTTACAGCGCTGGGAAGCCGATTTCCCAGCCGGCGGGCGTACGGCAAGGGGGGGACCAAACCGGCAATGTGGTTCATGGTCTCGAAAACACGAAATTTAAAAGTTCTACGTTCGGCGCCGCGGCGGCGACGGCCTGACACCTGACAGTTGGGAAATCAGACAGTCGACGCCCGCGGTCGCGCGGTGTCGCGGGTGTGCATCCGGAGCGCGAATCGCGCGAAGCCGCTGCGGTGCGGTCCGCGCGGCCGCGGCGGATTCCGCAGATTTGAGGCCTCAGACGCGGCGCTGGGCGTGGTACGAGCCTTGCGCTTCGTCCACGGCATGTTGACTCTCGTGCGCGAAGAGACGACCGCAAAGTCGTGGGATCGATTCGCCGAGCAGCACCCCGCGGCCACGGCGGCCCACCTGTCCGCCTGGGGCCGGATCGTGGGCGGCGCGTATGGCCACCGGAGCGTCTACCTGTCGATCGATGACGACGGCGAGACGCTCGGCCTGCTGCCCCTGGTGCTCATGAGCAGCCGGATCTTCGGCCGCCGACTCGTCTCGATGCCGTTTCTCGACTACGGCGGCGTCCTGGTCTCTCCCGCGGCACCGCGCGGCGCCGTCGAGCGGATTCTGCTCGACGCAGCACTGACGGTGGCCCGGGAGCAGCGGGCGCATGGCGTCGGGTTACGCCAGCTCTATCCGCTGCCTCTGCCGTACCCGACCGCGAGCGACCGCGTCACGATGCTGCTCGACCTGACCACGACAGACGCGGTATGGAAGGCGCTTCCCTCCGAGCGGCGCAACCGCATCCGCAAGGGCGAGAAGAACGGGTTGACCGCCACGTGGTGCGGCGCCGAAGCTCTCGACGACTTCTATCGGGTGTTCGCCGTCAACATGCGCGATCTCGGCTCACCCGTGCATAGCCGCGCGTTCTTCAGATGGATGCTCGAAGAGCTGCCGGGCACGGCACGCGTCCTGCTCGTGCGCGACCGCGACCGGCGCGCGGTCGGGGCCGCGGTGTGTCTCTTCTTCCGCGACACGATCCTGGTCCCGTGGGTATCGTCGCTGCGTGAGGCGTTCTCGCTCTGCCCAAACTTCGTCCTGTACTGGGAAGTCATCCGATTCGGCTGCGACAACGGCTATCGCACGCTCGACCTGGGCCGCTCGTTCAAGAATGCCGGCACTCACGAGTTCAAGCGTCAGTGGGGCGCCGTCGATCATCCCCTGCCGTGGATCTCGATCGAAACCGCGCCCGGCGCGGCGCCCTCGGTGGATCGCGACGCCAGCCGCTTCGCGTCGATGATCGCCGCGTGGAAGCGGCTGCCGGTGCCGGTGGCCAACTTCGTGGGACCGTGGATCCGCGGCCAGGTGCCGAACTGACCCGGCTCGGTGATCACACCAGTCACGATCGCGATCCTGAATTACCAGCGGCGCGACATGCTCCGCCGCGCGCTGCAGGCGGCACGCGCGCAGCGCTACGCGCCCCTCGAGCTGCTGGCCATCGACAACGCGTCGACCGACGGCTCGCAGGAAATGGTGCGCGAGGAGTTCCCCGACGTGCACCTCGTCGCGCTGCCCGAGAACGTCGCGGCGGCGGCGCGCAACGATGGGGTGCGCGCGGCGAAGGGCGAGATCGTGTTCACGCTCGACAACGACGTGCTGCTCAGCACGCCCGACGACGTCGCGCGCGGCGTCGCGGCCTTCGAGCGACATCCGCGCGCGGCCGTGGTGAGCTTCACGATTCTCGGGCCGGACGGTGTGCTCTCACGGCGGGACTGGTGTCATCCGTGCGATCCCGAACGATGGGCCGGCCGCGAGTTCCTCACCGACTACGTCCTGGAAGGCGCGTCGGCGTGCCGGCGAGAGGCGTTTCTGGCCGCCGGCGGTTACTGGCGCCCATTCTTCATCGGCCACGAGGGCTGGGATCTGGCGCTGCGCCTGCTCGCCGCGGGCCACGAGCTCGTGTACTCGCCCGATGTGCAGGTGCGCCACATAGTGGATCCGAGCGTGCGCCCCTCGAGCCGCATCTACTACACGTTCACACGCAACGCCGTGTGGGTCGCGCTGCGCAACTATCGCGCCCGTACGGCCGCCGCGTCGATCGCGCGTGACATGCTGCTCATGGCGTTCACGGCGGCCCGAGCCGGCGAGGTCGGCGCGTGGGCCCGTGGCGTCGCGGATGCCGTCCGAGGCAGCCGGCAGGCGTTGCGCACGCGACGGCCGATGTCGCCCGAGGCGGCGCGGCGGCTCGCGCGCATCCGGGCGCAGCGGCCGTCGATCGCGGCACGCGCGCTACGCCACGCGCGGGAGCGACTGATTTGAGCCGGGGGGGCGCCGGGTCGAGATGACGGTCGCTACGCGGACCGACGCCCGCGGCGGCCGGATGCGGTCGCCGTGAGCCTGGTCGTGTTGGCGAGCGTTCGCGGACGCGGAGCGGCGGCAACCCCTACGAGTGCGGCGAGACCGCGGAAGAGCAGCGCGGGCGAGCGGGTGACTGCGAATCCTTGAAGGAAGACGGCTGCCGCAGCGCCGCGACGCCCGGTGTCGGTGTAATGCCAGCCGAAGTGCTTTGCGCGCGCGACCAGCCCGCGGTTCACCGCCTCGCGGGCCTCGCGGTCCCGGCGCAGCAACCGGCGCTCGCGCAGCAGCAGTCGCAGCATCGCGCGGTCACCGCGCGCCTGGTCGACGCGATGCAGCGAATCCCGGCCGACACGGAGCACGGCGAGCGGCAGATCGATGTAGCCGAAGCGATGGGCGTGCGCGAACCGCAGCAGGAATTCCCAGTCCTCGGAAGAGGACCACGTCTCGTCGAAGCGGCCCGCCTTCTCGAAGGCGTCGCGCCGGATCGTGAGCGCCGACGGCTTGATCGGCACCTCCTCGAGGAGCACGAGAAAAATCTCGCGACGGCTGAGGGCGACGCCGTCCGGATACTCGCGGTCGCCGAGCAGCCGAGAGAACACCGCCGTCTCGCGCATGAACGACGGATAGACGCGCCCGCCGTCTTCCTTCTCGAGGTCGCTGAAGACGGCGTCGACCTGGGGATGACCCTCCAGGTACGGCACCTCGTGCGCGAGCTTGTCGGGGCGCCAGAGGTCGTCGGAGTCGAGGAACGCCACCAGGGGCGCGTGCGCCTGGTCGACGCCCAGATTGCGCGCCGCCGCGACACCGGCGTGGCGGCGGACGATGACGCGCAGCCTCGGATCCGTCATCGCCGCCAGCAGCTCCGGCGTCGAGTCGGTGGACCCATCGTCCACGACGATGCACTCGAGATCGGGCATCGTCTGTCTCAGCACGCTGCGGATCGCATCAACCACCAGGTGGGCGCGGTTGTATGTCGGAATCACGACCGAGCAGCGAAGAGTGGAGTCGCTATCAGACACGCCCGTTCTGAGTGCAGGACTCGTACCACACCCGCGGTTTCCCGTCGGTTGCCCGGCTCCGCTCGGTGCCGCCGGCCGCGTGCTCGGGCCCCGCCCGGTGACTCAGCGTTTTGCGCACCTGTCCGCGACACCCGGCACTTCGCCGCGTGCATTCGGCAACGCGCTGCAGAGAGCGGGCCGACAGACGCGTGCAACACGCGAAATTCGTCTGGCACGAAACGTGGACCGGGGTAAAAACGATGCGAAGGACCGTCGCAGTCGCGTGCATGCTCGTCGTCACGCTCGTGGCCACCGTCACTCTCCCGCCCGCGGCCGCGCAGCCCAACCTGACGGGACGATGGTCGGTGCTTCCGTATACGATGCCGATCAACCCCATCCACGTCGGGCTCATGAAGACCGGACGGATCCTCATCGTCAGCGGCACGCAGAACGATCCCACCGTGACGACGAAGAGCGCCGCCGTCTACGACCCCAACACCGGCGCTATCGACGTGCAAACGATTCCGTGGGACCTCTTCTGCAACGGGCTGTCGTGGATGCCGGACGGGCGCGCACTCATCGCCGGCGGAAATCTTCAGTACAACCCGTTCCGCGGCATCAGGACCACGACGGTGTTCGACCCGAATACCGAGAAGTTCATCCAGGTGCAGGACATGGCGCGCGGCCGCTGGTACCCGTCGGTCGTCGGCCTCGCCGATGGTCGCATGGCGACGTTCTCGGGCTGGCTCGAAGGCGGCGGCACGAACAAGGCGGTCGAGATCTACACCAATCCCGACGGCTGGAGCCGGGAGTTCGTCGCCCCGTTCACGCCGGCGCTCTACCCGTGGCTGCACGTGCTGCCCGACGGACGCGTGTTCATGTCCGGCGCCAACGTTTCGTCCAGCATCTTCAGTCCAACCACCCGCTCGTGGACGACCGACGTGGCCACGATGAACTATCCGCGCCCCCGGATCTATGGCTCGTCGGTGCTGTTGCCACTGTCCGCGGCCGACGGATGGCGCGCGCGCGTCATGATCATGGGCGGCGACAATCCGTCGACGGACAGCGTCGAGATCATCGACCTGTCGCAGCCGAATCCCAGATGGCGCACCGTGGCCGCGATGTCCGGACCGCGCCTCCAGATGGACGCCGTCATCCTGCCCACGGGAAAGATCCTCGCGCTCGGCGGCTCCGCGCTGGACAAGACGGCCAGCACCGCGACGCTGACTTCGGATCTCTTCGATCCCGCGAGCGAGACGTGGACGCCCGCCGGCACGATGAACATGCCACGGCTCTACCACTCGGTCGCCCTGCTGCTCCCGGATGGCACGGTGTGGTCGGCCGGCAGCAATCCGAGCCAGGGCACGTGGGAACGCCGGATGGAGATCTACCGGCCGGCCTACCTGTTCAACAGCAGCGGCGGTGCCGCATCCCGGCCGTCGATCACCCGGGCGCCGGCAGTCATCGGCTACGGCGCGAGCTTCAAGGTGAGCACGCCGGATGCGGCCCGCATCGCGTCGGTGGCGCTGCTCCGGAACGGCGCCAACACCCACGCGTTCGACATGGACCAGCGGATGGTCTCGCTGACATTCACGAAGGGCGCCGGTGTCTTGACGGTGACGGCGCCGCCGAACCCAAACGTCGCGCCGCCCGGTTACTACATGCTCTTCATCCTCGACGACCACGGCGTGCCCTCGGTGGCGCCGTTCGTCCAGCTTTCCTTCAGGCCGACCGATCGCCCCCCGCGCGGCGCCATCAATCTGCCCGCGGGCGACGTGACGATCTCCGCCGGGCAGTCGGTCAATTTCGCGGGCTCCGGCGCCGACGCTGACGGCGCGGTCGTCGCCTATCGCTGGATCTTCCCCGGCGGGACACCGGCCACCAGCACGGCGGCGACGCCGGGCAGCGTGACGTTCACCAGGCCGGGCACCTACGACGTCTCGCTGACGATCACCGACAACCAGGGCGCGACGGACCCGAGCCCGCCCGTGCGCGTCGTGATCGTGCGGAGCGCGACGCTGACGACCGCCTTCACGAGTCCGGCCGCCGGCGCGATCGTGAAGGGCACCGTGACGGTCGGCATGAGTGCCAGCGGCGCGAGCGGCGCGTCTACCACGTTCACGCTGACGCTCGACGACAGCCGGATCTTCTCAACCACGACGGGGAGCACCACGCAGAGCTTCGCGTGGAACACCGCGGCGGTAGCGAATGGCGCCCATACGCTCGGCCTCACCGTGCGCGATGCCAGCGGGGCGACGGCGATGGCGACGCGCAGCGTGACGGTAAACAGCAGCGAGCGGCCCGGCACGCAAGTGACGTTCCCGAACATCAGGCCCGGGCAAACCGTCCGGGGAACGCTGCCGGTGCAGATTACCGCGGCCAACACCCGGGGCGCGAGCAACCGCTTCACCGTCTTCGTCGACGGTGTGCAGCAGACGGTCATCGCGTCGAACGCGACGACGGTGACCTGGAGCTGGGACACGACGACCGCGGGGAACGGATCCCGCGCGATCAGCGTGACCGTGCAGGACGCGACCGGCAATACCGGCAAGGGCTCCGTGCACGTGCAGGTGCAGAACTCGGCGCTGAGCGTCGGGGCGCAAACCCCGGCGACGCGCATGGACCGGGATCCGCGGGGCGCGGTCGGCAGCACCACCATCGGCGTCAACGTTCAGAACGGTGCGGGAAGCGTCACGGCGAGCGTCGCGAACCCATGAGGTGGCTCGCCGCCGTCTGCTTCATCCTGGGTGTGCTCGCCGTTGCGTCTCCGGCGCAGGGAGATCACGCGCACGTGCTCGAGGGTGCCGTCGAAGGTTGGCGCCGGGCCGGCTACACGCTGGAACGCTGATGGATATCGTGAGCGTGGCCTGATGTGTCCGCTCTGCGCGCATCCCGCCTCCGCGGAGATCGCCGCCAGCGCCGAGGCGCGCCTTGTGCGCTGCGGCGGCTGCGCGCTCGCCTACTCCGATCCGCCGCGTCGCCTCGAGGTCGTCCGCGCCGAGTACGAGCGCCTCTACGACCTCGACGTCTCGGTCAGACGCCTGGCCCCTCGACGACTCGCGATCTTCGCGGAATTCTTCGCACGTGTGCCCTCGCACGGTGCCGCCCGACTGCTCGACGTCGGCTGCGGCACCGGCGATTTTCTGCTCCTTGCGAGCGACCACGGCTGGCAGCCGACCGGCATCGACCTCTCGGAGCAGGCGGCACGCCGCGCACGAGAGCGCGGCCTGGACGCGCGCACCAACTGGACGGGACTGCAGTCGGAGGGCTTCGACGTCGTGACGCTCTGGAACGTCGTCGAGATCGTCGAGCGTCCGCTCGAGCTGCTCGCCGACGTGTACCGCGTGTTGGTGCCGGGTGGGCGCGTCTTCGTCCGCACGCCGAACGAACGATTCCAGCTCGCCGCCTATCGCTGGTACCGACGCCTCCGCTGGTGCGGGCCGCTCGCGCGCGCGCTCGGCGATGCGTACTACTTTCATCCGGTGCTGTGGGGCTCCGCGACGCTGGCCGCCGCGCTCGACCGCGGCGGCTTCATCGACGTGCGGCTCTGGAACAGTCGGCCGTCCTCGGGCGATCCCTATCATCTCCGCTCCCGCGGACGCGAGGCGGCGGTCCACGCGGCCAAGCACGTCGTGCACGCGTGCGCGCGCGGCGCCGACGCCGCGACGCATGGACGCGTCCTCCTCGGCTCGTCGCTGGCGGCGCTCGCGCGCAAGCCCGAATGAACCGGGCGATCAGCGCGTGATGCCGATCACTCGCGCGAGCTCGGCGAACGACCGCACCACGACGTCGGCCGCTCCGGTTGCTCCACCGTCGGGCGCATAGAGGACGGTCCGCATACCGACGGCGCGGCCACCGGCGACGTCGGAGGTGACGCTGTCGCCGACCATGGCGGCCTCCTGCGGCCCGCAGCCGAGCCGCGCGAGCGCCATGCGAAAGAGGGGTGGCTCCGGCTTGCCGACGACGACCGGCCTCACGCCGGCGGCCACGCACACGGCCTCGACGATCGCCCCGCAGCCAGGGAGGAAGTCGCCGTCCTCGAGCGGCAGACGCGGATCGACGTTCGGCGTGACCACCGGGGCGCCCGCGGCCGCCGCCCGCGCGGCCGCGGCGAGGCGCTCGTAAGACAGGTCGAAGTCGTTGCCGACGGCGACGACCGTCGCGTCGCGCCATGCCTTGGTGGAAACGAGCGTGTGGCCCGCCCCCTCGACCACGGCCGCCAGCTCTGGCGCCCCGATCACGAGCACCCGCGAGCGGCCCCAACGCTCGCGGACGACGTCGCCGAGGATCTCGAGCGGCGTGAGCGCGTGCTCGCTGGGCGTGACGCCGAGCCGGCGCAGCTTGGCAGAGACGTCGGCGCCGCGCGCGCGCGAGTTGTTCGTCAGATACGCAACGCCCCGTCCGGCATGCTCAAGCGCGGCCAGCGTCTCCGCCGCCCCGGGGTTCAGTCGCTCGCCCTGCCAGACGCAGCCGTCGAGGTCGAAGACGAAGCCGCGCAGAGCCTCGAGCACGCCGCGCTAGTCGCCCGCGGACTTCTTGAAGTCGGCGATGGCATCGGCGTAGACGCGCTCGGTGCGCTCGGCCACGCTCGCCCACGAGAACTGCGCCTCCACGCGCCGGCGCCCCGCCTGTCCCATACGTCGGCGCAGGTCGGGATCGTTCAGGAGCCGCGTGAGCGCGGCGACGAGCGCATCGGGCTTCGCGGGCGGCACGAGCAGGCCCGTCTCGCCGTCCACGACGACCTCGAGGATGCCACCGACCGCCGACGCGACGACGGCCGTCTCGCACGCCATGGCCTCGAGATTGATGATGCCGAACGGCTCGTACACCGACGGGCAGCAGAACACCGCCGCGTGGCCGTAGAGCTGCACAACGACCTCGTGCTTCACCATCTCGTTGATCCAGCGCACATTCGGCATCGTGGCCACCGCGCGACGCAGGCGCTCTTCGATCTCCGGTGTATCCGGCGCGGAAGCGCAGAGCACGACCTGCACGCCGGCCGGCAGGCTGCGCGCCGCCTCGATCAGGTGGAAGATCCCCTTCTGGTCCGTGATCCTGCCGACGAACAGCACGTACGGCTCCTTCACGCCGAGCCGCTCGAGGTGCTCGTGCCGGTCTGTGCGGCGGAAGCGCTCGGGATCGATGCCGTTGTGAATCACCACCACGCGCGCTGGATCGGCGTCGAAGTGCGCGAGGATGTCCTCGCGCATCTTGTTTGACACCGCGATCACGCGGTCGGCCGCCTCCACCACGGTCTTCTCGATCCACGACGACAGCAGGTAGCCGGAGCCGAGCTGATCGGCCTTCCACGGCCGCAGGGGCTCGAGGCTGTGCAGCGTGACGACGAGCGGGATGCGATGCAGCGTCCGGATCCAGAGTCCCGCCATGTCCGCGTACCACGTATGCGCGTGGGCGACGTCGGCGTCCACCGGATCGCGCGCCATCGCCAGGTCGATCGAGAGCGTCTCGAGCGCCGGCGCGAACCGCGGGTCGCCGTTCTTGTCCGCCTTCAGCCGATCCCAGGGGGCGTAGCCGCGCACGACGACGCCGTCCTGTGTCGGCTCGCGCTCGCCGAAGCATCGCACCTCGACCTTCATGCGCCGCTTCAGCGCCTGGGTGAGCTGATCCACGACCACGCCGGCGCCCCCGTAGATGTGCGGCGGGTACTCCCGCGTGAGCTGCAGCGCCTTCACGGCTTGGGGTCCTCGGCGACCGGCGGCGTCTCTTCGGCGACCCGCTCTTCTTCCCAGCGCTCCAGCTTGCGCGCCACCGTGCGCACGTCGATGCCGAGCAGCTTGGCGGCCAGCGTCTTGTTGCCGCCGGTGGCGGCGAGCGTCGCATCGAGCAGGCGCTGCTCCACCTCGGCGAGCGGCGTGCCGATCCGCACCGACACCACGCCCTCGGGCAGCGGCGTCGCGCCCGCGATCTCGGGCGGCAGATCGGCGACATCCATCTGGCTGCCGCGCGCCAGCACCACGCCGCGCTCGATGACGTTTTCCAGCTCACGCACGTTGCCTGGCCACGCGTAGCCCTCCAGCCGCTTGATCGCCTCATCGGTGACCCCGTCGAGCCGGCGGTTGTTCTTCGCGGCGTAGATGCGCAGGAAGTGCTGCGCCAGCACGGGAATGTCCTCCCGCCGGTCGCGCAGCGGCGGGACGTGGATCGTGATCACGTTGAGCCGATAGAAGAGGTCCTCGCGGAACCGCTTCTCCTTGACCATCTGCGAGAGATCCTGATTCGTGGCCGCGACGATGCGCACGTCAACCTTGATGCTGCGCGTTCCGCCGAGACGATCGAACTCGCCCTCCTGCAGCACGCGCAGGATCTTCGGCTGGGTCAACGGCGAGAGGTCGCCGATCTCGTCGAGGAACAGCGTGCCGCCGTCGGCGAGCTCGAAGCGTCCCTCCTTGCGGCCCGCGGCGCCGGTGAACGCGCCGCGCTCGTAGCCAAACAGCTCGGACTCCAGCAACGTCTCGGGCAGCGAGGCGCAGTTGACGGCTACGAAGGGCCCAGTCTTGCGCGTCGAGCCCTGGTGGATGGCCTTGGCGACGCCTTCCTTCCCGGACCCGCTCTCGCCCAGGATCAGCACGGTGGCCGACGAGGACGCCACCTGCTCGACCAGCGTCATCATCCGCCGGAACGCCGGGCTGCCGCCGATGATGGCACCGTGGCGCAGGAGGTCGTCGAGGCGCTGCTGCAGCGCCTTGTTCTTCTCGATCAGCTCGCGGCGCTCGAGCGCCTTGTCGATGAGCTTGAGCAGCTGCTCGCGGCGGAACGGCTTGGTCAGGAAGTCGTACGCACCATCCTTCATCGCCTTCACCGCTTCTTCGACGGTGCCGAAGGCGGTCAGGAGAATGACGTCGACGTCTGGCGCGATCGCTTTCGCCGCCCGCAGCAGCTCGAGCCCGGTGAGACCGGGCATCTTGAGGTCGGTGACGATGAGATCGACCGCGCCGCCCTGCAGCCGCTCGAGCGCGGCGCGGCCATCGGAGGCGAGCAGCACGCGGTACCCCTCGCGCGTGAGTGTCCGCTCGAGGCTCTCGCGCAGCCCCGGATCGTCGTCGGCGACGAGCAGGGTGTGCTCAGGCACGGGCCACCTTCACCGGTAGACGGATCGTAAAGATGGCGCCGCCGCCCGGCCGGTTGGCCCAGGCGAGCTCGCCGCCGTGCTCCTCGATGATCTGGCGCGAGATGGACAACCCCAGGCCAGTGCCCTGCGGCTTGGTCGTGAAGAACTGCTCGAACAGCCGCCCTGCGACCTCGGGGCCGATGCCGGGACCGGTGTCCGTCACCGAGATCTCGACGGCGTCGCCGAGCGCGCGGCTCGCGATCGTCAGCGCGCCGCCGCGCGACAACGCCTCGAGCCCGTTCTTGACGAGGTTCAGGATCGCCTGGCGCAGGAGCGCGCGGTCGATCTCCATCATCGGCACGGCCGGGTCGGTCTCGACGTGCATCGTCAGCCCCTGCCGATCGGCCACCGGCCGGACGAACGCGGCCAGCTCCTCGACGAGGTGATTGATCGACTCATCTTCGAAGTGCGCTTTGGGGAAGCGCGCAAAGGCAAGGTACTCCTCGGTCAGCGCGTCGAGCGTGTTGACCTGATCCCGAATGGAGGCGACGAGTCCCCCCGCCTCCTCCATGTCGGGGCCGGTGCGGGCCCGCACGATGTCCTCGAGCATCTCCGCGTTGAGCTCGATGGCGCTGATGGGGTTGCGCACTTCATGTGCGACCTTGAGTGAGAGCTTGCCCACCGTGGCCATACGCTCGGAGACGACCAGCTCCTGCTGCGTGGCCTGCAGCCGGCTCAGCAATCCTTCGACCTCGCCCCGCGCGCGGCGCTCGCGATCGGCGACGATGCCGACGATCACCGCGGGCAGACCGAAGAGCACGACGAGCAGCGAGACGCCCGTCCATCCGATCCACGGCGGCGCCAGCCACGCCGCCGCGGCCATGAGGCCGCCGGCGGCGAGCGCGGTCACGAACGCGATCCACGGGCCGAAGTAGTACGCGTTGACGGCGACGAGCGGGAAGAACAGCAGATAGAAGAGGCTGCCGCCGCCGCCCGTGAGGAGGATCAAGACGAACACGAGCATCAGATCGATCGCGAGCGCGCCGAGAAAGATCTGGCGCGTCGCGCGCGGCTGCGCGGTCACGAGGGCGAAGATGCCGAGCTTGTAGAGAGCGAACCAGACGACCAGCGAGACGAGGTCGATCTGCTCGCGCGGCCGGAGCGGGACGAACCCGAGCGTGGCGAGCCCGCTCACCATCGCCACCGCGAGGAGAACGGCGAACACACGCTCGTCGCGCTCCAACAGGCTGAAGATGCCATGCCAGGGCTTGCGTTCGGCGGAAACCGTCGCCACGTTCGCCGACTATAGCACGCCCTCGTCGACGTCCCGGGCGACGGCACGGCTCTTGCGCCACGCGACGACAGCGATCCACGTCGCGACAACCAGGAGCACGATGAGCGTGGCCCAACGCTCGACGCGGCGCACGTCCAGCAGGATGGCTTCGAGCTGGTCGGTGAAGAAATAGGCGAGCGCGAAACCGATCGGCACCCCGATCATCGCGGCGGCGCCGTCGACGAGGACGAACTTCCAGAACGGCACCCGCGCGATGCCGGCGGTCAGGAACGCCGCGGCGCGCACGCCCATGACGTGGCGGGCCGTGAAGACCGTCTTCGCGGCGTGGCGACGATAGGCGTCCATCAGCGCGTGCTCGCGCGGCCGGGTCAGGACGCGGCGAACGATCGACCACTCGAGGATGCGCTCGCCCCAGTGGTGGCCGACCCAGTACAGGACCGAGTCGCCCACCAGAACGCCGAGGAGACACACAGGCAGCGCGACCCACCAGCGCATGTACCCCTCGTGGGCCAGCGCGCCGGCCGCCAGCACCGGCAGCTCCTCGGGAATCGGCACGCCGAGGCCGCCGAAGAACAGGACCAGGAAGATCCCGAGGTAGGTGAACTGCTCGATGAAATCGTTGATCACGGCATGTATACTTTACCCGTCTGGTGCGGTCGCCGGTTCGCCGTGAACCCCCGCCCGCTGGCTCAGGCCAGGCCCCGGGTCTCCTTCCGAGTCCAGGGGTCGCGCGCACAGGTCGGAAGGCCACAAGGAGCGCTCCCCATGGCTGTGAAACTCTTCGTCGGAGGCCTCTCCTTCTCCACATCGACAGACCGTCTGCGGGAGGCGTTCGCCGCGTGCGGCAATGTCGAGTCCGCGAGCGTCGTGACAGACCGCGACACGGGTCGCTCGCGCGGCTTCGGCTTCGTCGAGATGGCGTCGAACGAGGAGGCCGAGCAGGCGATCAGCAAGCTCAATGGTACGAGCCTCGACGGTCGGACCATCCAGGTCGAAAAGGCCAAGAGTCCTGGTGCCGGTGGTGGCGGCGGCGGACGGGGTGGATTCGGTGGCCGCGGCGGCGGAGGTCGACCCGGTGGCGGTTACGGTGGCGGTGGCAGCCGCGGCGGTGGCGGCGGCCGCTGGTAGATATTTTGTAGCGGAGCCGTGAGCCCGGCTCGGGCCGTGGGTGGCCTGCTCTAGATGGCCCCTGGCTCCGCTCAACGTCCTGCAGTCATCCTGCACACCGAATCGTCGGTGGGATTCGGAGGGCAGGAGCTTCGTATCGTCGCGGAATCGCGCTGGCTCGCCGCTCACGGATGGCCGGTACTTCTCGCGGCGCAGCCCGGCGCCCGTGTGCTCGCCGAGGCCGAGCGCGCCGATGTGCGATCGGTCGCGGTATCGATGCGCGCGCCGTGGGACGTGCGGGCCGTCGCCGGCCTGCGGCGACTGATCGGCGATCGCGGCGTCGGCCTCGTGCATACGCACTCCTCCGTCGACGCGTGGGTCGCCGGGCTTGCCGCACGCTCGCTAGGCGTGCCCGTCGTCCGCAGCCGTCACGTCAGCATCGCGATTCCGAAACGGCGCGCGCTCGTGTATCGCCTCGCCGATCGCATCATCACCAGCGGCGAGGCGGTGGCCGCCATCGTCCGGGGCGCGGGCGTGCCCGCGGAGCGTGTCGTCGCCATCGGACCCGGCCTCGACACCGCGCGCTTTCATCCCGACGTCTCCGGCGCCGGCGTGCGCGCAGAGCTCGCTCTGCGCGGTCCCGCCGTCGGCCTCGTGGCGAACATCCGCGGGAGCAAGGGTCACGCCTACTTCCTCGAGGCCGCCCGCGAGGTCCTCCGAACGCGTCCAGACACGACCTTTCTCATCGTCGGCGACGGCATCGGCTTCGACGACGTGCGGCGCCGCGTGAAAGAGATGGATCTGGAATCGCGCGTCATCATGACGGGCTTCCGCCGAGACGTGCCGGAGGTCATGGCGGCGCTCGACGTGCTCGTGCTGCCGTCGATCAAGTCGGAGGCCATGTCGCAGGTGATTCCGCAGGCGCTCGCCGTCGGGACGCCCGTCGTCGGCAGCGCGGTCGGCGGCACACCCGAGCTCATTCGCGATGGCGAGACCGGTCGGCTCGTGCCGCCCGCCGATGCGCCGGCGCTGGCCGCCGCCGTCCTCGATCTCATCGCCGATCCTGTACGAGCTCGCACGCTGGCGCGTCGCGGTCAGGCCATCGTGCTCGCCGAGCACTCGATGGACGCCACGATGGCGCGCACGCTCGCCGTGTACGAAGCCGCGCGCGCAGCGCGCAGACGAGCGTGACCTAGCCGGCGGCTTTCGACGCTCCCGCCGGGACGTACAGGTGGCACGCGACGTCGCGGCCGTCGACGCAGGCAAGCTTGGGCTCGTCGGTCGAGCAGTGCGGCATCACTTGCGGGCAGCGTGTGTGGAACCGACACCCCGACGGCGGGTCCAGCGGGCTCGGCACGTCACCCGCCAGCACGAGCTCGTCGCGCGACTCGTCGGGATGCGAGGGCAGCGCGGCCGCGAAGAGCGCCTTCGTGTACGGATGCCGCGGCTGCGTGGCGACCGTCCGTGCCGCGCCCGCTTCCACGACGCGCCCGAGATACATCACGGCGATCTCGTGGCTCATGTGCGCGACGGCGGCCAGGTCGTGCGCGATGAACAAATACGCCAGCCCGAGCTCGCGCTGAAGGTCCTTCAGCAGATTCAGGATCTGCGCACGGATCGAGACGTCCAGCGCTGAGACCGGCTCATCGAGGACGATCAGCCGCGGCGACAACGTGAGCGCGCGCGCGATGGCGATGCGCTGGCGCTGGCCTCCGGAGAACTCGTGCGGAAACAGCTCCGCCGCGCGCGCAGGCAAGCTGACGAGATCGAGCACGTTGCGTAGCCGCGCGCCGACTTCCGCGGCGGAAAGCTTCTCGTTGGTGACGAGCGGCTCGGCAATGATCGCGCCCACACGCATCCGCGGATTGAGCGAGGCGTAGGGATCTTGAAAGACCGCCTGGACGGAGTGGCGATAGCGGCGCAGTCCCTCGGCGTCGAGCGTCGCCAGCGACTCTCCGTCGAAGCGGATCTCGCCGGCCGTGGGCTGCTCGAGCAGCAGCACGAGCTTGGCCGTCGTCGTCTTACCGCAACCCGACTCGCCGACCAATCCGAGCGTCGCGCCCGGCTCGATCACGAACGAGACATCGTCGACCGCACGCACGGCTTTCTCCGGCCCGCCGAACAACCCGCGACGCACCGGAAAGTGCTTGACGAGCCCACGCGCCTCCAGCAGCGGCGTCATCCGTGCAGCCAGCACGCCGTGCGGTGTCCGGCGCCGACGATCGTGTCTCGCGGACGCTCCGTCGCGCATTTCTCGAGCCGCACCGGGCAGCGCGGATGGAACGCGCATCCCGTGGGCAGCGCGGCGGGATCGGGCGGCTGGCCCTCGATGGCGGTCAGGCGACCGTTGGCCTCGCCGAGCCGTGGAATGGACTCGATCAGCGCGCGCGTATAGGGATGCCGGGGCTCGTTGAAGATCTGCCGCACCGGACCGGCCTCCACCACGCGTCCCGCGTACATGACGGCCACGGCGTCGCACATGCGCGCCACGATGCCGAGGTTGTGGGTGATGAAGATCAGGGCCAGCCGCTGGGCGCGCTGCAGCTCGCGCAGCAGCGACAGGTATTGGGCCTGAATGGTCACGTCAAGGCTCGTCGTCGGCTCGTCGGCGATGAGCAGGCGCGGGCCGCACGAGATCGCGATGGCGCCGACGATGCGCTGGCGCATGCCGCCGGACAGCTCGTGCGGGTAGTTGCGCACCCGCATGTCGGGCGCCGAGATGCGCACGGCACCCAGCAGGCCGCGCGCGCGGTCCCACGCGCTGCGCCGGCTCGTCCCTTCGTGGACGCGCAGCGGCTCCGCCACCTGATCCCCGACGGTGAAGAGCGGGTTCAGCGAAGCCATCGGGTCCTGCAGGATCATCGCCATCCGCTTGCCGCGGATATGCCGCATCTCGGTTTCCCGCTTGGCCAGCAGATCCTCGCCTTCGAAGCGGACGGAGCCCGCCACGATGCGCGCCGCCGGCGGCAGCAGGCGCAGCAACGACAGCGCAAGCGTTGACTTGCCCGAGCCCGACTCGCCCACGATGCCCAGCGTCTCGCCGTCGTTCAGCGTGAACGACACGTCCTGCACCGCGCGCGTCACGCGTGTGCCGCGGGCGCTCACGTAGTGCGTCGTGAGGCCGTGCACCTCGAGCAGAACAGGCTGGGTCACAGCTGACGCAGCTGCGGGTCGAGGCTCACGCGAAGCCAGTCGCCGAGCAGGTTCGCGGAGAGAACCATCAGCATGATGCACATGCCAGGCAGCACGGTCAGCCACCAGTACCCGGCCATCAACCCTTTCTTGCCGTCGGCGAGCATGAGGCCCCACGCCGGCTTGGGCGGCGGCACACCGACGCCCAGGAACGACAGCGCCGCCTCGGTGACGATGACGATGCCGAGCATGAGCGTGCCGAGCACGATCGCGGAGTTCACCACGTTGGGCAGGATGTGGCGCCTCATGATCGTGCGCTTGGCGCAGCCGGCCACGACGGCGAGCCGCACATAGTCGCGCTCCTTCAGCGACAGCACCTCGCCACGCACAACGCGCGCATAGCGCGTCCAGTACACGACGGCGAGGATGACCACGATGTTCATCTCGCTCGGCCCCACGATGGCGGCGAGAAAGATCGCCCACGTCAGTCCGGGAATCGCCAGCCACGCGTCGGTCACGCGCATGATCACCTGGTCGACCCAGCCGCCGAGATACCCGGACAGGATCCCCAGCGTAGTACCCAGCACGCCCGCGAAGATCACCGCGGTGAAGCCGACGACCATCGACACGCGCGCGCCGAAGATCAGCCGCGACAGCACATCACGCCCCACGTGATCCGTGCCGAGCAGGTGCGTCATGCTGCCGCCCTGCTGCCACGCCGGCGGCCGGAATCGCTCGCCGAGCAGACCGACCTGAGGATCGTGCGGCGCGATCACGTCGGCGAGAATCGCGAGGATCGCGAACAGGAGCAGGATGGCGATCGGGAAGATCGGCAGGCCTTCGATGCGGAGCGCGGGCAAACGCCAGGCGGTTGTAACGGTCGCGGCACGGCTACCGTTCATAACGGATCCTCGGATCAATCACGGCGTACGCGAGGTCCACCGCGAGGTTGACGACGACGATCATGAAGCCACTGAGGACGACGGACGCCTGCACCACGGGGAAGTCGCGGAACGCAATGCCCTCGTAGAACAGGCGCCCGACGCCCGGCCACGCGAAGACAGTCTCGACCACGACGGCGACATTGATCATGAGGACGAGATTGATCCCGGCCAGCGTCAACACCGGGATCAGCGCGTTCTTGAAGGCATGCTTGCAGATGACGAGCGCCTCGGGCAGGCCCTTGAGCCGCGCGAGCTTGATGTACTCGGAGCCGAGCACCTCGAGCATCGACGAGCGCGTGAGCCGCATGTGCGCGGCCGCGAAGTACCAACCCAGAGCGAACGCGGGCATCAGCACGTGCCACGGCGTGCCCGAGCCCGACGACGGCAGCCAGCCGAGATAGACCGAGAAGAACAGGATCAGCAGCAGCCCGACCCAGAACGACGGCATCGAGAGCCCGAGCAGCGCGAAGATCTTCCCCGCGCCGTCCCACCAGCCGTTGACGCGGACGGCGGCGAGGATCCCGCTCGGGATACCGATCGCGAGCGAGAACGCCATGGCGACGAGTGCCAGCAGCAGCGAGTTCGGCAGCCTCTCGAAGTAGAGCTCGAGCACCGGCGTGCGGTAGTAGAACGAGCGGCCGAAGTCGCCGCGCAGCAGGCCCTTGACGAAGAGCGCGTACTGCACGAGGAGCGGCCGATCGAGACCCAGGTCGGTGCGCACGGCGTCGATGTCGGCCTTGCTGGCCCCCGGCTCGACGAGCAGCACCGAGGGATCGCCCGTGAGCCGCACGAAGACGAAGATCGTCGCGGACAGCACGACGAGCGAAAGGAGGGCATACGCGATCCGTCGGACAATGAATCGTTTCATGGCTCCTCCGAGACCTCAGAGACGGTGCGCGATTATACTCATCCGCGTGCTCGAGGGCATCCGCGTTCTCGATCTTTCCCGGGTGATCGCCGGGCCCTACTGCGCCGCCCTCCTGGCCGACCTCGGGGCGGACGTCATCAAGCTGGAGCGTCCCGGGCGGGGCGACGACCTGCGGTCCTGGCGCGGCGGGGATGGCATGAGCGCCGCCTTCGCGGCGATCAACCGCGGCAAGCGGGGGATCGCCGTCGAATTGCAGCACGCGGAGGGTGCCCGGCTGGCCTTCGAGCTGGCGCGCCGCGCGGACGTGATCGTGGAAAACTTTTTGCCTGGAGTGGCGGCCCGACTCGGTCTGGGCTACGAGGTGGTCAGCGCCGCGAACCCGAGCGTCGTCTACGCCTCGGTCACCGGCTTCGGCCAGACGGGGCCGTACGCGAGGCGTCCGGGCTACAACACGATCGCCCAGGGCATGAGCGGGCTCATGGCGCTCACCGGCATGTCCGGTCAGCCGCCCACGCGGGTCGGAGGCTCCGTCTCCGATCTTGCCGCCGCCCTCTGCGCCTTCGGCGCGGTGAACGCGGCGCTCGTGCATCGGTTTCGCACCGGCGCCGGGCAGCATCTCGACGTGAACCTCCTGGCGTCGACGCTGAGCCTGCTGCCCGATCCGGTCGCGCAGTTCTTCGATACGGGCCAGGCCCCGCGCCGCATGGGCAATCGCAACGCCAACCTGACGCCCGCGGAGGCCTATCCGACCAAAGACGGAATGATCCAGGTCGTGATGATGAACCCCGACCAGTACGATCGGTTCTGCAAAGCGCTCGGGGATTCGACGCTCGCGACCGATGCCCGCTTCGCGACGAATGACGCGCGGCTGACGCACTACGACGACTTCCGCGCGCGCGTGGAGCATGCGCTGGCGGGCGCGACCACCGCCGAGTGGCTCGAGCGGTTCGAGCGTGCCTCGATCGCCGCCGGGCCGGTGTACGAGCTCGACGAAGTGTTCGCCGACGCGCAGGTCAAGCACCTGGGGCTCGTCGCCGAGATCGAGCAGCCCGGCTACGGCACCGCCCGCATGTTGACGTTCCCGGTGCGCGCCTCCGCCACCCCGGCGGCGATTCACCGTCCGGCGCCGCGGCTCGGTGAGCACACCGCCGAGGTCCTCGGCGAGCTCGGTGTCCCGCCGTCCGACATCGACCGGCTGGTCGCGGCGGGAACGATCGCGTTGGCGCCCACCCAGAACGGAGGTTGACCGACCGGCGGCGCCTGCGTGGTACGTTGAATGCACGGGACGTCATTCGTGAACGTTCACGTGCTCGCCTGCGACTACGACGGCACCATCGCGGACGGCGGCCGGTGCTCGCCGGACGTCGTCCAGGCCCTCGCCCGCGTCCGAGAATCCGGCCGCAAAGTTTTACTCGTCACCGGCCGGATGCTTCCCGATCTGCGTAGCGTCTGCCCCGATGTCGATCGGATGTTCGATGCGGTCGTCGCGGAGAACGGCGCCCTGCTCTACTTCCCGGAAACGCGCGAGGCGCGTGCGCTGGGCGATGCGCCCGAGCCCGCGCTCGTGGAGGAGCTGCGGCGCCGCGGCGTGCCGTTCGATCTCGGCTCGTCCATCATCGCCACCACCGAGGGCTACGCGGACCCCGCGCTCGCCGCGATCCGCGACACCGGTGTCGAGCGAACGCTCGTCTTCAACAAGGGCGCGCTGATGCTGCTGCCCGGGGGCGTGACGAAAGGCACCGGCCTGGACGAGGCACTGACCGTGCTGGCGCTGTCGGCACACAACATGGTGGGGATCGGGGACGCCGAGAACGATCACGCCTTCCTCGCGATGTCCGAGTGCGCCGTCGCCGTGGCGGACGCCATTCCGGCGCTGCGCGAGCGTGCCGACTACGTCACCCGCGCGCCGGGCGCCCGCGGAGTGATCGAGTTCCTGCAGGAGCACCTCGTGAACGACCTGGCCGCGCTCATGCCGCGGTTGGCGCGGCATCGTCTGGCGATCGGCGAGACGGGCGATGGCGAGGCGGTGACGATCTCGCCCCATGGCGCGCGCCTGCTCATCGTCGGCCCGTCGGCGAGCGGGAAGTCGACGCTGACCGGCCTGCTCGTCGAGCGCCTTGTCGAAAGCGGGCGCTCCGTGCTGCTCATCGATCCCGAGGGCGACTACCAGTCGTTCGCCGAGCTCGAGCGTGTCGTCGTGCTCGGCGGCAGCAACGAGCGGGTGCTCCCGACGCCGGACGAGCTGCGCCAGCTCCTGCACCAGCCGCGCACCAGCCTCGTGTTGAACCTCTCGGCGATGACGCGAGCGGAAAAGGTCGCGTACGCCATCAAGGCGCTCGGCGCGGTGGCCTTCGTGCGCTCGACGACCGGGTTGCCGCACTGGCTCATTCTGGACGAGGCGCATCACATCGTGCCCGCCGACGGCTCGCCCGTCGCGGAGCTGTTGCGCGCCGGCGCGGAGTCCTTCTGCATGAGCACGCTCGACGTGAGCGAGCTCGCACGGGACGTGCGCGCGCTGCCCAATGCCGTCGCGGCCACCGAGCTGGCGGCGTTCACCGCGGCGACCCGCGCCGCCGCCTCGGGGCGGCCGCCGTCGCTGGCGGGGCCGCCGCTCGCCCAGGGGGAGGCGGCCATCGCGTGGCTCGGCACGCAATCGCGTGCCCAACGCTTTCGCGTCGGCAAGCGCCGCGTGCAGCACCGACGACACGTGCGCAAGTACACGGAGGGCGAGCTGCCGCCCGACCGCTCGTTCTACTTCCGCGGGCCCGCGGGCGCGCTCAACCTGCGCGCGTCGAATCTCGTGCGCTTCGTGGAGCTCGCCGAGGGTGTGGACGAGCCGACATGGGCGTGGCACCTGCGTCAGCAGGACTACTCGGCGTGGGCGCGGCAGCACATCAAGGACGAGGAGCTGGCCGGCGCGCTCGCCGTCGTCGAGACCGCCGACCTGTCGCCGGCGGAGTCGCGCCGCCGCGCGCTCGACGAGATCCGCGCGCGCTATACCGTTTGATTGGGGGACCCCTTCGGCTTCCCCCAAACCCCCTCAACGCGCGGGGGCAGTCGCCCACCGCACCTCGCTCGCCGACTTGTCGTCGCGGGGCCCGAGGAACACGGGATGGCGCAGCTTGCCGTCGCCGGTCTTTTCCATGAACCCGATCTGCGCCACCAGCGTCGGCTCCACCCACGTCGCGTCGCGCATGCGCGGCGCATCGAGGAACGGCGAGGTCGGCCGGCGCAGGCGCGCGAAGCGCTCGGCGAGATCGGCGAGCATCTTACCCGTGAAGCCGGTGCCCACCTTGCCGGCGTAGCGCAGGGCGCCGTCGTCGAAGGCGCCGATGAGAATCGCGCCGAAGTGCGCGCGCGCGCCGTCCGGCGCCGTGTAGCCGCCGATCACGAATTCTTCCTCGGCGCGGACCTTCACCTTGCGCCACGCCGTCGATCGCTTGCCGACCTCGTAGACCGACGCCGCGTCCTTGGCCACAATGCCTTCCAGACCGCGCTCGCGCGCCGCCTCGAACGCCTTCAACCCGTCGCTCGCCAGACGGCGCGACAGACGCAGCACACCGACGGGGCGCACCTCCTTCTCGAGCACGGCGCGCCGCTCGGCGAGCGGCCGCGACGTCAGCGATTGACCGCGCGCGAACAGACAGTCGAAGACGACGTACACCGGGCGGCGTCGCGTGTCCGCGCCGAACAGCTGAAAGCGCGAGATCCCCTTGGCGTCGAAGACCACCACTTCCCCGTCGAGCACGAGGGTCGACGCCGGCAGCCCGCCGATGGCCGCCGCGATCTCCGGGAAATCCGCGGTGCGGTCGATGAGGTTGCGCGTGATCAGCCGCACGCGCGTCCCGCTCTTCTCGGCGATGATGCGGATGCCGTCGTACTTTTCCTCGTAGACCCAGCCGGGGAGGTGAAACGGCGCGCCGACCAGTGTGGCGAGCATCGGCTTGACGTTGAGCGGAGGCGCCGCCGTCGCGCCGCGGCCGTGCCCGCGAGCGACCGTCACGCCGGGTTCGCGGTCGAGCGCGGCGGATCAGCGCCGGCGGCCTGCTCGAGCTGCCGCGCGCTCGCGCCCGCGGCGCGCGCGATTCCCACCATGCTGCGGCGCGAGACAACGGACTTCGGCCGTGACAGCGTCAGGTCCTCGGTGGCGGAGGCGTACGCGTCCCGGTGCTTGATGAGCAGCCACTGACGATCGCGCATGCGCACGAGCACCCACGAGCCTTTCATCTTCTTGCCCTGCAGACGCATCTTCAGATCGCCCTTGGCTAGCGCCTTGGCGACGTCGGGACTCTCGGGCTCCCACGTGCCGCGATCCCAGATCATCACCGTGCCGCCGCCGTACTCGCCCTCGGGGATGACGCCCTCGAAATCGTTGTAGTCCATCGGGTGCGGCTCGGTCATCATCGCCAGCCGCCGCACGCTCGGGTCCGGCGACGGGCCCTTGGCCACGGCCCACGAGAGCATCACGCCCTCGTGCTCGATGCGAAAGTCGTAGTGCAGATGGCTGGCGCGATGCTTCTGCACGACGAACTCGAGCGCGCGCGTCGGCTTCGTCTTGCCCGCGCGTCCCGGCGGCTCGGGGGTGACGTCAAAGCGGCGCTTGCGGTTGTATTCCGCGAGTCGGCCGTAGCGGCCGAGGTCGTCCGTCGGCGCCGGGCGCTTGGTCACCGCTCAGCCTTGCTTCAGCGCGTCGGCCAGCCGCGTGGCGACATCGGCCGCGGCGGGCGACGCCGGCACGACCTCGACGGTGTTGGGCGCCGCGCCGAGGCCCAGCGTCAGCGCGCGCGCGAGCTGATCGGTGCCCGCGATGAGACCGCTGCCCGCGGGTCCCTTCATGCCGTGCTGGCGCAGCAGCGCGATCGCGGCGGCGTCGAGGGCGCAGCGATCGTCGCTGGCGAGAAACACGCCGGGCGCGACCCGGGTCCCCGCCTCCGGGCCGCCATCGATGAACGCCTCGAGCGCATCCATGATGTTGAGCGCAGGCCGCCACGTCAGGTTCGCCTCTGCGATCATCGTGCGCTGATGCGGAGAGCGATGGAGATCCTGCATGTAGTCGTGCGCGTCGCCCGGCAGCCGTTTGGCGATGAGACCGACGCTGTTCTTGAGCGACAGCGTCACGTGGCCCCCGAAGCGATGCGTCTTGCAGCACATCGTCTGCACCGCACAGGGCGCTTCCGTGAAGAGCCGCGCGGCGTGCAGGCCCTGCGGCCAGTGCTCGGCCCGGAAGGATTCCCACGCTGGACGGCCGACGTCGTCGAGCACGATGACGCGGACGCCCGCGCGCGCCGCGACCTCCATCGCGCCCGTGCGCTCCAGCACGCGTCGCGTCTCGCCCATGCCCGAGCGCTCGGCCAGCGTGATGGCGCCGGCGCGCCGAGCCTGCAGCGCGCCGAACAGCGCGGCCAGCGTTTCGGGATGCGTGGACGCGGGGAACGCATCGTCGCTGTTGAAGTTCGCCTTGACCGCGACGCCGCGGCCGCTGCATGCCTTGAAGTCCAGCGCGTCCAGGCAGGCGGCCACTGCCTTCGCGCGATCCGTCTCGCGCGCGACGACGACGCGGCCGCGCTCGGGCGCGGGCCACGCCGACAGCGGCGTGGCCAGCACCGCGGCGGTGGCGGCAGCGCCCTGGAGAAGCTCCCGACGGGAGAGCGAGTCCACGGCTCAGATTGTACCGGGCCCTCGAAGCGTCCCGCCGCTCAGCGCGGGCGCGCGACGAAGCGGCGCATATCGCCTCGGGCGCGGCGGGTCGCGAGATCAACCCCGAAGCCCGCCGCCTCCACCGTCCGCTCGGTGTCACGATTCGGGTGACAGCCGCCGCTGAGGCGTGTCCAGAGCGGTTGACAACGATCCTGAACGCGCGCCTTCAAACGACCGGTCGCCCGCACGTGCTCGAGCATGCGCAGCGTGCCGCCGCGTCGCAGCACGCGACGGACTTCGGCGAGCCCACGCGCGGGATCCGGCACGCTGCAGAAGACGAGTCCGCTGATGACGGTGTCGAAGGCCCCCTCCCGGAACGGCAGCGCCTGCGCATCACCCTGGACGAGCGGCACGCCCGGCGCCCGCCGCCGTGCGGCGAGCAGGGGTTCGCGCGCTGGATCGAGACCGATCACGCGCGCTCGGGCATCGAAGAGCGGAAGGTTGCGGCCTGTCCCGCAGCCCACGTCGAGCGTCAGACCCTGGGCACCGCCGACGAGCCAACGACGCCAGCGCCCCAGACCGAGGCGCTCCATCACCGCGCAGCACGCGTCGTAGAGCCACGGGATCTGCTCGAAGCCGCGCCTGTCGTGCCGGACAGCCGACGCGGGCTCAGCCGACATGGTAGAGGAGCACGTAGACGAGCACGCCCGTCACCGACACGTAGAGCCACACCGGCAGCGTCCGCCGCGCGATCGGGACGTGTCGATCGAATCGTCCCGACAGCGCGCGGTACACCGTCGTGAGCACGAACGGCACCATCACCGCCGCGAGGACCACGTGCGACACGAGGATCGGGAAGTACACCGCACGGATCCATCCCTGACCGGCGAAGGGCCGCGAGCCGGCGAGCGCGTGGTACACGACGTACGAGCACAGAAACAGTGCGGACGTGACGCAGGCCGCCAGCATGCATGCGCGATGCACGGCGATGCGCCGTCGGCGGATCGCAAGCCAGCCGACGACCAGCAGCACCGCGCACGTCGCATTCAGCGCGGCATTGAGCGCGGGGAGCGCGGCGGCCTCGGCGCGGAAGGGGCGCCCGGGGTCATGGACCAGCAGGAGAACGCCGACCACCGCCACGATGGCAAGCGAAAGCACGCCGATGATCGAGAGCGCGATCCGGTCGCCCATGGCTGGATGATACGGCGGGACTGCGGCTCGTCATATGGATGGCGCGCCCTTATATCGCCCTTATATATGGAGGTCGGAGGAGACCACGAATGAAGACCTACGCCCTGGTCTTTGCGAGCGTGTTTCTGGCCGAGCTGGGCGACAAGACCCAGCTGGCGACGCTCAGTTTTGCGGCCACGCCCGGCGCCAGCCGGCTCGGGGTCTTCCTCGCCGCCGCTGCCGCGTTGACCACCTCCACGCTGCTCGCCGTGCTCGTCGGCGAGAAGCTCGGCGAATCGATCGCTCCGAGTCACCTCACGCGCGCCGCCGGTCTGCTCTTCGTCGCAATCGGAATCTGGATGCTCGTCGGGCGCGGCTGACCCGGCGTGCGCCCGCGCCAGAGCGCCAGGACGATCAGCACCGTGAGACGTCGTTGCGAAGGCGCTCGGTTCAGCAGCAGCACGAGCGAAACGGCGAGAATGACGAAACAGACGACCTGCGACGTGTCGACCCCGGCCACGACCTATCCCTTAGCACGCCGCATGCCACCGCAGAGGTTTGACACCCCGACGCACGGCCGCCTAGAATCGTTTTGTCGTTTGCCTATGCACGTCGATCTCGACGCCTTCACACGTCAGCTGGCCGATCTCATCGGTCGCTTCGCCGATCAGGGCGCGAAGCTCGGGGAAGCCGCGCGCGAGCTGCAAGACGGTGGCGCGCCGCCCGCCGACTCGTTGATCGAAGCTCTCGCGGTGACGCGTCTGGAGTTCGTGGAGCTTCGTGCCGAGATCATCCTTGCGGCGGAAACGCTCGGGGTCGCGGTTCCCGACGTGGTGGAGAGGGCCACCAGTCTCGAGCCCGTGCTCGCGGCCATGGCCACGGCCCTCGAATCGCACCGACGTCAGTCCGCGCTCGAGGAGGAGCGCGACCGCATCGTCGCGGTGCTCCATCGCGTGGACGGCATTGGCCACCAGGACGACGATGGCTTCGGGCCCCTCGTGACCGTCAAGCTCAAGGCCGCACAGCTCGAGACGGCCGTGCGGGCGGCGACCGACGCGGAGCAGGTCCGCTCGCTGGCGACGAGAGCGCAGCCGTTCGCCGATCTGCTCACCATGCTCGAATCCACCGAGGTGCTCGACGACCAAAAGTTCTCCTCGCTCGAGGAGAGTGTCGCGCGCGCCTTCGGCCGACAGATCACCGTGGCCGTGGCGCGGCGCCGGCTCCTGCTGCCGGGCCAGAGGCGGACAGCCCAACCGCGGCGCGCCGCGCCCCAGCGGCGCGCGCCCGAGCCCGAGCCACCGGCGCGGGAGCCCGAGGGCACCGCACCCGAGCCCGAGCGCGCGGCGCCCGAGCGCCTGGC
>Ga0209382_10000395_pt1 | contig 72025 bp, 72 predicted proteins | sample SoiMetdeltSBSDD5_FD_187599 | JGI IMG/M metagenome (GOLD analysis project Ga0209382, IMG submission 187599) | Bulk soil microbial communities from a Populus tree surrounding site in Tennessee, USA - Soil MetaG P. deltoides SBSDD5 (SPAdes) (version 2) | ecosystem: Environmental > Terrestrial >... | reverse complement strand
CTGGAGGTTCGACGCATGCAGTTTTTGTCGACTCGGGGATCGGTCGCGTCGCTGGCCGCTGGTGGTCTCGTGATCGCCGGTGTGCTGGCCGGCGCCGGGAACGCTAGCGCGAGTGCCACGCGCTTCTCGGACTTCACCCCGCTTGGCAGCTCGGCCGGTCCGACGGCCAACGAGGCGATGCCCATCACCTTGAGCAATGACGCCTTCCAGCAGCGTTCAGTAGCCGACCGCGTCACCCAGCTGGCCGCCGGAGCCCCCAACACCGGCTCATGGGACATGATCGCGACGAACGAGAACGGCCCGCGACCCGGTCGTTTCCTGTTCAGCCCGTACGAGACCGGCCAGTCCGGCGTCCAGCGTCACAACATCGCCACCGGCAAGACCGAGACGATCTGGATGAGCCCGACGCCAGGCGGTCATGTCTCGTTCGACGCCTCGTTCTGGACCCCATGGGGCACCTACATCACGGCTGAGGAGTCCTGGTGCTCCGACCCGAACGGGTGCCGGACCAGCCCGTACGGTCGGCTGTACGAGCTGAAGAACCCGACGACCGCACCGGGCATCACCGGCCCGGTCACGCCGGCGAGCAACGACGGCGCCCAGATGGTGCACCAGAACGTGATCCCGCGTACGTCGCACGAGGGCATCCAGTTCGACAAGACCGGCCACATGTACTTCATCGACGAGCTCAACGGCGGCAACATCTACCGATACACATCGGCGGCGAACTGGGGCGACGTCATGTCGGGCAAGGCCGACTACTTCGCTGCGGGCCAGACGTCGGTGCTGCGGGTCGGCGACGGCAACACGCCGAACGCGACCGGCAGCTTCACGTGGGTGCCGATCACCGACGAGAACGGCGATGCGCTGCCCGGGGCGATCACCATCACCGACCCCAACGGCGTGACCTCGGTCGACGCCCGCAACACCACCGATCGGCCGGCGTTCAAGGGCACTGACTACCAGCGGCCCGAGGACATGCAGCTCCAGACCGTCAACGGCGTGCAGCGGCTGTACGTCACGACGACCACGACCGACGAGGTCTACCAGCTGAATCTGAAGACGAACACGATCGGGGTCTTCGCCGACACCGCCACGACCGACCTCGCCACCGGCGACCCGGTCGGCGGTGGGCTCGCCAGCCCGGACAACCTGTCGGTCGACCACGACGGCAACATCTACATCGTCGAGGACCGCAATGGTGCCGTCGACGACGACATCTGGTTCGCCAAGGACCGCAACAAGGACGGCGACCTCACCGACGCCGGCGAAGGCATCGGACGCTGGGCGTCGAACGGCACGGTCGGCTCGGAGTTCACCGGCCTGTACTTCGACCCCACCAACAAGCGCCGCGCCTGGGTGAACATCCAGCACCCGGCCAGCGGCAACGACCGCACGATCGAGATCACCGTCCCCTGACGGTCTGCTGCACGACGTAGCGAACGTCGCGGCCCGGGTCGATCGAACATCGGTCGACCCGGGCCGCTCGTTCATGAATCACTCGTTGTCTGGAACCCGGATCTCCACGAGATAGCCGGCGAAGCTCCGCGACTGCAATTCGTCTCCGTTGGTGCGATCCAGCTCGGTCAGCTCAGCAGAGCCGGGCACCCGGTACCAAGCTCGCTCGTCATCCGGATCCTGTGCATGGCGCGCACGTGGACGCTGCGAATCGCCGTGACCGTGCCCACCGTCTCCGGTGCATCTATCTCGGTGAGCACGTAGTGGCGATCCTCCTCTCGGTCGACATGTACCGAGAGGTCCGGGCCGAACAGCAGCCCGACGGACTCATCGGGCTCGCCGAGCGTCCAGTGAAGCGTTGAGCCGATGCTGAACGGCTGGCCGCAACACTCGTGCTGCCAGTCATCGATCCACACCGTCAGCCGCACACCGCCAGTGTGGAGCATCATGACGCTCCAAGCCCGGCGTTTTCGCTAGGCGATGCGGCGCCACCGGATCTCGCCGTCGTGCCACTCGTCGGTCGGCGCGAGACCGGCGGCGGTGGCGACGGCGGCCGATGCTCCGTGATCGGGGTGGATGTGCGCGACGATCGCCATCGACTGCCCGTCGAGCCAGCCGACCAGTCCTCGTACCGCCTCGGTGGCAATGCCTTGGCCCTGCCATGGAGTCCCCACCACCCAGGCGATCTCGGCACTGGGCTCGTCTCCGGAGGCGCCGACGGTGGCCTGAACCGTGCCGGTCAGGCGATCTGCCTCGCGAAGCCGGATCACCCAGTTCAGCCAGCCGACGGCCGGATCGGGCGAGCCTGCAGTCAGGCGCTCGTAGCGGGCCCGAAGGGCTTGCTCGGTGTCCGGCGTGCCGCCGATGTACGCATGCAGCGCCGGATCCGACAGCACCTTGGCCATCTCCTCGGCGTGCTCGACGCGAAGCGGCAGCAGGTCGAGTCGCTCGGTGCTGATGGGCTGGGCCGCGATGGAGTTCACGCCGACAGTGTGCAGCAGCCGCCCGCCGCCCGCCGTCACGCCGCCGACTGTCGCTGCTCCACGATCAGCCACGCGTCGAGATCGGCCACATCCCACAGCAGCCGACGATCCACCTTGACATCCGGCGCGAAGCGACCCTGTTGACGAAGCCAGCGGATCATCTCGACCGGCAGCTGCGTCCGCTCCGCGACCTGCGTGATCGTCAGCAACCTCTGCTGACTTGCTTCATCCACATAAGGGATTCGGCGGCGGCAGCCTCCTGGATGGGCGGACGGCCGGGCGGCGAGTCTCCTCACCCAGGTTGTCGTGCGCCACTCGCTGGGCCAGCCCACCCCATGACCGTCCCCGGCAATCCATCCGCCGGCTAGATCTGCTGTGCGCCGGGCACTCCGTTCTCGACCACGAAGGAGGCGAACGTCTCGACCGGCGCATCGCTACGCGACACCGTCGAGACCATCCGGAGGTCGGTCTCCCACTGGTCCGGCGTGACCCGGCAGCGAACGTAGCCCCTGCGGTCGCCGTCGAAGAACTTGATGTGCGGGTTGTCGGGGATCATCGGACCGTAGTACGGGCCGTAGACGATGCCGTCGCCGTTGGAGCTGATCGAGGTCCCGACGAACTCGGTCGCGACCGTCGCGGAGTCCGGGTCATCGAAATCGATCTTCAGGTCGTTGACGAACGTGGAGTGCCAGTCGCCGGTGATCACGACGGGGTTCTCGATGCCGCGGCTGGCCACGTGCTGCAGGATCCGGGCCCGGGCGGCCGGGAAGGCGTCCCAGGCGTCCTGCCAGAAGACCTCGTTGCCCTCGTAGTAGATCCGGTGATCGAGCTGGGCCATCATCACCTGCTGGGCGATGACGTTCCACCGCGCCGTCGATCCGTCCAGCCCGTCGAGCAGCCAACGCTCTTGATCGGGCCCGGTCATCGTGGTGGCCGGGTCCAGCGCTGCGGGGCACCGTGGCTGCTCGCCACGACCGCATGGCGGACCGCTGCGGTATTGCCGGGTGTCCAGCACGCTGAACTCGGCGAGGTCGCCGTAGGTGATGGAGCGGTAGAGCAGCATGCCCATCCCACTCGGCATGGCGGACTGCCGCAGCGGCAGGTGCTCGTAGTACGCCTGGGTGCTCGTAGTACGCCTGGTACGCCGCTGCACGGCGCCTCAGGAATCGGTTGCCGTACGGCGGGCCTTCGGCGTCGGTGCCGGAGTAGTCGTTCTCCACCTCGTGGTCGTCCCACGTCACGACCCATGGGAACAGTCGATGGGCCTCCTGGAGGTCAGGGTCGGTCCGATAGAGCGCGTGCTGCATCCGGTAGCGCGTCAGGTTGATCGTCTCCGAGGCGAACTGCTCGCCGATCGGAACGTTGCGGAACCCGCCTGTCGCACCGATGCCGTACTCGTAGATGTAGTCGCCGAGATGGACCACCAGGTCGAGATCCTCCTCGGCCATCCGGCGGTACGGCGAGTAGTAGCCGTCGTCCCACTTCTGGCAGGACGCGAAGGCGAACCGCAGCTCGTCGAGCGGTGCGCCCGGCGGGGGAGTCGTCATGGTGCGCCCGACCGGTGACAGCTCACCGCCCGCGCGGAAACGGTAGAAGTACTCGTGTCGCGGATCCAGCCCGGCCACCTCGACATGGACCGAGTGAGCAAGGGCGTCCGGAGCCAGCGCGGTGCCGGAGCGGACGACCTGCGTCATCGCCTCGTCGGTGGCGACCTGCCAGTCCACCGCGAAGTCCTTGCTCGGCAGGCCGCCGGTGTGGTCCATCGGATTCGGCGCCAGCCGGGTCCACAGCACGAACCCGTCCGGCGCCGGATCGCCGGAAGCCACCCCGAGCGTGAACGGGTACCCGCCCCGGGGTGCTGCCCGAGCCGACTCGCCCGGCAGCAGCGCGAGCCCGATCGCCGCCGAGACGCCACCGGTCAGCTGGAGAAACCGCCGCCGATCCAGATTCGATACCTGCGCAGGGTCGAGTTGATCCTGAGGGTCCTGCATTGGGTGCCTCCCTGTTGGCAACTGTCGATGTCTCGCAGTGCCCCCCGATGGGCACCCCTATAGGGCTCTCCGGGTTACTGGAGTGGGACCGCCTTTCCGTCCATGGTCGCTGGATCGAACTGGATGCCCATCGTGGTCAGGATCGTCGGGAGGATGTCGACGAGCCGCATCTGACCGGACGGCGCCGCCGCCGTCAATCCCGGCCACGAGAAGATCATCGGAATCCGCTGAACCTCCTCCTGGGCTCCTCCGTGGTCACCGATCACGCCGTACGTCGTGTTGTTGCGCAGCAGTGCCACGACGTCAGGTCCGTACGGTGCCGCCATCGTGTCGACCAGCGTCTCGCCGTGCTGCTGCCACCACGCCCGCTCCGGCCCGCTGCTCGGCATCCTCGTCCCCTGGAGGATGTAGTCGTCCCCGCCCTCGGACAGGCGGTAGCTGGCGATCACGTCCGGCAGTTTGAGGATCTCGTTCGCGGCCTCCTGCTTCCGGGCCGTAGAGGCGTCGTTGAGCCAGGCCGAGATCTGCGAGTCCTGGTAGGAGAACCGCAGGTTGGTCTGGCCGTTCGGCAGGGTCAGCGAGTCCCGCAGCTGGCGGATGGCCGGGCTCGGGTCCAGGTACGCCTCGTCGGCCAGTGGACCGTCCTCCGCGCCGTAGTACCAGTTGCAGTCTGACCGCAGGGCGCCTGGCGACGTCGGTGTCGTCGGGTCACAGGCGTTGATGTTCGAGCCGTTCGTGAAGGTGTCGAGGCGCCCGTGGAAGCGCTTGCCGGTCTGGGCCGCGTGGTCGGCGGTGAGGACGACCAGCGTGTCGTCGAGCAGCCCCTGGGCACGGAGCGCATCCATCAGCCGCCCGACCTGCTCGTCGGCGGTCTTGGCGACGAACGGCAGGTGCCGCATCTGCTCCTCGGAGCCGGGCTCGCCGCGCACGCTGTCGTCAGGTCCCCACATGTGACCGAGCTTGTCGATCCCGCCGAGGCTGACCATCATCCCGCGCCAGTCCGGGTCGTTCTGGATCACCGTGATAGCTGCGTCGGCAGTCCAGATGTCACCGCCCAGGTGGGCCGGATCGAACCCGGGCACAAACCGGTTGCCGTCCAGGCTGTAGATCCGGCCGGGCGAGATCGTCCCCGTCCCGTACGCATTGGCGGCCTGCCAGGTCCACCAGCGGTTGCACGGCTCGCTCAGTCCGAAGTACGCCGGCGCCGAGTTGTTGGCGTCCTCGGGACGCCGCCAGCCCGACTGCCCGTCGCAGCTGGTCGCCGAGCTGCCTCGGCTCTGCATGATGATGTCTTCTGGATCCGTGCCGGTCCCGTCGCCGCCACCCGTGCTGGTATTCCCCGCGGTGCACACGGACGTGCGCTTCTGCGCCAGCGACACGAACTTCGACGACTCGCCGAACTTGTCGTCGAGGTAGTCCTGGAGCTTCTTGTAGCCGGCGTGCTCGATCAGCAACTTGAACTGGTTACACGACATGCTCGAGGTGATGTAGTAGGCGCCGGGCGTGCCCAGAACGCCGTCGACGTCGCGGTAGACCTCATCCGACCAACCCAGGTGCTTCGGCAACTGGCCGCTGGTCATCACGCCGTGGCTGATCACCGTCTCGGCCGCCATGTGCCCGACGATGGCGTTGGGGAAGCTCACCCCGTCACGCATCAGCGCCTGCACGTTTCGCATCTTGAAGCGGTCGATGGTGTCCGGTCGCCCTTGGTCCAGGACCAGGATGATCACCCGCGTCGGTTGGTCCGGTGGTGGCGGCGATTCGGCCAGCGCGCCCGGCGCGCAGAGCAGGCCACCGAGGAGACCGATTCCGACAAGAGCCCCGAGCGTTTTCCGGATGTCCATGCTGACCTCCCGTGTCCGGAGGGAGCCAGCCCGACTGAGAGGCCGTGAACGTGGCGCCCTGGGGGTACCGCGTGAGCTTCGAGGTTCCCCAGTGTTTACCGGTTGTTCACCTAAGCGTCAAGACTCTTGGTAGCGCAGTGTGTACGAAGAGGTACGAAACGGCGGCATGATGTCCGATCGATCGTGTACGACTTGGCTACGTCGTACCTGCCGTCAAGAGGTCGAGATCGCGCTCGGCGTACAACCGGTGCTGCCACTCCTCGTTCAGCACGACCAGCAGGCAGTCGCGTACCGGGTAGCTGCGTGACTCGGGCCAGCCCGGCCCCTCGACCGGCTTGGTGTCGGCGTCCAGCGACTCGTCGGTGAGGGCGTCGACGAACTGGCGGACGGTGGCCATCCGGTCACGGCGTAGCTCGAGCACCTCGTCGAGCGAGGGACGCGCGTCGCGGTCGCGGGGGATGCCGGGGGTGTCGGGCATCTCGTCCCATGGCAGGTCCAGCGGGTCCCACGGGGACGGGTCGCCGAGGATGCAGCGCCGGACCCAGGCGTCGGTGGCGAACGCCAGGTGCCGGAGCGTCTCGATGAACGACCACTCGCCGTTGACCGACTCGTGGAGCAGGTCGGGGTCGAGGCTGCGGGCACGGGTGACGGTCCCGGCCCAGAGTCGTTCGATCACGTCCCATGCCTCGCGGAAGCCGGCCGGATCGCTCGGGCGCATCTTGGCCCGGCCGGGATGGCGTCTGTCGAGCTCGGCCTCGACGAGCGGGGCGATGTCGACGCCGTTGATCGTCACGTTGTGGAGGTCGCCGGTGATGTCGACATTCGCCAGCTCGACATCGTGCATGACGACGCCGGTCAGGTCGACGCTTCGAAACTGAGCGTCGGTCAGGTAGACCTTGCGGAACTCGGCGCCGGTCAGATCGGCGAATTCGAACCGTTTGCCGCGAAGGTCGGTACGAGAGGTGTTCATGACGCCCACGCTAGGACCTAATCCGGACGGTCAACTTCCGGAACCGCGAGAGACACCGTTCGTCGTTCCCGGCATGATGTCCGGATGATCGAGCCGGTGTTTGCGATCCCCGCGGTCGGATCGCCCCATGTGCAGGTCACCGCGACCGGCGAGTGGGACAAGGCGTCGCGGCTGACCGATCGGGATGCGGCCGAGCGGTTCCTGGCGGAGTACCCGGGCGGCCCGCCGACAGCGCTCGCGACTGAGTTGTTCTGGCCAGGGCCACCGATCTCGTTCCTCGGAGTGGTCCTCCGCGACGATCAGGTACGCACCCTGCCCGACCTTGTCGACGGGCTCACCGATCAGCCAGCTGCCGCCGGCGCCGCGCTGACGGCGATGACCGGCGACAAGCTCGGACCGTTGGAGACAGCGCAGTGCGGAGCGATCAACGCCTGGACCCTGGTGCCGCCGATGACGCTGTGGGACGGGACGACCTGGCGGGAGCCCAAAGCGCAGTTGCCCGCGCATCCGGACCTTAGGGTCTGCGACTACCCGGTCGGACTCGAGGTCGGCCACGAGCGGGCCTGGTACGCCGTCGAGGTCAGCCGCCGGGCCGGGAGCCGGCACATCGTCGACGAGGCACGGCTGGACGAATTGGCCGGCGTGATCCGGCAACACGTCGGCTGACGGCGGGGCTTTAGCCGGCCGGAGCGTGCTCCTCGGCGACGTGCTCCTCGGCCTCGCCTTCGGCGCCGCCCTCGACGTGCAGTTCGGGAAGCCACTCGAGCCAGCTCGGGAGGTACCAGTTCCAGCGACCGAGCAGCACCATCGTCGACGGCACCAAGATGGTACGGATGATGGTCGCGTCGATCAGCAACGCCACTCCGACTCCGAAGCCCATCTGCTGGAAGCCGATCAGATCTCCGGACGCGAATCCGATGAAGACCACGACGATGATCAGCGCCGCGCCGGTGATGATCCGCCCGGTCGCCCCTACGCCATGCGTCACGGCGTCGAGCGTGTCGCCGGTGGCCAGATAGCGCTCCCGGATCCGGGTCAGCAGGAACACGTGGTAGTCCATCGACAGCGCGAACAGCACCGAGAACAAGAACACCGGCACCCACGGCTCGACCCGATCGATCTGCTGCAGCCCGAGGAAATCGGCGCCGATGCCTTCCTGGAAGACCAGGACCAGCAGCCCGTACGCCGCGCCGACTGACAACAGGTTCAGGATCACCGCCTTGAGCGGCAACACGATCGAGCGGAACACCAGAAGCAGCAGGATGAAGCTCAGCGTGAGGACGAAGGCGATCACGATCGGCAGCCAGTGATCGATGAGGTTGGTGTAGTCGAGGTCCATCGCGGTCGCACCTGTGACGTACACCGGCGCGTCGATCCCGTTGAACGCGGTGGGTACGTAGTCGTCGCGCAGCCGCTGGATGGCTTCGCCCGCCTTGGTGCTGTTCGGGTCGCCGGTGAGTGCGATGTCGACCACGGTGAGGTCGCGATCAGGTGCGGTCGACGTCGACACCGTGCCGAACGCGCTGTCGTTGGCGACCAGGTCACTCAGGCGTTGCGTCGCGGCGTCGATCTCGGGGCTCGAGTCCGCATCAACGACGACCTGAGCCGGACTGCTCCGGGCGCCGGACGGGAAGTACGTCTCGAGCGCCTCGAATCCCTGTCGCCCGGTGCGATCAGAGGGCAGCGCCGTGATGCCGGACGAGCCGGTCGCCAAGGTGAGGACGGGCAATGCCAGCGCGAGCAGCACCGCGGTGGTGAGGCCAGCGCTCAGCGCCGGCCGCCGCGTGACTGCAGTAACCGTTCGCTTCCAGAACCGGCTCTCGCCGCCGTGCTGTCGCGGAACGAACGGGACGCGCAGGCGCTCGATGCGGTCGCCGAGCAGCGACAGGATCGCCGGCAGCAGGGTCAGTGCGCTCGCCACCGTCACGATGCCCACGAGGACGGCACCGAAGGCCAGACTGCGGAGCACGGTGTCCGGCACGAGCAGCATGCCGAGCAGGGCCACCACGAAGGACGAGCCGGAGAACAGCACGGCCTTGCTCGCGGTGGCGCCCGAGACCGCGATCGCGTCGAGCTTGTCGAGCCCGACGGATCGCTCCTCGCGATAGCGCGACACTACGAACAGGCTGTAGTCGATGCCGAGTGCGAGACCCATCGCCACCGCCATGTTGACGATGAAGAACGAGAGCTCGAAGCCTTGTCCGACGATCGCGGCGATGCCGAGCGCCACGATGATCGAGGCGATTGCCATCGCCAGCGGGACGAACGCCGCGATGACAGCACCGAACACGATGAGCAGGACGATCAGCGCCGCCGGCAGGCCGAACTGCAGCTCGCCCTTCTCGAGGTCATGCTGCGAGACCTCGATGAAGTCGTTGTTGACCGTCCACTCCCCGGTGACGTAGACCGAGACGCCGTCCCGGGCATCGGCGGCGTTCACCGAGTCGATCACGTCGGAGATCCCGGCGAGCGGATCGGTGCCGGCGTCGTCGGCCTCGTCGACGTTGTCCATCACGATCGGAATCAGGACGGCATTGCCGTTCTGCGAGACGAGTCCGACGGCGTTCTGGGCGTAGGGGTCGCCGACATCGCGTACCGCTTCCGCACCGGAGATCTGGTCGCGCAGCGTGGCCACGGTGTCCTTGACCTGCGGGTCCTGCGCGTTGCCGTCGTCGGCCACGACGACGACGAAGTCGGTCACCTCGTCCCGGTTGGAGAACCGGCTGTCGAGTAGGTCCTGGCCCTTGATCGAGTCCGGCTTACTCGTGATCCGGCCCTCTGGGGTAAGGGCTGATCCCAGGAGTAAGGAGATTGACGCAAAGGCGAGCAGCAGGATGACACCCCACGCAGCCACCGTTCGCCACGGATGCCGGGCGCAGGCCATCGCCATTCGCTGGGTCGCAGAGAGTTCCATGGGCGTTCTCCCTGGTCGGTCCCTCAAACCCTCGGCTGGACCCGGGACTTATGCCAGAGTCGAACGGCATAGACCAAGGTCCCGGCCAAGTCAAGACTGTCGGTATTCATCAACGGAACGCCCGTTTTGTCTCGACAGACTCTCATGACGCCCCTAAGGTCTCTCGAAATCGGGCGCCTGCCGGTGACGCCCGAAGGAGGAGGGACTCTCTGTGAGATCCATACGAAAGGTCCTAGGGATCACGGCCAGCGTCGGCCTAGGTGCGGCGATGGTGGCCTTCGTCCCCACCACTGCCGATGCCGACCCCGAGACGAAATGCGCCAACAGGAACAACGACTCGGTCAAGAAGCTGCTCGACTGCGTCAGCCTGGACGGCGTGCTCGAGCACGAGCAGGCGCTGCAGGACATCGCTGACGCCAACAACGGCACCCGCGCATCGGGTACGTCCGGTTACGAGGACTCACTGGAATACGTGAGAGACCGGATGCGCGACGCGGGATACGTCACCACCCGCCAGACGTTCTCATTCCACAAGTTCGAAGAGGTCGGCCCGTCGGTGATGCAGCAGACCGCGCCGAACACCGTGACTTACGTCGAGGGCACCGACTTCGGCGCCACCGATCAGTCGGAGCCCGGCGACGTCACGGCGAACGTCACGCCGGTGGACATCCAGCTGGGTGTCGGCAACGGCTCGACCAGTGGGTGCGAGGCGGCCGACTTCGCCAGCTTCCCGGCCGGCAACATCGCACTGATCCAGCGCGGCACGTGCACCTTCGAGATCAAGGCGGAGAACGCGGCCGCAGCGGGTGCGGTCGGAGTCCTCTTCTTCAACCAGGGCAACACCGATGCTCCGGACCGGAATGGCATCCCTGCCGTCACGCTGAGCGACGGCTACGAAGCCAAGATCCCTGCGCTGAACATGACCTACGCCCTCGGCGCGGAACTGTCGGGCATCCCCTCACTCCATATGCGGCTGTTCGCCAACGTCAGCAGGGAGCTGTCGACGACGCAGAACCTGATCGCGGAGTCGCGTGGCGGCGATCCCCACAACGTGATCATGGCGGGCGCCCACCTCGACTCCGTTCCCGCGGGACCGGGCATCAACGACAACGGCTCCGGCTCGAGCGCACTGATCGAGATCGCCGAGCAGATGAATCGGCTGAACCTGCCGAACAAGCTGCGCTTCGCCTGGTGGGGTGCCGAGGAGGACGGCCTGGTCGGGTCGACCCACTACGTCAACAACCTCAGCGACGACGACCTCGCCGACATCGAGATGTACCTCAACTTCGACATGATCGCCTCGCCGAACTATGGCCTGTTCATTTACGACGGCGACGGATCAGGCTTCGGTCTGGTCGGACCCGAGGGTTCAGACGACATCGAGGCATTGTTCGAGCGCTACTACGCCGAGCGCAACATCCCGTCGGAGCCGACCGCCTTCAGTGGGCGTTCGGACTACCAGGCCTTCATCAACAACGGCGTCCCCGCCGGTGGCTTGTTCACGGGTGCCGAGGTGCCCAAGACGCCAGCCCAGGTTGAGAAGTGGGGTGGCACGGCCGGTGTCGCATACGACCCGTGCTACCACTCGGCCTGCGACACGATCGAGAACCTGGATCACGAGGCACTGTCGATCAACTCCGATGCCATCGCGTACGTGATGTACCTGTACGCGAAGGGTAAGGAAGTCATCAACGTCAACTAGCACCGAGCTCCATCGCACAGTGCCGGAGCGCCTCACCTTGGGGTGGGGCGCTCCGTCATGTCGGTGCTGTTACGACGACGTCGTGACAGGCGAACGCCCCGGTGTGTGAGTCACCGGGGCGTCAAGTCTGAGGCCGCTTTTCCAAGTCCGAGACTCACACGATCCGTGCCAGTCGAGACAGGGCCGAACGTCCCGAGTCGAGCGCTTCGCCGTACAACTGCCGATTGCGCAGGCGCATGACCGTCGCCGGGGTGGGTACCCAGATGTCGACCGGGGTGGGCTCATGGGAGAGACAGGGAGAAGACCAACATGGAGATCGTCGTTCTGATCATCGCGGGGGCCATCATCGGCTTGCTCGGAAAGTGGGTGGCTCCGGGGAGCCGCGACAACACCGGCATCCTGGTGACGATCCTCTGCGGAATCGCCGGCGTGATCGTGGGCTGGTTCATCGCGAAGGCGCTCGGCGTCGCCGCCACGAGCGGGGTCGACTGGCTTCGTTGGATCATCTCGGTCATCGTGGCCGCGGTCTTCGTTGCCGTCGCCTCGACCTTGACCGGCAAGTCGAAGTCGCGGATGCGACTCTGACCACGCCATAGACGACATCGCCCCCGCGTGCCTGGGCCCTGCCCACGGCACGCGGGGGTGAAGTCTGTCCCGGCCCATATGATCAAGCGCATGCCGTCGCTGACGAACATCGAGGAGGCCGCCCGGGTCGTCGATCCGACGTTCCTGGGCACGCCCCAGTACGTCGATCCGACCCTGTCGCAACTGCTCGGCCGGGATCTCGTGCTGAAGGTCGAGACGTTCAATCCGATCCGGTCCTTCAAGGGCCGTGGCGCCGACTACTACATGCGCAAGCTCTCGGCCGGTCAGCACGTCGTGTGCGCGTCGGCGGGCAACTTCGGCCAGGCGATCGCGTACGCGGGACGGGCTCGCGACGTCGCCGTGACGGTCTACGCCGCCCGGCAGGCCAACCCGCTCAAGGTCGGCCGGATGCGCGCCCTGGGCGCCGAGGTGATCCTCGAGGGCGACGACTTCGACCTGGCCAAGCTGGCCGCCCGGGAGCACGCAGCGGCGCAGCCGGACTGTGTCTTCGTCGAGGACGGCGACGACGTCGCGATCGCCGAGGGCGCCGGCACGATCGGCCTCGAGCTCGCTCCGCTCGACCTCGACGCCGTGCTCGTCCCGGTCGGCAACGGGGCGCTGATCAGCGGCGTCGGGCGCTGGATGAAGGCGCACTCGCCCCGTACCCGGATCATCGGCGTCTGCGCCGAGACCGCCCCGGCCATGGAGATCAGCTGGCGCACCGGCCGGCCGACGACGACCGAGACGGCGGACACCGCGGCCGACGGGATCGCCGTACGGGTGCCGGTGCCCGCCGCGGTCGAGTGGATGCGCGAGGTCGTCGACGACGTCGTTTTGGTGACGGAACAGCAGATCAGCGAGGCCGTGTGGACGATCCGGGATGCTCTGGGGCTCATTGTCGAGCCGGCCGGCGCGGTTGGTGTTGCCTTGGCCTTCGATCAGCCGGTCGATGGCGGCGTCGTCGCCACGATCGTCACCGGAAGTAACGTCGGTCCGGACTTGTTCCGCGAGCTCGCTCCCGAGCGACGGACCGCAAGTGCCGATCCGACCGGACGTACGTCCTGAGCCGTCGAGCCCTCCGACCCTGTGCCGGGTGACGGCGCAAGCCGCATCTTGAGATATGGCAACGCGTTACTACCGGATGAGCAGCCTTCCGATGGCTGAAGCCGTGTTGCGGAGACTGGCCGAGGACTCGAGATTTCACCCTTCTCGACCGCTCGGCTATGCACATCTGAAGATCGTCCGGATCGACTTCGACGACGACTGCTGCCCTGAAGCACTCGTACACGAGGTCGACGAGATGGCGCGGAGTGTGTCGCGGCCGAGCGACTGGGCCGGCCTCACTGCGGGCTGACCGCCGGCGACTCGCGATTGGCTGGTCGCCCCGAATCGACAGCGGCAGCGGTACGCTCCCGACGTGACGAGCACTCCGATCCGACGATCGGGTGTGCTCCGAGGGTTGCTCCTCACGATCGCCGCCGCACTGCTTCCGGTGGTCCTGCCGACGCCGGCTATTGCCGGCCCAGCCACGGCCCAGGTTCCCGAGCGGGAGTTGGCGCAGCGCTTCGCGCCGGAGGTACGACTGGTCGTCCAGGCGGAACCGTGCGGGCCCGGTGAGCCGTATATCCCGAGCGATGTCGAGGCCTTCATGGGCCAGCAGACCGTCGCGCTGCGTGGGCCATGGACCGAGAACGACCTGGTCCAGATCGGCCCGACGGCCGATGACCTCTCGACCGACCGCTACGAGTACCACTTGGACTTCCCCGGTGATCCGCTCAACCCGGGCTGCGACTACGAGCAATGGGCGAAGCGGCTGACCAAGGGCACTAGCCCGACCGTGTACGCCCATGTCGCCAAGCAGACGGGCTATCCCGACCAGATCGCCCTGCAGTACTGGTTCTTCTATCCCTTCAACGATTACAACAACCTGCACGAGGGCGACTGGGAGTGGATCCAACTCGTCTTCGACGCGCCCAGCGCGGCCGAGGCGCTGGACCAGGATCCGGCCTCGGTCTACTACAGCCAGCACGAGGGCGCCGAGCGGTCCGACTGGGACGCGGAGAAGCTCGAGGTCGTCGACGGCACCCGTCCGGTGGTCCATCCGGCGGCCGGGTCGCATGCGAACTACTACGACGAAGGCCTGTTCCTCGGCCGATCGGCTTCCCAGGGCGTCGGCTGCGACGACACCAGGCCACCGACCCGGAACGTCGAACCGGTGGTCGAAGTGATCCCGAGTGATCCGGCGGTGGCGCTCGAGGAGTATCCGTGGATCGGTTTCGAAGGGCGCTGGGGTGAGCGCCAGGAGGCGTTCTACAACGGTCCCACCGGGCCGGCCCAGAAGACCTTGTGGCGCAAGCCGATCAGCTCGGCCGAGGACCGCGGTCGCGAGCGGAGCTATGCGCTCCCGGCCGGCGGACTGCTCGGTACCGGCGCCACCAGCTTCTTCTGCGGCGCGGTCGCGGCCGGCTCCGACGTGTTGCGGCGGCTGGTGAGCGAACCGGTGCCGGTCCTCATCATCCTGGCGTTGATCATCCTGGCCCTGGCCTACGCCGCGATCCGTACCCGCTGGCGGCCGACCGCTCCGCTGCGACTCGCCCACCGCCGAGCATGGGGGCAGATCTACGCCGCTGCCACCCGGATGTATCTCTCGCGTCCGGCGCTGTACATCGGCATCGGCATGCTCGCGATCCCCGTCTCGTTCGTGGTGGCCATCTTGCACGCGGTCGCGGTCGGCGCCGGATCCCTGGTCGGCGTGGACGCCAGTGGCGAGAGTGGTGGCGGGTTCTTCTCCCTCTCGGTGATTCTCGGCACCATCCTGACGTTCTTCGGTGTCGCACTCGTCCATGCCGCCGCCACCCGCGCGGTGACCGAGATCGACGCCGGCCGCGAGGTCGGGGTGATCGGCGCCTATCGGCTGGCCTTCGAGCGGCCGCGTCCGTTGCTGGGCGCGGTGGCGATCGCGGTCGTGGTCGGGAGCCTGCTGAGCCTGTCGTTCTTCCTGCTCCCGATCGGTCTGCTGGTCATCTTGGGCTGGGCGCTGGTCGTCCCGGTCGCCGTGTTGGAGGACCGGTCGGCGCTCGCCGTCCTCCGTCGCAGCACCGCGCTGGTGGTCCGCCAACCGATCAAGATCGCCTGGCTCGTCGTGGTGACGGCCTTCGTCGCCCTCGCGACCGGGCCGGTGGTCGGCACCTTGCTGATCCTCGCGACGGACGCTCCGCTCGAGGTCATCAACATCGTCGCCGGCATCCTGTATGTGTTCCTGATTCCCTTTACCGGCTTGACGACGGCGTACGTCTATTACGACACCGTGGTCCAGGAGCGACTGGGCGAGCGTGGCGACACCCCGGATCTGTTGCCGGTCGAGGCATGACCCGTGCCGGCGGCAGTAGGGTGACGGCCATGCGCCGACTCGCGCCGCTGGCCGTCGTCGTCACCTTGGGCCTGGTGGGCTGTGGCGACTCGGATGGTGGCTCGTCGGAGTCTGAGCAGACCGGTCCGACCGGCGAGTCGTCCTCGACCGAGCCGTCGTCCACCTCGTCGGCGTCATCGACCTGGTCGCCCGCGCCGTTGGCCACCGAAGGCGTCGGCTTCGACCAGCAGCTGCACGACGAGCTGATGGCGATGTTCCGCCGCGACCAGGCCGGGCAGAAGGGCGGCATCGACAACGAGGGGCCCGACGCGCGCATCGAGCGGCTCAAGGAGATCATCGCCGAGCACGGCTGGCCGACCTTCGACCTGGTCGGCAAGGACGGTGGCGACGCCGCCTGGATCATCGCGCAGCACGCCGACCTCGATCCGGACTTCCAGGCAGCGGCCTTGGAACTGCTCACCGAGGCCGCCGAGGCGGGTCAGGCGTCTTGGGGCAACGTCGCCTACCTCGAGGACCGGGTCGCCGCCGGCAATGGCGAGCCCCAGACGTACGGCACCCAGATCGGCTGCGTACGCGGGAAGGCCAAGCTCGCCACGCCATTGACGCAACCGGACCGCGTGGACGAGTTACGGGCCAAGGCCGGTCTCGATCCCCTGGACGTCTACCTGGCCGAGCTCGACAAGATCTGCGCCAGGGAGCAAGAGCGAGGGAGATGACGGGTGGCAAGCGAGAGCGGTGAAACCAAGGCACGGGGTCAGGGCGCGGCCGGAGCAGCCTGGTTGCTCGGCAGCGCGCTCGGCTGGCTGGTGCATCGTCTGATCGGACTGCCCGACCTGGTCGGGTCGCTGGTCGGAATCACTCCGGAGAAGCGACTGCGGCTGAAGGTGGTCGTCCTCCGGGACTCGAACAACCGGCCGTTGGCTACCACCAGCGAGATCCAATCCCTCGTCGAGGCGGCGACGACCGCCTTGCACGAGGCCGCCAGTGTCAGTCTCGAGCCGGCGATCGGAGACGAGGGGTACGTCGAGCAGATCGCCGATCCGACTCCGGCGTACGTCCTCGATCCGAAGTGCAACTGGGGCGGCTTCCAGCACAACTTCACCGAAGTGGGCCGGTGGTATCGGGACCACAGCAAGGACTACGCGTCACGTGGTGGCGTCGTGATGTTCATCGTGCAGGACGTGCAGGGCAAGTCGGGCTGCTTCACCGGCCTCGTCGACTTCGGCTACATCGATCCCGGCGCGGTACGAGACCCGATGGGCCGGCCGGCCACTGGTGCCCGGCAACTGACCCTGGCTCACGAGCTCGGCCACGGCTGCGATCTGCTGCACCGCAAGGATCCGACCAATCTCATGACGCCCGGAAGCGACGAGCGCACTGCGAAGCTGACTCGCTGGCAGCGGGCCGTGCTACGCACCAGCCGTCACGTCCGCTATCGCTAGACCAGGTCGGTGATCGATCGGAACGGTCGGGCTTCCTCGAGCTCGTACGCCAGCTCCAGCAGGGTCCGCTCGGCGCCGAGCGCGGCCGAGAAGTGCACACCGATCGGGAGTCCGTTCGACGCGGCGCCGAGTGGCAATGACATCGCCGGTCCGCCCGCGACGTTGTTCAGCGGCGTGAAGCCGACGTAGCGACGCAGCCGGTCCATCAGCCGCTCGAACGGCTGTCGCGGTGACAGATGGCCGAGCGTCGGCGTGGTGTGGCTCAGCACCGGCGACAACACGACGTCGCGCTGGGCGAAGACCTGCTGATAGACGCCGGTGATGCCGCGCAGTCGGCGGAAGATGCCCGGCGTACGCCAGACCGCCCGGCCGTACATGCGGCTCAGCCCGATCGACAGGTTGTCGAGCCGGCCGCGGTCGAAGTCGCGACCGATCACCCAGCGGCCGGTCGAGGCGACCAGGAACGCCAGCATGCCCCAGTAGAGCGCGAAGTCGTCGGTGAACCGTTGCAGCGGCGGCAGCTCCATCTCGGTCACGTCGTGACCCAGCTCGGCCAGCAGGTCGGCGGTCCGGAGCACCGCGACGCGGGTCTCGTCGTCGGTCGGGTGGCCGGTCGCCGAGTCGAGCACCACGCCGATGCGAAGCCGGGCGGTCCCAGGCCGGGTCACCTCGCCGATCGGCGCCAACGCCGGATGCGGCCGGAACCGCTCGGCACCGGCGAGGAACGCCGCCGTGTCGCGGACGCTTCGGGTGAGCACGCCGTCGCACACGACCTTCAGCGGCAGTGAGCGACTCGACCGGCTGGTGAGCAGCCGCCCAAGCGTCGGCTTCAACCCGACCAGCCCACAGGCAGCGGCCGGAATCCGGATCGAGCCGCCGCCGTCGTTGGCATGTGCGATCGGCACGACACCGGCGGCCACGAGTGCAGCAGCTCCGCCGGAGGAGGCGCCGGCCGAGTACGCCGGGTTCCACGGGTTGCGGGTCGGCTCGCCCTCGGCATACTCCGTCGTGGCGTTGAAGCCGAACTCCGGGAGCTTGCTCTTGCCGAGGTTGACCACGCCCTGGGCGAGGTACTGCCGGGCGATGTCGTCGTCACGCTCGGCCGGTCGCCCGACGTACGCGCGGGTGCCGTGGTTGGTCGGCAGCCCGCGTACGTCGACGTTGTCCTTGATGAACGTGGGCACTCCGGAGAAGCCGCCGTTTGGGGTCATCGCCGCCGCGCGGCCCAGGGCGGAGTCGAAGTCCGCGTACGCGATCGCCTCGATCTGCCGCCCGAACCGCTCGGCACGCGCGATCGCCGCCTCCACGGCCTCGCCGGCGCTGATCTCTCGACGACGGATCGTGTGGGCGACCGCGGTCGCGTCGCGATCGCCCAAGGCGTCCGCTGCGAAGACGTGCACGCCAGGGCCGGTCACGAGTGGCACGCTACCGCCGTCGGCGATGACCAAGGTCCCCCGGTCGTCGGGTCGTCTGGTACTGGCCACGACAACGCCGACCGCAGCACGCTGACGATGCGTTCCCAGCGTCGGAGGTGCTCCATGCCCGAACTCACCGCGGACCTCGTGCTTGAAGGCGGCGGAGTCAAAGGGATCGCCCTGGTGGGGGCGTACAGCGTCATCGAGGAGCGGGGCTACACGATCAATCGGGTCGCGGGCACATCCGCGGGCTCGATCGCCGGAGCTCTCATCGCTGCCCGGATGTCGGCGAAGGAGCTCAAGACCGAGATGCGGGGGCTGGACTACTCGAAGTTCAAGGACAAGGGGCTGCTCGACAAGGTGCCGCTGTTCGGCAAGGCGATGTCGGTGATGTTCGAGGACGGCGTCTACGAGGGCACCTACGCCAGGAACTGGGTACGCGACCAGTTGGCGAAGAAGGGGGTCAAGACCTTCGCCGATCTGCCGTACGACGATCCGAAGCTCGAGCCGGAGCAGCAGTACCGGCTCGTCGTGATGGCCTCTGACATCACGAGGGGTCGGCTTCGCAAGTTCCCGTGGGACTACCCGGTCTACACGCTCGAGCCCGGCGCCCAAGAGGTCGCCGACGCCGTACGCGCCTCGATGTCGATCCCGTTCTTCTTCGAGCCGGTCAAGCTGACCCACCGGGAAGGCCACGAGTCCGTCCTCGTCGACGGCGGCATGCTCTCGAACTTCCCCGTCCAGGTCTTCGACGCGCAGAACCGGCGCAAGGCGCGTTGGCCGACGTTCGGGATCAAGCTGTCAGCGCGGGCCAAGGCGCTGGAGGGCACTGTCGCCGACGTCAGCGGGCCGATCAGCATGACCAAGGCGATGGTCAAGACCATGACCGGCTTCTACGACCGGATGTACGTCGACGACCCGGACATCCAGGCGCGGACGATCTTCGTCGACACGGGCACGATCCAGGCGACCGACTTCGGTCTCACCGACGAGCAGCGTGACATGTTGTTCGAGAACGGTCGCAGTGCGGCGAAGAAGTTCTTCGACGGCGGTGACGGGCGACCGCCCTGGAGCCTGAAGGCCTACAACGCGCAGTTCCGCCAGTCCGACTAGGTCGCTCCCCTCACACGGATCTTGAGGGATTGCGGTAGTCCTGGCTACCCCGAGCCCTCAAGATCCGTCGCGGAGCTCGGCGACCGCGGCGGCCAGCAGGCCGATGCCATCGGTGATCGATCGCTCGTTGAGTGAGGAGTAGCCGAAGATCAGTCCGTCCCGGCCCGGGCCGTTCAGGCGGTACGGACCTACGCCCGAGACGCCGACCCCGCGATCGGCGGCGGCTGCCACGACGGACTCCTCGTCGAGGTCGCCGGGCAGCCAGGCGACCAGGTGGATCCCGGCCGAGATGCCGATCGGCACGAAGTCCGGCAGCCGCTCGCCGAGCTCGGCCAGCAAGACGTCCCGGCGGCGTCGATAGACCGGCCGCATCCGGCGCAGATGCCGGTCGAACTCGCCCCGCTCCAGGAAGTCGGCGAACGCGAGTTGGTCGATCGCCGGCGAGCCGCGGTCGGCAAGGACCTTGGCGTCAGCGACCGCGTCGGCCAGGTGATGCGGCACCGCGAGCCAGCCGAGCCGGAGCCCGGGGGCGAGCGTCTTGCTGGCCGACCCGGCGTAGACGACATGGTCCGGCGCAAGTCCCTGCATGGCGCCGATCGGCGACCGGTCGTAGCGGTACTCCGCGTCGTAGTCGTCCTCGATCACCAGCGAGCCATGGCGCTCGGCCCAGTCGAGGACGGCCGCTCTCGACTCGGGCGAGAGCACGCCGCCGAGCGGCCACTGATGCGACGGCGTCAGGACGATCGCATCGGCTGCGGTCCGCTCCAGCGCGTCGACGTCGATCCCGTCGTCGCCGACCTGCACCCCCTCGATGGTCATGCCGAGTCGCTCGGCCACCAGGACGGCATCGTCGAGCGACGACGGATCCTCGACGGCCAAGCATCGAGCCCCTCGTTCCTGGATGGCCTGCAACACGACCGCGATGCCTTGGCCGTAGCCGTTGCAGATCACCATGTCGTCGGGACGGGCGTCGGCGCCCCGTACTCGGTTGAGATAGCCCGACATGGCCTCGCGCAGCTCGGGTACGCCACGGCCGCTGATGTAGCCGAACCGGTCGCTCGGTGCCTCGGTGACGACCCGCCGGATCGACCGCAGCCAGGCCGTACGCGGGAAGTTGGACACGTCGGCCCGGCCGTAGCCGAAGTCGATCCGCGGCTCGACCGGTGCGGGCGTCGGTGTATCGCTTGCGGCCGGCCGCGGCTCGATCGCGACCTGGGTGTATCCGCCGCCCTGGCTGGTGAGATAGCCCTCGGCGGTCAGTTGCTGGTATGCCTCGACGACGACTCCGCGGGAGACCTCGAGATCGGCGGCGAGCGTCCGGGTCGGCGGCAGCGCCATCCCCTGCCGCAGCCGCCCGGTCCGGATCGCGTCGCGGATACCGGCCTCGATCTGGCGGTGCAGCGGGACCGGGCGATCGCGCCGGAGCTCCAGCAGCAACTCCCCGGCGATCGCCGAATTGGACCGAGAACTGTTCATCGAACTGGACCTTATCTCGGGTACCAACCGCTGTCAGGATTCTGGCCATGACGACGAATCTCTCCGCCCTCACCGACCGGCTGGACGGCCATTGCCTGTTCCCCGGTGACGACGGTTTCGACAGCGCTCGGGCCGTCTGGAACGCGATGATCGACCGGCAGCCGCGACTGATCGTCCGCTGCTCCAGCGTCGACGACGTCGTGACCGCGATCCGGGCCGCCCGCGAGCTCGACCTGGAGATCGGCGTCCGCTGCGGCGGTCACAGCGTCCTGGGTCTCTGCGTGCCCGATGACGGCCTGATGATCGACCTGACGCCGATGAGCTCGGTCCGGGTCGACCCCGAGCGGCGGCGAGCCTGGGTCCAGGGTGGTGCGCTTCTAGGCGCGCTCGACATCGCGGCGCAGGAGCACGGCCTCGCGACCACTGCCGGCAACGTCTCGCACACCGGTGTCGGTGGCCTGACCCTCGGCGGCGGCATGGGCTGGCTGGCCCGACAGTACGGCCTGTCGTGCGACAACGTCGTCTCGTACGAGGTCGTCACAGCCGCCGGCGACGTGATCCGGGCCAGCCGCGACGAGCACCCCGATCTGTTCTGGGGACTGCGCGGCGGCGGCGGCAACTTCGGCATCGTCACCGAGTTCGAGTTCCAGTTGCACCCGGTCGGCACCCGGACCCTGGTCGCCGAGTTCGACTTCCCGATCGACAAGACCGCCGCCGCGATGCGGGCCTGGCGCGACCTCAGTGAGTCGGCGCCCCGGGCCGCCACGTTCAACGCCGCCGTCGGGCCCGACGACGTCGCGATGCTCGGCTTCATCTGGGTCGGCGACCCCGAGGAGGGCCGGCGCCTGCTGCCGTCGATGGGCGCACTCGGCACCCCGATAGCGGAGCGGGTCGGCGAGATGTCGTACGTCGAGTTGCAGACCAAGGACGACAGCGTCGAGGGCTACACGTACCGCCGCTACTGGAAGGGCCACCTGCTTCCCGAGCTGTCCGATGCCGCGATCGACGCGCTCGTGGGACGTGCCGGGCAGACCGACCTGCTGCCAGGCCTCAGCCTGCAGGCCTACGGCGGTGCGATCTCGGACGTGCCCGAGGACGACACGGTCTTCAGCAACCGCGGTAGCAAGTTCGAGTACATCGCGGCGGCCAGGTGGGACGACCCGGCCGAGGACACCGACCGGCTCGCGGTGGCGCGCCGGTGTGCCGCGGAGGTCGAGCCGTTCGCGAGCGGCGTCTACGTCAACGTGCTGAGCGATGACGGCGCGGGCGGCCTGCAACGGGCGTTCTCCGGCAAGTTCGACCGGCTCACCGCCCTCAAGGACGCCTACGACCCGGACAACACGTTCCATCTCAACCCCAACATCCGGCCTTCTGGGTGACTCGGAGGATATCTATGGGCAAGATCGTCAACTCGACCTACATATCCCTCGACGGCGTCGTCGAGAACCCGCACCTGTGGCCGTCCCTGCCCGCGGGCCGGGGCGACACCGGCGACCAGATCCAGATCGATCTGCTGCAGGACAGCGATGCCGTGGTGATGGGCCGGCACACCTACGACGGCTTCGCACCGGTGTGGCCGACCCGCTCCGGTGACCCGTACAGCGACCGGATCAACACGATGCCGAAGTACGTCGTGTCGTCGTCGCTGACCGACCCGGAGTGGGCCAACACCACCGTGATCGACGGCGGCGGCGACGTGGTCGGCGAGATCCGGCGGCTCAAGGACTCGGGTCAGGACCTGGTGCAGTACGGGTTCGGGCAGTTGTCGTTCGCGATGCTCGAGGCCGGTCTGCTCGACGAGCTCCGGCTCTGGGTGCATCCGCAGATCGTCGGCCGGGGCGGCATGGACGATCTGCTCTTCCGCGAGTGCACGCCGACCAACCTCCGGCTGCTCGACACGAAACCGCTGGGCAACGGCATCGTGGTCCTGTCCTACGCGGTCGGAGCCGACGCCTAGGGCACTGACGGCGCGGCAGATCGGCGGTCGGGTCATACGCTCGGCTCGTGACTGACTATTTCCATGTCGACGTCTTCACCGACGTCCCGTACGCGGGAAACAGTGTCGCGGTCTTCGTGGATCCACCGCCGATGACCGATCGCCAGCTGCTGAGCGTGACGCAGGAGCTCCGGCACTTCGAGACGATCTTCGTCAGCCGGGAAGCGGAGTCGGCGACCGTCACGGCACGGGTCTTCGACCTGACCCAGGAGCTCGACTTCGCCGGGCATCCGGTGCTTGGTGCGGCTGCGGTGCTGCATGATCTCGCCGAGTCGTCCCACGGCGTGCACGAGTGGCGCATCGAGTTGCCGGCCCGGACGGTCCAGGTGACCACCAGCCGAGCGGCCGCCGGTCATGTGTCGGCATTGCTGGACCAAGGACGGCCGGATTGGATCGTTCCGACTGCTGCGATCGATCCGGCCGCCGTCGCCGCGGCCTTCGGTCTGGACGGATCCGACCTCGACGACAGCCTCCCGCTCGAGATCGTGTCGACCGGGCTTCGCTACCTGATCGTCCCGGTCCACAGCACGGCTCTGCCGCGGGCGTCGATCCAACACGATCTCGCCGACTTCCTCCACCGGATGGGCGCGCAGTACGCGTACCTGCTCGATCCGGCGGCGGTCGAGGGTCGGCATTGGGAGAACGACGGCTCGATCGAGGACATCGCGACCGGAAGCGCGGCCGGCTGCGTCGCCGCCTATCTGGTGCGGCACGGCCGAGCCGCCGTCGACCGAACGATCGCGTTGTCGCAGGGTCGCTTCGTCGGTCGGCCCAGCACCATCGTCGCGACCGTCCACGGCGCGACCCAGGCGATCGAGCGCGTGACGGTCGCCGGCGACGTCAGCGTCGTCTCGACGGGCACGCTGCGCGCACTGCCCTCACCAGAACCGATCTGACTCGGGCGCGATCTGGCTCGCTCACTCGACGGCGCGGCGGGTCCGCGGCACCACCTCGGTCGCGAGCAGCTCGACCTGCCGCGCCCGGCCGCCGCCGACCGGCATCAGGTTGAACGCGTCGAAGCCGATGGCGGCCAGATCGGCGAGCTGCTTCGTCACGGCGTCGATCGATCCGGCGACGTCGGCGCCCGTAGAGTCGCCGTCGTCGGCGACCCGCACCGTCAGGTTGCAGGCATAGGTGAGGTCTGCCGGATCACGCCCGGCGGCCCGCGCTGCGTCGGCGACCTGGCGGTGCCTGCCCGCGATCCGATCGGGGCCGGCGTGGTCGAGCGACGGGATCCAGCCGTCGGCCAGCTCCCCGGTGATGGCCAATGACCGCCGGCCGAAGGTCCCGAGCCAGATCGGGATCGGCCGGGCCGGCTTCGGCTCCAGCGGCGCGTTCTCAGTCCGGTAGTGCACGCCGTCGTACGTCAGCCGCGGCTGCGTCCAGAGTCCACGGATCACCCGTACCGCGTCGGCCAGAGCATCAACCTTCTCGCGTGGCGTGCGGACCGGGAGCCCGTACGACCGGAACTCCTCGTCGGACGCGCCGCCGCCAAGCCCGAGGATCAACCGGCCGCCCGAGAGCCGGTCCAGCGACTCGGCCATCTTGGCCAGCACTGCCGGTGAGCGGTACGGGACACCGAGCACCCGGGTCGCGACGTGCACGCGCGACGTCGCGGCGGCGATCCAGGTCAGCATCGTCCAGGTCTCGTACGTCGGATGCGTGCCGGACGGATGGTCGGACGCCGACACGAAGTCGAAGCCGAGCGCCTCGGCCGCTCTGGCGTCGGCGACCGGGTCGGCGTCAGCAGCAGCCGACGTCGAGACGTCGAGACCGAAGCGCAGTGCTGTCATCGAGTGGTTCCTGGTCATCGTCGTCGGATTCGCGCGGCGTCGGTGCCGGCGCCGGCGGGGTGGGCACCGGCACGGCGAACAGCGGGATGAAGTAGTGGGCGAGCGGTCCGATGCTCACGGCGTAGAGCGCCGTCCCGATGCCGACCGTGCCGCCGATCACCCAGCCGATCGCGAGGACCGCGATCTCGATGCCGGTGCGGACCACCCGGATCGAGTGGCCGCGGGCGGCCAGACCGGTCATCAGTCCGTCGCGGGGACCAGGCCCGAGATTGGCGCCGACGTAGAGGCCGGTGGCGACGCCGTTGAGGACGATCCCCGCGACCAGCGCTCCGATTCGAATCGGCATCGCCGAGATGTCCGGGAGGACGGCGAGGACAGCGTCGACCGCGAGGCCCACGACGATCGCATTGCTGATCGTCCCGAGTCCGGGCCGTTGCCGCAGCGGGATCCACAGCAGCAGCACGACGGCGCTCACCGCGATGACGACCCAGCCGAACTGGAGGCCGGTGCGCTCGGAGATGCCCTGGTGCAGCACGTCCCAGGAGTTGAGCCCGAGCCCGGCCCGGAGCATGATCGCCATGCTCGCCCCGAACAGGATGAGCCCGACGTAGAGCTGGACGAGTCGGCGCACGGGTCGGTGCATCTTGAGCCGGAGTGTCACGGGCGGACCCTCGAGATCGGGGACATGTCAACAGCCAAGCTAGGCAGAGGTCGATGACATGTCAACATTTTCGGTACGCTCGAACCGTGACCGCGACACGATGGCTGACGGCTCGTGAGGATCGGGCCTGGCGAGGCTACCGGCGGATGCGGGCGCTGCTCGACCTGCGGATCAATCGGGACCTCGCCCAGGACGCCGGCCTGTCCGAGCCGGACTACGACGTGCTGTCCAACGTCTCGGAGGCGCCGGACCGGTCGATGCGGATGAACGAGCTCGCCTCGCGCATGCTGTGGACCCCGAGCCGGGTGTCGCACCAGGTGCGACGCATGGAGCAGCGCGGACTCGTGACCCGTGCCGAGTGCGCCGGCGACGGCCGAGGAGCGATGGTCGTCCTGACCGACGAGGGCTGGCGGGCGATCCGGGCGGCGGCGCCCGACCATGTCCGGTCGGTGCGCGAGAACCTGATCGACCTGCTGTCCGACGAGCAGATCGAGGTGCTCGGGGACTTCACCGAGCTGGTGATCGAGCGACTGACCATGGACGAGCGAAAGCCGAGCTGACTACGCTACGCGACATGGACCGTCCCGAGCCGCCCTTCGACGAGTCGTCCGCGCTGGACGACTCGGCGGCGAGCCTCGCCGAGGCGCTCAGCGTCTCGCGAGACGACGAGGAGCGGGTCCACCGGATCCACTACCTGATCGACGAGGCGTTCCCGCCCGATCCCGCCGTACGCAAGCTGCAGGAGCCGGACGAGGCGCGACTGGCGGTGTGGGCGATGGTGCCGCACATCGACGCGATCACCTTCGGCCGTCGCTGGACGGCGATCGCCCGGGCGGCCGAGCTCGAGTCGGCCTACGCCCTCGACCTCTCGTCGACCCGCTGGGTGTGGGCCGATGCGGCCGAGCTGATCGTCGACCAGGCCGACTTCATCAGCACCGAGCCGGCCGATCGCTCCGACGTCGGACCCGGATCGGCCTTCCGTTCCGACGAGTACTCCGACGCACTTCGCGAGGCGTGGTCGGAGCGGCGCAGTGCCGAGGTACGGGCCCTGGTGGCCGCGGACCCCGGCGCGATGCACCCGGCCGCCCGCTGGCGCTCCGGCCGTTCGGCGTCCGCCTAGCTCGGTCGGTCGATCCGCGTCGGCGGTACGCGATGATGACCGCATGACGCAGCCCCCACCGGCCCAGGTGTCGCCGATGCTGGCGATCGCCGAGGACCGGCCGCCGGAGGGACCGAACTGGGCCTACGAGTGGAAGTGGGACGGCTTCCGCGCCATCGTCGCCGTGGGCTCGGACCAGGTGCGGGCGTACTCGCGTCGCGGTCGCGACATGACGCCGACCTATCCGGAGCTGCGCACCCTGCCCGAGCAGACCGACACCCCCCTGCTGCTCGACGGCGAGCTGGTCGCGTTGAGCCCGGAGGGCCGGCCCAGCTTCCACCACATGCAGATGCGCATGCACGACGCGCACCCGTCGGCCCGGCAGCTGAGCGAGGCGCCGGTGCTGCTGTTCATCTTCGACGTGCTGCAGGTCGGCGACGAGAAGCTGCTGGGCCGGCCGTACCTCGAGCGTCGCGAGATCCTCGCCGACCTCGAGCTGACCGAGGGACCGGTGCGGACCCCGACGCACTACACCGACGTCTCCGGCGCCGACATGTTCGCGACGGCGGAGGAGCACATGCTCGAGGGCGTCGTCGCCAAGCGGATCGACTCCCCCTACATCCCGGGCCGCCGCGAGATCACCTGGGTCAAGTCGACCGTTTGGAAGAGCCAGGAGGTGATCATCGGCGGCTGGTCGACCGGTGAGGGCAATCGGGCCGACGTGTTCGGGTCGCTGCTGGTCGGGGTCTATGACGACGCCGGTCAGCTCAGCTATGCCGGACGGGTCGGCACCGGCTTCGACGACACCGAGCTTCGGCGGCTGAAGCGGCTGCTGAACGAGCGGGAGTGGCCGACCAGCCCGTTCGACCAGGAGGTGCCGCGGGAGTTCGCCCGGCACGCGCACTGGGTGACGCCGGACCTGGTGGGAGACGCGGGGTTTCGGCGCTGGACGACCGACGGCCGGCTCTGGCATCCGAAGTGGCGAGGCCTCCGACCTGATCGTGATCCGGCCGAGATCGTCGTCCCCGACGATGTACGTCTGGGCGACGCCTGACGTCAGGCCACCGCTGGCGGTAGCCAGATCCCGAAACACGCTGGCGTGTCTCGGGATTCGCCTACCCCCAGCGCCGGGGCGACCGCCTCCCTCCCGTACGCGCGCCGCACATCCGACATGTCGCCCACGAACCGCTGCCAGGGGGGAGGGAGGCGGGAACGAAGGGTGCGCCCGCGAGTGGCGCACGGTGTCCCGCTGGGCGGGCCGAAACGAGACACCATGCGCCACTCGCCGTTCGGGTCGGCGCAACCCGACGCACCCAGCGGTGCGGACGGGCCGGGCGGCGTCTCGGGGTCGGCTCCGGGCCTACTGGGGGAGCCGCCGGATGGTCCGCCGGTCGCTTCCGGGCGAGGCTGGCGGAATGGCACCTGCGCCCCTCGCGGTCCGGGTCTGCGCCTTCGTCGGGCCAGTCCTGCTGCTCGGCTATGGCCTGCTTCGCCAGATCGACGGCCTGGACGGCGACATCGGGCCGGGGCCGAACTGGAACGTCGGACACACGCTGTTCCTGGTCGGCTTCGTCATGTTCGGCGTCGTGATCGTCGGGATGCGCCGGCTGATCGACGCGGGCACGGGCGGCCTGCGGCTGGGCGCCGATGCCGCGATGGTCGCCGGACTGGTCGGCGCGGGGTGCTTTCTCTGGGTGACCCTCGGCGACCTGTTCGAGGGACTCGACGACGCGGCGCCGCTGCCGGAGTCGTTGAAGCTGATTGCGCCACTCGCCTTCGAGCTCGGCTGGCTGAGCCTGCTGATCCTGCTCGTCGTCCGGTCGCCTCGACGGCTGCCCTGGTGGAGTCCGGTGCTGGTCGCCGGCGGCTTCGGCGTGATCGCGGCCGACCTGGACCTGCTGTCGCTCGGTGCGGGACTGCTCCTCGTCGGACTGGCGCCGCTGGCGCTCCCGGTCATTCGCCCGGACGATCGATCCGTGCCGCCAGCCGCTTCGGCGCGAGGCGGCAGTAGCTCTCGGTGAGCAGCTCGCGGACCTCGTCCCAGTCGGTGTCGTCGTCGAACACCATGCCGACGACGTCCTCGCCCCAGTCGGGCCGAAAGAACGGGTAGCCCGAGGCGAGCAGCGCTTCGTACTCGGGGCTCGGCGAGCGGAACGTCATCACGCAGAGTGGCTCGGTGTGATCCGGCAAGAGCGCGTACGCCGTCGGCTGCGGGTCCAGGTCGCGCTGGACCATGCGGACGTGGGCGATCGTCCGCGGCCGGATCCGCCATCGGACCCCGACCCAGGCGTCCTCCTCGTAGGCCTCGGGCAGCTCGAGGCACATCTCGCGGAGCCGTTTGATGACGTCCAGCAGCATCGGGTCGGGCGGCTCGGTCACCGGTCGGACTCCCTCCTCGTATGAACCGAAAGCTAGTACGCGCCACTGACATCGACAACTTACTAGTTGTACAAGTCGATGGTTGTGTATAAGCTCACGACATGACGATCGTGGCGGACGAGCTGAGCCTGGTGTTCTCGGCGTTAGCCGATCCCACTCGGCGGTCGATCCTCGAGCGGCTGGCCGAGGGCGATGCGACGGTGAACGAGCTGACCGAGCCGTTCGACCTCACCCAGCAGGCGATCTCGAAGCATCTGAAGGTGCTCGAGCGTGCGCACCTCATCTCGCGTACCCAGGCCGGTCAGTCGCGACCGTGCGTCCTGGAGGCCGAGCGGCTCGACACCGCCGTCGACTGGATCGCGCAGAACCGGCAGATCTGGGCCGACCGCCACGACCGCCTCGAGGAGCACCTCGCTGCCCTGCGCAGCCGACCGAGCCGCGATCAGGAGGGACATCGATGACCGAGACCGGGGAGCTGACCTATCGGCGGGTGCACCGCGCGTCGCGCGAGCTGCTGTTCGACTGCATGACGCAACCGGAGCATCTCACCCACTTCTGGGGACCGAAGGGCACCACGACCCCGATCGGCAACATCGTCGTCGACCTGCGACCCGGCGGCGCGTTCGAGACCACCATGGTCAGCGACGCCGACGGCGCCACGTACGTCATGCGGGCCACCTACGTCGAGATCGAGCGGCCCGAACGGCTGGTCTGGATCGAGAGTGACGCGGTCGGCGGCCTCCGGACCACGATCACATTCGTCGATCTTGGCGACGGCCGGACCGAGGTGATCACGCACCAGACCAACGTCCTGGCCGAATATCGCACCGCCGAGGCGCAGGCCGGATTCGCCACGAGCCTGGACCGCTTCGACGACTACATCGCGGGCCTGTCCGATCAGGCAGCTCAGGACGGTTAGGGAGGCCGAGATGTCCACACTGACATCCGCCGACGGCACCACGATCGGGTACGACAGCAGCGGCACCGGGCCGCCGATCATTCTCGTCGACGGTGCGCTGTGCGACCGCCGTGGCCCGATGCGGCCGGTGGCCGAGCGACTGCGGAGCCGCTTCACGGTCCTCACATACGACCGGCGCGGTCGCGGCGAGAGCACCGACACCCAGCCGTACTCCGTCGACCGCGAGATCGAGGACTTGCGCGGCATCGTCGAGGTCGCCGGCGCCGAGGTGGGCGTCTACGCCATGTCGTCCGGCGGCGCGCTCGCGATGGCGACCGCCGCCGTCGAGCCCCGGATCGGCCGCATCGTGCTCTACGAGCCGCCGTACCTGGCCGAGGTCGGCGACGACGCTCCGCTCAGGGCGTACACGCGGGAGCTCAACACACTGCTCGCCGCCGGGCGCCGGGGCGACGCGGTGGCCCGGTTCATGACCCACGTCGGCGTCCCGGAGCCGGTCATCGCCGGGGTGAGATCGGGGCCTGGCTGGCCGGCCTTCGAGGCGATCGCGCTGACCCTGGCCTACGACGACGCGCTGCTCAACGGTGGCCGGGTGCCGCACGACGTCGCGGCGAAGGTCACGATCCCGGCACTGGTGCTGTCCGGCGGCGACTCTCCGGTCCCGCTGCAACAGGCCGCGAAAGCGGCAGCACAGGCGTTGCCGGCCGCGGAGTTCCGGCTCCTCGACGGCCAGACCCACGACCCCGATCCGGACGTGCTGGCCGCGGTGTTGGCCGAGTTCTTCGCCTAGCAGCCTCACCGAATTCCGGCCGGATTCCCTCGACGGGCAGCGGTTCGGGCGGCTTCACGCGGCTAATAGGCAGTACGTGTCTGACGAGCCGGGTCCCGTGCGACCCTGTCGACCGACTGGGGCGGTGAGGTCATGAACAGGCCGAGGCAGCGGATCGGCGACCCCGTGCCAGGCGCTGCCGAGGGGGTTCCGACCGGGCCGCCTGGGGCGCCGCCGCCAAAGCCGCGTGGCCGGAACCTGGTACCGCTGCTCGTGGCCGTGACCGTGCTCGCCGTCTTCGCCGCCGGAGTCGCGCTCTATCGGCACGTGCAGGACGAGACCGACAACGCGCCGGACCGGGACGCGCTGCCCGTGGTCGGCCAGACGCTGGTCGGATTCGACGACGTGGCGATGCCGCTGCCCAGCGGCTGGTCGATCGACGACTACCGCTGCGCACAGCCGCAGTCGAACACGGTCGCCATCCCGCCTCTGGGCCCGTACGAGACGTGTGCGTCGGGTCGGGCGCCAGGTGTCAGCGACATCCAGCTCGACGAGCTCGGGAGCCCGCTCGGACGCACCTGGAGCGACGTCGCCACCGATGAGGTGACACTGGCGGACGACACGTCAGCACTCATCGGCACCGCTGCCGACCGGACGCTGGTCGGCACCGCCGAGGTGCCCGCGCCGGGCTACACCACGACCGTCCTGGTCATCCAGCAGCTCGACGCCATTCTGGTCGGCTCCAGCCGCAATCCCGACCGGATCGAGGACCTGCTGCTCGCGACCGTCCAGATGCCCGACGGCGCAGCGGCCGTGCCGGACCTGAGGGGCGTGCCGCGGGCGGAGGCGATGGCGGACCTGGACGACGTCGGACTCCTCGCGGAGGTCACCCGGGTTCCATCCCTTGCGAAGGGCGTGGTCGTGGACATCACTCCGCAAGCGGGCCTGGTGATGCCCGCCGGCACTGCGATCCGGGTCGGCGTCGGCAGCTAGGTGGAGGAAGCCGCTCATGTCGTAGCCGGCTGCGGCTGCGCTGCAACGACGCGATCCGGTCGTAGCTGGCGGGCAACCGCGATGAAGGGCAGCAGCAGAGCGAGATTGAGCAGCGCCGCGACCTGCGCTTCGGGGCCGCTGAACACGTACCCGAACCAGACGAGGAACCCGACTGCGCCCCACCAAGGCAGCGCGTGCGCCCGCCACAGCCCGAAGGCCATGCTGATCGTAACGAGCAGGGTGCCGAGCAGGAAGAAGATGAGGCCGACGATGGTGATGAGATCCTCGCCGCCGATGGTCGCGGCTTGAGTGGCAAGGGCGCGATCGGACTCCTGGGCAAGACCACCGGCGATGGCGTAGTAGAAGATCGCGTGCATGGCGATGCCGAGCACCGAGCAGAGTCCGAGGATTCCGGTGACAGTGGCGATGATCGGTCGCGATCTGCCGATGACGACGACGATCGCCAGCAGCGCGAGACACCATGCGGCGGCGTACGCGAGGCTGATCAGACCGGCTGTGTGCCAAAGGGTCAGGTGTTCCGAGACGGCCTGCAGCTGCGATGCCGCATCGGCGATCTCATCGGATTCGTTCTCGACGTAGTTGCTTTCGACGGTGGTCCGGGCCAGCTCCTCGACCGTGATCAGCACCGGGCTGAGAATGAGGGCGGCCTTGAGGACGCCGGACTGAAGTGTGTTCATGGCCCGACGGTCGCGCGGGTGCAGCGTCCTTGTCGTCGGCCCGAGGTCTCGAATGTCGCCTACCTGCGCCTCGCGCGATGACGTCAGCCGGGGTAGCGCTGTCATCCCACGGTCGCGACAAGGTAGTACCGCAGTCTCTATCCGTGAAGGCGTGACCGGGCTACCGTCCAAAGGTGGGCAGCGTGTTACGTCGGATCTGGATGGATCTTGCGCTGGTCGGCCTGCTCGTCGTCTTGGAGCTGGTGGGCTTCGGTCAGGATCCGGGAATCGGACTGGCGTCGACCGCCTTGGCGCTCGTCCCGATCCTCGCCCTCGTCGTACGCCGGTTTGCACCGCAAGTGGTGGCGGTGGCGTTTCTCCTGGCGAACGGTGCCTCTGCGCTACTTGATCTGCACGCGGTCAACAGTGCCGCGATCGTCGTGACGATTGTCGTCGGGGTTTATTCGGCGGGTGCCTACCTCCCATTGGTCTGGAGCCTGCCGACCCTTGGCGTGTGGATGGCCTCGGTCGGCATCGACTTCGTGGCCGGCCGAGAGAGCGGGTGGGCGGACCTGGCCTTCGCGTGGCTCATCCTGGCCTGTGCCTTTGCGCCTGGCGTCGTTGCTCGGCGGCTACGCGGTCAGGCCCAGCAGGCGCGACAAGACGCCCTCCTGGCGGCGGCCCGCGAGCACGCCGAGGCGGCGGAGGCTGTCGCTGACGAACGCGCGCGGATCGCTCGGGAGCTGCACGACGTCGTTGCACATGCCCTGTCGATCATGGTGGTGCAGGCCGCGGCGGCCGAGCAGTTGCTCGCGAGCGACCCGGAGCGGGCCAGGACCGCTCTCGCTGCGGTGCAGCAGGCCGGACGGAACGCAACCGCCGAGATGACCCGGATGCTGGACCTGCTGCGAGGTGTGGGTATCGACGAGCTCGCGCCTCTGCCGACGCTGGATGGCCTCCCGGACCTGATCGAGGATGCCCGTCTGGCCGGGGCTGAAGTCGCTCTGGAACATGATCAGCTCCGGCCGCTGCCGGCCGCACTCGAGCTCTGCGCCTATCGAGTCGTGCAGGAAGCCCTGACGAATACGGCCAAGCACGCCAACAGCCCGCATGTCCAGGTTCGGCTTACTTGTTCGGAGGCGGCGCTGACCGTGCTGGTCGAGGACGACGGCGGCGCCGGCCCCCGGTCCAGCTCTGGCACGCAGCGAGGGTTGCTCGGGCTACGCGAGCGCGTCGAGGTCTTCGGCGGCACGCTGGATACCGGGCCGTCGCCCGGTGGCGGATTCCGGGTTCATGCGGTGCTGCCGATCGGAGCGACGCCATGACGAGCGTGGTGATTGCCGACGACGAGGAGCTCTTCCGCAGCGGACTGCGGATGGTTATCGAGTCCCGGCCCGGTCTGGAGGTCGTCGCGGAGGCAGCTACTGGGATCGCGGCCGTCGCCGCAGTCCGCGAACATCGACCCGACGTCGCGCTGATGGACATCCAGATGCCTCGGCTCAACGGCATCGAGGCGACCCGAGAGATCGTGTCGGCGGGCCTGCTCACGAGGGTGTTGATGCTGACCACGTTCGGCATGGACCGCCATGTCGTGGAGTCGCTGCGCGCCGGGGCGAGCGGCTTCCTCCTGAAGACAGTGCCGCCGGACGACCTCATCGCCGGCATCGCGGTCGTCGCTCGCGGGGACTCCTTGTTGGCGCCGTCGATCCTGCGCCGGCTGCTCAACGAGTGGACCGCCCGGCGACTCCCGGACGACTCGGATCCCCGACTCGACAAGCTCTCGCCGCGCGAGCTTGACGTACTCCGCCAGATCGGCCGAGGGCTGTCCAACGCCGAGCTGGCCGAGCGATTCCATCTGGCGGAGCCCACGATCAAGACCCATGTGAGCCGGATCCTCGCGAAGACCGGCTCGCGGGATCGCGTACAGGCCGTCGTGCTGGCATACGAGTCTGGGCTCGTGTGCCCGGGCGATTGACCCGACGCACACGACCATTGGCGTCCGCGCAGCTAGCGCTCGGTCAGCCGGCCAGCTCGGCGCGGACGACCGTGGTGTGCTCGCAGTCGCAGCCCCCGTCGACGTCGTCACAGTCGAGCACCAGCCGATGGCCTATCGGGTCCAGCTCCTCGCAGCCCGGCTCGGTGCACTCCATGCCGCCGTCGACGTGGACCACAAGCGTGCCACCGCAACGCAGGAGGCCGTCGTCCACGGGACTCGTTCTCATACCTGCGTTGGTAACACGCCCGCCCGACAGAGCACGGCATTGACGCCGCCGTGTCGGCATGTCGTCAGGCACTCTTGCGCTTGCGGGCCTTCGACTCGGTCGCCTTCGTGGTCTTCTTCGCCGCAGTCTTCTTGGCGGTCTTCTTCGCAGTGGTCTTCTTGGCCGCGGTCTTCTTGGCGGTCTTCTTCGCCGGTGCCTTGTCCTCGCTCTTGCCGCTCGCGGCCTTCTTGGCGCCCTTGCGCGCGCTGATGCTGGCGTCGAGCGCGGACATCAGGTCGATGACGTCGGCCTGCTCGCCGGAGGCGGCCGGCTCGGCGACGATCTCCTGGCCGGTCAGCTTGGCCTCGATGACCGACTCGAGTGCCTCGCGGTAGCTGTCGCTGTAGGCGTCCGGATCGAACTCCGGCTCCGCCATCGAGTCGATCAGCGCGCCGGCCATGTCCATCTCCTGCGAGCGCAGCTCCGGCGGCTCCTCGTCGAGGAAGCCGAAAGACGGGACCCGTACCTCGTCCGGCCACAGCAGCGTCGTGAGCACGACGACCTCGTCGCGGACGCGGAGCAGCGCCAGACTCTCGCGCTGGCGCAGCGCCACCTTGGCGATGGCGACCTGGCCGGACTTCTGCAGTGCGTCACGCAACAGCACGTACGGCCGGACGGCAGCTTGCTGCGGCTCGACGTAGTAGGTCCGGTCGTACTGGATCGGGTCGATCGCCTCCAGCGGCACAAACTCGAGGACCTCGATGCCTTGCACGCTCGGCAGCGGCAGCTCGGACATGTCCTCCTCGGTGAGCACCACCATCTGGCCGTCGCCGGCCTCGTAGCCCTTGGCGATGTCGGAGTAGGGCACTTCCTCGCCGTCGATGGAGCAGGTCCGCTTGTACTTGATCCGGCCACCGTCCGCGGCGTGCACCTGGCGGAGCTGGACGTTCTTGTTCTCCGTGGCGGCGTAGAGCTGGATCGGGATCGACACCAGGCCGAACGAGATCGCGCCCTTCCACATCGACCGCATGTCCAGTCACCTCCGTCATCGGACCGTACGGCCGGCTGAGTCGTCCGGCGCGTACACCCCGTAACGGTACCCAGGCCAGGCGACATGCAGCGACAGACACAGGCGGCGACACGGTTCTGAGAGGCTGAGGTCATGCCTGACGAACAGGTCTCGGTGTCGGTGGGCGATCGCATCCTGCGCCTCACCAACCTCAGCAAGATCCTCTACCCCGAGGCCGACTTCTCGAAGGGCGAGGTGGTCGACTACTACGTCGGCGTCGCGTCGGCACTGCTGCCGCGGCTGATGGGACGGCCCGTGACGTTCCGGCGCTATCCCAACGGAGCCGGTGCGGCTGGCTTCTTCGAGAAGGACGTGTCGCGCCACGCTCCGGACTGGGTGCGTACGACTCCGCTGCCGACGCCGGGCAGCTCGGCCAATCGCGACATCGCACACTTCGTACGCATCGAGGACCTTCCGACGCTGGTGTGGGCGGCGAACCTGGCTGCGCTCGAGCTGCATGTGCCGCAGTGGCGGATCGGTGACGACGGAGTCGCGTTGCCGCCGGACCTGCTGGTCTTCGATCTCGATCCCGGTGCGCCGGCGACCATCGTCGAGTGCTGTCGGGTTGCCGAGTTCGTCCGCGAGGAGCTCGCCGCCGACGGACTCGAGGCGTGGGCCAAGACGAGCGGGTCGAAGGGGCTGCAGCTGTACGTGCCGGTGTCGACGACCGATCCGGACCAGACGTCGACGTACGCGAGAGCACTGGCCGCTCGGCTGGCTCGGGCGCATCGCGGCTCGATCGTCGCGACGATGGAGAAGCGGGCCCGGCCCGGCAAGGTGTTCATCGACTGGAGCCAGAACAACCCGGCGAAGACGACGGTGGCGGCGTACTCACTTCGGGCCCGGCCGCAGCCCACCGCCTCGGCGCCGGTGACGTGGGACGAGGTCGAGGCCTGCGAGACGGTGCCGGACCTGACGTTCACGGCGCCCGAGGTACGCGAGCGACTCGAGGCCGACGGCGATCTCCTCGGCGACCTCGACGAAGCGGACCATCCCGAGCTGCCGCCGGTCGACTAGCCCCGCCGATCATCAGCCACTCGTGGTGCGGTCATCAGTCACTCGTGGTGCGGTGATCAGCCACTCGTGGCGCGGTCATCAGTCACTTGTGGCGGTCGATCGGGCGAAGCAGGCCGGCCAGTTCGATGACATCGGCGCCGTGCTCGGCGGCAAGCTGCTGCCACAGTGCCTCGTAGGCGACCCAGACTCCGATAGTGACCTTTCCTCTGATCTCGTCGGTTCCGACGCTCGTCATGCCTGGGGTGTCGACGACCTGGTCGGCGATCTGACGGAGTTCCCGCTCGGTGTGGTGCGCCGAGGCGACACACAGTTTGCCGCCCCAGACGTCGCGGACGGCCCTCTCGGTGGCTGCAATGTCGCCGGTCGTGAGCACGTTGACGACGAAGTTGTCCGGATCGGCTGACGACCGCTCGGTGATTTCGGCGTCGGGGATCAGCCAGCCGATCCACACCCCGGCGTACCCGTCGACGGTTCGAGCGGCCGAACCGATCCGGGCCATGTCCTCCTGCCTCGCCTTCGACGCGTCCGGGATCGGCCAGCCGTCGGCCGGCTCCGGGCACGGCGAGACCGGCTTGCGCTCGTCCGGTGCGGTCGGAGCGTTCGACCGGCGGTGGATCGGCGGTTCGGTCAGGGTGAAGACGTTGTCGTCGAAGGTGCCGACTACGTCGTAGGTGCCCCAACTGGTGCCGAGGGCCGACTCGTGCTGCACCACTGCCCAGTCCCAGCCGGCGACATCCGGCCCCTCGCATTGCGGTGGGTAGGACTCCATGACGAAGCTGCATAGCTGCGGGCCGTGCGCTGGGCTGGAGAGCACGGTCAGCGTGGCGCGGTATCGACCGGCGTAGTCGTCGGGCACCATCCCGGCCGGCGGATCGGCGGTCGGCGTCACATCGCCGTCAGACGACCCGGCCTGTTGCGATCCGCAGGCCGCCAGTACGAGCATGCCGCCGACGAATGCGGTGAGTGCGGCCGTACTCCGCATGCCGACGATCATGTCGGTTCGACTGGGCGCCCGGCGTCACGGTTCCGTCACGGATTGACCGGACCACGTGTGACCGATGACCGCACCACGAGTGACCGATCATCGGACCACAGTTGACCGATGATCGTGCTACGAGTGGCTGATGACCGGACCACGAGTGGCTCGCGATCGGGCTCGACACCGAGCCCGGCGCCGGTGTCGTCATGACGTGACCCTGCCGGTCGCCACGCAGCCGGCGAGGGTGCCGTCGGCCGCGGCCCGGGACTGAGATCGCGGCGTCTGCAGGGACCTGAAACGGACCCTGGCAGATCGCGGATCGGTGTTGTACCAATGGTCCATGGCGACCGTGTCGATGGGCCGGGTGACCACGAAACAGCGGCTGGTACGCGAGCGGTTGGAGACCCTGATCTCGGCGATGGTGCCAGGCGAACCGCTGCCGGCCGAACGGGAGCTGGCCAAGGCGCTCGGCGTCGCCCGCATGACCCTGCGCCGGTCGATCGACGCGCTGGTCGCCGAGTCGAGGCTGGTCCGGCGGCACGGCTCCGGCACGTTCGTCGCCGCTGCCAAGGTCACGCAGCGGTTGTCGACCACGTCGTTCTCCGCGGACATGCTGGCTCGTGGGCTGCGCCCCGGGGGTCACACGGTGTTCGCGCGAGAGTCGCCAGCCGGCGTGGTGCTGGCGACGGTGCTCGACATTCCGCCGAGCTCTCCGGTGCTGCACGTGCGCCGGCTCCGGCTCGCCGACGACGTCCCGATGGCGCTCGAGGACCTGCACGTGCCGTGCGATCTGGCACCGAGCCTGACCGGCGCCGACCTGGAGGACGCGTCGTTCTACGAGATGCTGGCCGATCGCTTCGGTCATCAGGTCGTCTCCGGCACGCAGACCGTCGAGCCGTGCCTGACCGAGCCCGACGTGGCCGAGTTGCTCGGCGTCGAGCCCGGTGCACCCGCATTCTGCTTCGAGCGCACGTCGCGTACGAGCGGCGACCGGGTCGTCGAGTTCGTCCACTCGGTCTATCGCGGCGACCGCTACCGGCTCGTCGTCGACATCTTCCCCAGCTGATGCATCCGAGGACTGGTGTTCGATGACGGCGCGACGACTCGGTGTCGCGCGGGCACTCGTCGACGGCGTCCTGGTCGCCGGTGATGTGGCGATCGACGGCGACCGGATCGCGGCGATCGGACTGCCGCCGGCCCGAGGCGATCGGATCGCCGCGCCCGGCCTGGTCGACGCCCAGGTCAACGGCTTCGCCGGCGTCGACCTGATGACCGCCGACGAGCCCGACATCCGGGCAGTCAGCCGGGCCTTGACCCGCTACGGCGTGACCGCCTGGCTTCCGACGCTGATCACCGCGGCGGCCGCCGACACCGACCGGGCGCTCAAGGAGTTCGCGAAGGCGCTGGCCGCCGGGCCGACCGTCGACGCCGCGCGACCGCTGGGAGTCCATCTCGAGGGCCCGTACCTCTCACCGCAACGACTCGGCACCCATCCGGCCGCGCATCGCCGCGACCCCGACGCCGAGGAGATGCGGCGCTGGCTGGCCGTGGGGCCGGTGGTCGCCGTGACCGTCGCACCCGAGTTGCCTGGGGCCGTCGAGCTGATCCGGGAGCTGTCCGATCGAGGGGTACGCGTGTTCGCCGGCCACTCGGACGCGACAGCCGAGCAGGCGCACGCGGGCTTCGACGCCGGAGCGATCGGGGTCACCCATCTGTTCAACGCGACCAGCCCCTTCCACCATCGGCAGCCCGGACTCCCCGGCGCCGCCCTGGCCCGACCCGACGTCGCGCTGGGGCTGATCGTCGACGGCTACCACCTGGCCGATGACACGGTGCGGGTCGTGTTCGCCGCCGCACCCGGCCGGGTCATGCTGGTCACCGACGCGACGGCGGCTGCCGGCCAGCCGGACGGGACGTACGAGCTCGCCGGTGTGCGACTCGACGTGCGCGACGGAGTCGTACGCAATCCGGAGGGCGGTCTGGCCGGCAGCGCACTCACGCTGGACGCGGCCGTGCGCAACGCCTGCGACCTCGGGATCGACCCGGCCGCTGCGCTGTCGGCGGCGAGCGAGATTCCGGCGCGGGCGCTCGACCGGGCCGACATCGGACACTTGCGCGTCGGGGGAGTGGCCGACGTCGTGGTGCTCTCGGACGATCTGCAGGTGATCGACACGTTTGTGGCCGGCCACGGCACCCCCATGTCGTGACTGATCGCACGATGGGGAGCGCCTCCGACGCCGATGCCCCCATAACTGGCATCCTTGGCCCGTGACCGAGCTGCCGCGGTACATCGGCCGGCATGCCTCCGCAGACGACGGGGGGCCGCCGCTGAACGATTCGGTGAGCGCGGACGGGGGATACGACGCCGAGGACTCGGCGTCCGACGAGCCCCCTCAGGACGGATCAGACATGGCTCGCGACGACGACGAGGCACCCTCGATGCCCGAGTGGTGGCAGGGTGACCAGGAACCACCACTGGCTCGCATTCCGCCCTGGACCCGGCCGCCAACGGTTCGCCGGGCACCACTGGAGCCGGTCATGCCGGAGCCGGAGCCCGAGCCGGAGTCGGTCGGGCCGGAGCCGGTGGCGGACTCGGTCGAAGCCGAGCTGACGGCGTCCGAGCCAGCCGAGTCCGAAGCGATCGAGTCAGAGGCGGCCGAATCCAATGTCGAGCCCGAGCCCCTGACCCCCGGCCCGGTCCCGGCGCCACCGGTGTCGGCGTCCGCCTTCGAGCCCGAGCCCGCACCCGTACCGCAGCCGGCGCCCGATCTCGAGCCCGCGCCGATGCCGACGCCGACACCCGTACCCGAGCCGGCATCCGAGACCGAAGCGGAGCCCGAGCCCGAACCAGAGCCGGATCCAGAGCCTGAACTCGAAACAGTTCCGCGTTTCCGCCTCTCGATGGCCCCTCGCCCTCGGTCCGAGCTTCCGTCCGACGAGCCCCCCGGCGACGAGCCGGAGGCCGACCTCGGCGTGGAGCGAACGGCCGTTCCCTATAGCCAGGCCCTACCGGAAAGGGAGGCCGAGCCGCAGGTGTACTCACTCCCCGAACAGCCCTACTCCGACCAGCCGCCGAAGAGCGGCTTCACTCCGCGCGCAGCCGAACCGCCCGGAACCGACAGCCACGGTCTGGCCCGGGTGGCGATGAAGGACGCCATCGGCGCGATCTGGTCAGGCGGCACGCCGGACCTCACGACCTGGCTCGCGGACAATCTCGACCTGCTCGAGGATCCGCTCGGATTCGCTCTGTCGTCGCAACAGAACTTCGCGTGGATGCCGTTCCAGACGGCGGTGCGCGGCCTCGGCGGCGACGTCGCGCCGCTCGACATCCCGGGCAACCTGGTGACCTCCGACCTGAGCGGCGCCGCCGTCATGCTGCGGGCCCAGGTCGATCCGGCCGACACCGGCGGCCTCGGCGCCCTGCTGTCGGCGGCATCGGTCGCCCAGGCCCAGACGGCGGTGTGGATCTGCCCGCGTATCGACGAGGACCTGCGCCGGACCCTGCGGTGGATCGGCGGCGACCCATCGGCCAACGTACGGCTCTACGGCCTCGAGATGCACCTCGTCCAGATCGGCGACTCGCCGACGGCGCCGCTGTTCGACGCAGTCGTGACGCCGGGATCGCCCTAGCCACACCGCCTGTCCCGACCCTCGATCACGGCCGGTTCGGGCCGGACCGCTTCGCATCCGCTTTGTCGGCTGCGACCATGTCAGCGACGCCGGAATGAACGCGGGCAAACCCGCGTTAATACTTTGTGAAGGAATGCACAAGCGTCAGAGGCGATGACATGAGCACTTCCAACCAGGTCAGTGCCGTCCACCGGCCACATGTCGTGGTGATCGGCGGCGGTTTCGGCGGTCTCGAGGCGGTCCGGGCGCTGCGAAAGGCCCCGGTCGACATCACCTTGATCGACCGCCACGCGTACAACACATTCCAGCCGTTGCTGTACCAAGTCGCGACGGCCGGACTCAACCCGGGCGACATCACGTACTTCCTACGCTCGCTGTCGGCCCGGCAGTCCAATGCGCGGTTCCACAAGGGCGAGGTCATCAGCATCTCGCCGGACAAGCGCTCCCTTTCGCTCGACACCGGTGAGTCCCTGACCTACGACTACCTGGTCATCGCATCGGGCGTCACCACCAACTGGTTCGGCATCCCCGGCGCCGAGGACTACGCACTCCCGCTCTACACGCGCCGCGAGTCGCTGGCCGTACGAGACCGGATGTTCGCGTTCTTGGAGCACGCCGCGGCGAACGGGCACGCGGACGACCTCCGCGTCGTGGTCGTCGGCGGCGGTGCGACCGGCGTCGAGATGGCCGGTGCGCTGGCCGAGATGCGCAACCAGGGACTCGGCAAGGTCTATCCCGAGCTCGATCCCGCCTGCATCCACATCACGCTGATCGAGATGGCCGACCGACTGCTGCTGCCGTTCGATCCGAAGCTGTCGCGCTACACCGAGAAGCAGCTGGCCAAGCGTGGGGTCGACCTGCGACTGGAGACGGCCGTCTCCGAGGTACGCAAGGACTCCGTGGTCATCAAGGACGGCGAGGAGATCCACGCCGACCTGGTGATCTGGGCGACCGGCATCAAGGCCCCCGACATCGTGGCGTCGTGGGGACTGCCGCAGGGCAGGGGCGGCCGGATCGTCGTCCGTCGCGACCTCCGGGTGGAGGGCTTCGACGAGATCTACGCGGTCGGCGACATCGCGGTTACGCCCGAGCCGCTGCCGCAGGTGGCGCAGCCGGCCATCCAGGGCGGGCGCTTCGCCGGACGGCAGATCGCGGCCCGGCTGGCTGGCGACACCAAGCGGATCGGTCAGCCGTTCCACTACCGCGACAAGGGTCTGCTGGCGACGATCGGACGCAGCGCCGCCGTCGCCCAGATCTCTCACGCCCCGAAGCTGACCGGCTTCATCGCTTGGATGATCTGGCTGTTCATCCACATCATCAGCCTGCTGGGCAACCGGAACCGGATCACGACGCTGGTCAACCTCGCGGTGCGCTACCTCGCCTGGCCGCGGACGTTCAACGTCATCGTGGGCGAGGTGCCGACGCCGGATCGCAAGCACCCGGACTCCGACGGCGAGATGGCCAGTCGGATGGAGGCCGACTAGCCGACCGCCCCACGGACCGGCCCCACGGATCTTGCGGGATCGCGGTAGCCAGAGCTACCCGAATCGCTCAAGATTCGTCGCCGACCGCCGACGTCGGACTGCAGCAGCCACAGGGAATGACCCAGGTGGGCCCGCGATAGCGTGCGCGCCATGCCCGCAGTCATCGAGGTCACTGACCTCCGCAAGTCCTACGGCGCGGTCCGCGCGGTGGACGGTTTGTCCTTCTCGGTCGAGAAGGGTGAGTTCTTCGGCATCCTGGGACCCAACGGAGCCGGCAAGACGACGACCCTTGAGCTCGTCGAGGGCCTGCGCGAGCCCGACGGTGGCGAGGCCCGGCTGTTCGGCGTCAGCTCCTGGCCGCGCCAGCCAACCCTGCTGCCTCGGATCGGGGTGCAGTTGCAGGCGTCGTCGTTCTTCGAGCGGCTGTCGGTGCGTGAGCAGCTGCACACCTTCGCGGCGTTGTACGGCGTGGCCGAGTCGCGGGTGGGCGAGATGCTCGAGCTGGTCGGGATGACCGACCGGGCCGACGCGCGTACCGAGGACCTGTCCGGCGGACAGAAGCAGCGGCTGTCCATCGCCTGCTCGCTGGTGCATGATCCCGAGCTGGTGTTCCTGGACGAGCCGTCGTCTGGCCTGGATCCGCAGGCCCGCCGCAACTTGTGGGACCTGCTGCGATCCATCAACGAGGACGGCCGCACGGTCGTGTTGACCACGCACTTCATGGACGAGGCCGAGCGGCTGTGCGACCGGGTCGCGATCATCGACCACGGCCAGATCCTGGCCACCGACACACCGGCCGGCTTCGTAGCGGGCTCGACGCGCCGACCCACATCAGCGTCGCACCGGGCGTCGTCACCGAGCCGGACGCCGCCGCGCTGCCCGGAGTCGAGTCGGTCGCCGCCGAGGGCGGTGAGTCGCTGACCCTGTCGACCCGCCAACCGGCCCGCGTACTCACCGCGCTGGCCGAGCGCGACGCACTCGACGGCCTAGCCGTACGCGGGGCGACCCTGGAGGACGTCTTCCTCGAGCTGACCGGCCGGGAGTACCGCGCATGAGCGCGATGTGGACGCTGTCGGTCGCGATGTGGCGCGGATTCGTCCGCGACAAGATGACGGTCTTCTGGATCATCCTCTTCCCGCTGATGTTCCTGGTGCTGTTCGGCGGGATCTTCACCGATCAGGGCCAGTCGAAGGTCGAGTTGATGACGATCGGCAACGTGGCGATCATCGACAACCTTCCGGACGCGGCCCGGGCACAGTTCGACGACGCCTTCGACGTCAAGCCGGCACCGAGTCGCGAGGCGGCACTGGACGAGGTGCGTAACGGTGACGTCGACGCCGCCGTCGAGCAGCACGGCGACCAGATCGACCTGCACTTCTCCCAGGCCGACCTGGTCACCGCCGCGACCGTCCAGGGGTTGTTCGGCTCCTTCGTCGACAACGCCAACGTCGCCGCGACCGGGCAGCCGCCGACCTATCAACTCGAGACCGTGCAGGTCGAGGACGAGTCGCTCGACTCGATCCAGTACGTCACCCCCGGGCTGCTCGGCTGGGCCGTCGCGATGAATGCCACGTTCGGTGCCGCCTTGACGCTGGTCCAGTGGCGTACGACCAAACTCCTGCGCCGACTGCGGTTGGCTCCGGTCTCGACTCGGTCGATCGTCAGCGCCCGGATCGTGATCACCGTGGCCGTGGCGATGGTGCAGATGGCGATCTTCATCGGCCTCGGCGTCGCGCTCTTCGGCCTGGAGTTGGTCGGCTCGTGGTGGATGACGCCGCCGCTGCTGTTGTGCGGCACGCTGGCCTTCATGGCGATCGGGCTGCTCGCCGGCGCGATCAGCAAGACCCCGGAGGCAGCGGCGGGGTTCGCCAACTTCATCGTCTTGCCGATGGCGTTCCTGTCCGGCACATTCATCCCGCTCGATGACTCACCGGAGTGGATCCAGCAGGTCGCCAAGGCGCTTCCGCTGCGCTATCTCAACGAGGGCATGCTCGACGTCATGGTGCGCGGCCAGAGCGCCACGGCGGCACTCGCGCCGATGGCGGTCCTGCTCGCGTTCGCGGCCGGCATCGGGTTGATCGCGGCCCGGTTCTTCCGGTGGGAGGCCGACTAGCGGACCCGCCCACGGATCGGCCCACGAATCTTGAGGGATCGCGGTAGCCAGGGCTACCCGAATCGCTCAAGATCCGTCGTCGACCGGCGGCGCGGGCGGAGGCGGAGGCGGTGGCGGCGTGGGCGTGTCGCCGTCGCCGAACGCCTTGCGGAGGTCCTTGAGCGCCGTCGTCACTTCGCTCGGCAGCATCCAGACCGTGTTGCCCGGACCCTGAGCGAGCTCCGGCAGCACCTGGAGGTACTGGTAGGCGAAGAACTTCTCGTCGGGGTTGTTCTTCCGGATGGCCTCGAAGACCGTGTCGATCGCCTGGGCCTGACCCTGGGCCCGCAGTACCGCCGCCTGCTGGTCGCCTTGGGCGGTGAGGATGCGGGCCTGCCGGGTGCCTTCGGCGGTGAGGATGGCGGCTCGCTTCTCCCGCTCCGCGCGCATCTGCTTTTCCATCGACTCCTTGACCGACGGCGGCGGGTCGATGGACTTCAGCTCGACGCGGTTGACCCGGATGCCCCACTTGCCGGAGGCCTCGTCGAGCACGCCGCGCAGCGTCGAGTTGATGTGCTCGCGCGAGGTCAGCGTCTTCTCCAGGTCGATGCTGCCGATGACGTTCCGCAGTGTCGTCACAGTCAACTGCTCGATGGCCTGGATGTAGTCCGCGATCTCGTACGCGGCGTCCCTCGGGTTCGTGACCTGGAAGTAGAGCACGGTGTCGATGTGGACGACGAGGTTGTCTTCGGTGATGACCGCCCTCGGCTCGAAGGAGACCACCTGCTCGCGCAGGTCGATCTGCCTGCGCACCCGGTCGACCAGCGGAATGACGATGTTGACACCGGGCTCCAGCGTGCGTGCGTAGCGGCCGAGCCGCTCGACATTCGCCGCCCGGGCTTGCGGAATGATCCGGACGGTACGGATGACGAGGACGGCAGCCAGCACCGCGAGGACGATCCCAACGATCAGAGCAGCCATGGTCCCTCCCGAGGATGTACGAGAGCTGTGGCGCCCTCGATTGCCAAGACGTCAACTGTTTCGCCCTCGGCGATAGTGACGTCGGGATTGTAGGGCCGGGCGGTCCACTCCTCGCCGCCGATCCGGACCCGACCGGACTGCTTCGTGACCTCGGTGAGTGCGGTGGCCTCCCGTCCGACGAGTGCGGCTGTTCCCGAGCGCATCAACGGCGGGTGGGTGATGTGCTTGCGGGCGATCGGGCGTACGACACCGATCATCAAAGCCGCGGTGACAGCGAAGACGACGAACTGGAGCCCGACTCCCAAGCCGATCGCAGCGGCGCCGGCGGTCAGCAGCGCAGCGCCGGAAAGTAGCGCGAGATCGAGCGTCGCCGTGAGGAGTTCGGCAGCTCCGAACCCCAAGGCGATGATCAGCCACACGATCCACGGCTGCATGAGGGTCACCTACGTTTTCGTCTGTACTCGACGGTAGCGCGCCGCGCGACTCTCGGCGAGTAGTTGAGAGCCGCTTCACCGACCCGTTATCGGCTGGCGAGAGTCCCTCCCACATGTGGACGAATCTTGAGGGGTTCGGGTAGCGATGGCGATCGCAATCCCTCAAGCGCTGTCGGGCGGCGATAACCGATTGCCCGTCGAGCCCGAGTACCCAAGGCTTGGCGGCATGAAGGGATTCGATCCGGCGACCAGTTTCGGCCGCGAGGCGGCGGCGACGTACGACGACTATCCGCGCGGCGACGAGGCCGAGACGGTGACGTTCCTGGCGGCGATCGCCGGTGCCGGACCCGCGCTGGAGTTCGCCATCGGCACCGGCCGGATCGCGTTGCCGCTGGCGGAGCGGGGCGTCCGGGTCGACGGGATCGAGCTGTCGGCCGACATGATCGAGCGGCTGCGCGCCAAGCCCGGCGGCGACGCCATCGACGTGACGGCGGGCGACATGTCCACGATCGAGCTGCGCGGCCGCTACCCGGTCGTCTACCTGGTCTTCAACACGATCTTCAACCTGCTCACCCAGGAAGACCAGGTCCGGTGCTTCGAGAACGCCGCTCGCCACCTCACCGACGACGGCGCCTTCGTCATCGAGGCGGGGGTGCCCGAAGCGTGGACGACGCCGCCCGACTACGTACGACCCGAGATCGTCGGCAAGGAGTCGGTGACGCTCGACGTCTGTAGCTACGACCGGTCCACGCAGATCTTCGAGGAGAACCACGTCGAGCTGTCGGCGGCCGGCATCCGGCTCGGCCCGATCGTGTGCCGGCTATGCTCGCCCGGTGAGCTGGACCTGATGGCCCGGATCGCCGGCCTGCGGCTGGCCGACCGATGGGGTGGCTGGCAGGGCGAACCGTTCACGGCCACCAGCGAGCGTCACATCAGCGTCTACCGCCGACGGGCCTCGGACGAATCTTGAGCGATCCGGGTAGCCCTGGCTACCGCACTCCTCAAGATCCGTGGGTCTCAGAATCGGTCAGCGGTGGCGGAGCGTGATCGGCGCACCGTCGGCCGGCACCGAGGTGATGTTGCGGGTACGTGGCTTCGCCGACCCGGTCGACTCGAGCTCCCAGCGGGTCAGTACCACGCGAAGCACGGCGACCCCCTCCATCAGCGAGAAGCCGGCCCCGATGCAGCGGCGGACTCCGCCGCCGAACGGGATCCAGGCGTTGGCCGGCACCTGACCGTCGAGGAACCGCTCCGGACGGAACCGCTCCGGCTCCGGGAACGAGTCGGAGTTCTCGTGCGACAGGATGATCGACGGCGTCACGATGGCCCCGGCCGGCAGGTCGACGCCCGCGATGTGCTGCGGCTGCTTCAGCACCCGATTGACCATCGGGATCACCGGATGCAGCCGCATCGCCTCCTTGAGCAGCGCCTCGAGGTAGTCGTCGTCGCCGGTGTCGGTGGCCTCGTGGGCGCGCCGCTGGATCGCGGCGTCGCGACCGATCTCGAACAGCGACCACGACAGCGCGCTCGCCGTCGTCTCGTGACCGGCGAGCAGTAGGGTCACCAACTGGTCGCGCAGCTCGTGGTCAGTCAGCGGCGGGGTGTCGCCGGCCTCGTCGACGCCGACCTGCAGCAGCCGGGACAGCACGTCGTCGCGTCCGGCCAGGTCGCTGACGGCGCGCCGCTCGGCGATCTCGTCGTAGAGCTGCCCGTCGAGCGCCACCATGTTGTCGGTGAATGCGCGCCACGGGCGGATCCGCTGGAGCTGTGGATAGATCCAGCCGAGCAGCATCCAGGGCCGGATGTCGACGGTGCCGGTGACCCGCGGCCGCAACCGGGCCAGCCGCTTCTCGTCGGTCACGCCGAACACGACCTGCAGGATCACCTCGAGCGTCACGGCGTTCATGCGCCGCAGCGCGTGGATCGATGCGCCGTCGGACCACGACTCGGCCTCGTCGCTGGCGATCTCGGTGACCAGGCTGCGATAGCGCCGCAGCGAAGCGCCGTTGAACGCCGGCATGAGGAGCTGTCGGGCCCGCTGATGCTGGTCGCCGTCGGTCAGGAGCAGGGAGTGCTCGCCCATGACGGGTCCGAGGATCGCGTTGCCCTCGCCGGCATGGAACTGCTGCGGATCGCCCGCGAACACCTCCTTGATGTGCTCGGGTCGGCGCAGCATGACGAGCGTGCGCCCGGCCGGTGCCATCCGGACCGAGAACACGTCGCCGTAGCGCCGATGCAGCCACGGAATGAACCGGTGCCGGTAGCGGAACAGCAGCACCGTCTGGATCGGGAACGGCAGCCGCGAGCCGGGTGGCACCTGGTCGCGTGGGATCGGCGGCGCGGCGTCGCGAGGCAGCGGCCGCATCTTGGCCAGCCGCTCCTCGACCAGCCGCTTGGAGTCGGCGACCGTCATGTCGCCGCCGGCTGCGGCTCGTGGTCGGACCCAGCGTTGGCTCGGCCGCGACCCGGGGCGGTCCGGCCCCACTCGTACGCCTCGGTGTCGACCCGGAGCGTCTCCCACCAGTACGAGAACGTGAAGCCGGGCCAGATCGTGCGGTTCACGCCCTTGGCGTCCAGATACCAACTCGTACAGCCGCCGGTGGACCAGATGCCGTTGTGCAGCTTGTCCTGGATCCGTCGCTGGAAGCTGTCCTGGGCCGGCTTCGAGACGTCGACGGTACGGACCCGGCGCCGGTCCATCTCGTCGAGCATGCGCACGACGTACTTGGCCTGCTGCTCGATCATGAAGACCACCGAGTTGTGGCCGAGGCCGGTGTTGGGGCCGAGCAGGAAGAACAGGTTGGGGAAGCCGGCGACGTTGATGCCGAGGTAGGTCTCGACGCCATGCTCGTCGAACTCCTTGGCCAGGTCCTGGCCGTCGGCCCCGGTGACGTCGAGGTACTGGAAGCTGTCGACGACGTGGAAACCGGTGCCGAAGATCACCGCGTCCACCTCGTGCTCGACTCCGTCGGCATCGACGACGCCCTTCGCGGTCAGGCGCTCGACGCCGCGGGTGACCAGGTGGACGTTGTCCCGCTCGTAGACGGGGAAGTAGTCGCTGGCCAGCAGCACCCGCTTGCATCCCATCCGATAGTCCGGTGTCAGCTTCTTGCGCAGGTCTGGGTCGGCGACTTTGCGCGCCATGTACTTCTGGACGAACCGCTCGCCGACCTTCTGCACTCTGGGATGGCCGTTGAAGCCGATCGCCCGGGACTCGAGGAACCAGTACCAGGCATAGCGATAGGCGCGCTGGATGCCCGGCATCCGCTCGAAGACGTCGCGCATCTTCGGCGAGATCGGGTGGTCCGGTCGCGGCATCACCCAGGGCGCCGTGCGCTGGAAGACCCGGAGCTCACCGACCTGATCCGCGATCTGCGGGATGACCTGGATGGCGCTGGCGCCGGTGCCGATCACCGCCACCCGCTTGCCGGTCAGGTCGACGCTGTGGTCCCACTGGGCGGTGTGGAAGGCCGGGCGGTTTTGCTTGAAATCCTCCAAACCCCGGAGTTCGGGTATCCGAGGTATATGCAGCGCACCGATGCCCGAGACCAGGATCCGCGCCGTGTACGTGTCGCCGTTCGCCGCCGTCGCGTGCCACACACCCTCGTCGGCGTCCCAGCGGGCCGAGCTGAGCTCGACACCGAACCGGATGCGGTCGCGCAGGCCGTACTTGTCAGTGACGTCCTCGAGGTAGTCCCAGATCTCGCGGCCGCTGGAGTAGGCCCGGGTCCAGTGCGGGTTCTGCTCGTAGGAGAAGGAGTACATGAGCGACGGGATGTCGCAGGCGATGCCGGGGTAGGTGTTGTCCCGCCAGGTGCCCCCGATGGCGTCGGCCTTCTCGACGATGACGAAGTCGTCGCGGCCGCTGCGTTGCAGTTGGATCGCCATGCCGAGCCCGGAGAATCCGGTGCCGATGATGAGCACGTCGGTGGTCGTATGTGCCGTCATAAGACTGGCGCTCCTTCATGGCTGCGGGCGGCGTCCAATTTCAGATACTAACGGTATCTAGAATGATCCGGGAAGATGTACTACCAGCGACCTGGGCCACATCGCGGTCGGGTCCGGACCGGTAATGAGGAGCGATGGTCAGCGAGACCCTGACGCGGGCCGAGCGGCAGGCCCGTACCCGCGAGGCCCTGATCGCCACGGCGAGGGACCTGTTCTTGAAGGTCGGCTACGCGGCGACCTCACTCGACCGGGTCGCCGAGGCGGCCGGCTTCTCGAAGGGCGCCGTCTACTCGAACTTCCGGCACAAGGACGAGCTGTGCCTCGCCGTACTCGACGACATCCACGCCCGGCAGCTGGCCCAGGTGGTCGCCGCGTTCGAGGTCGACGGCAGCCTCGACGAGCGGCTGGCCGCCTTCGAGACATGGGCGGAGGAGAATCTCGGCGAGCCGCACTGGACAGCGCTCGAAGTCGAGTTCGCGACGCGAGCCCGGCATTCGGAGTTCGTCGCCGATGAGCTGCGGGACCGGAACCGGGCGATCCGGGAGGCGATCGCGCATCTGGTCTCCGACTCGGCCGAGCGGTTCGGCCTCCAGCCCGCGATGAGCCCCGACGACGTCGCGACCGCCCTGCTCAGCCTCGGCATCGGCCTTGGCGTCGCGCGGTCCAACAACCCCACCCTGTCGGTCCACGTCATGTCCCGCACCATCCGGCTGATGCTCGGCGGCCGCTGACCGGGTCGCAGATCCGGCCGCATCAGGGGTCAAGCGTTTCGGGCGCGATCACCAATCGGCCTCTGACGCCAGCCGGCGACGGCCGTCCGTCGCCGCTGCGGAGGCCGACTCGTCGGTGCTCGCGGCTCGGAGCGCTTGATTGATCCGCGCCGTCAGACCCGAAGCGCCCAGATCGGCGATGTACGTCTCCGCCGCTTGGGCGAAGAACTCCGATCGGCTTATGCCCAGCTCCTTCGCGAGCGCGGCTGCGCGGTCGTATGTCCCGTCCGGCACCGAGATCTCGATCTTCATCGGGACGAGTATGTCGCGGCACGACGTAGGTTTTGCCTGCACAACATCCTGCATCTCACGCCAACATCCGCTCCCCGGCGCGTCCCACTAGGGTGTCTGCCATGCATCCTCGGGCGGGCCAGCCAGCGGCACCGGATGATCTCGTCGACGTGCAGCGGTTGCTCGATGCCTACGTCGACCACAAGCCTGATCTCGACGACCCCGGTCAGCGGGTGGTCTTCGGGACGTCCGGGCATCGGGGCAGCAGCCTGACAGGCTCGTTCAACGAGGCGCACATCGCGGCGATCAGCCAGGCGATCTGCGAGTACCGGGCGGCGCAGGGTGTCACCGGCCCGCTGCTGATCGGTCGTGACACCCATGCGCTGTCGGAGCCGGCCTGGCAGACCGCCATCGAGGTCCTGGTGGCCAATGACGTCGCGGCCTTCGTCGACGAGCGCAACGGCTACACGCCGACTCCCGCCGTGTCGCACGGGATCCTGCGGCTCAATCGGCAGGGCGTCAACGGCGGCTGCGACGGCATCGTCGTGACGCCGTCGCACAACCCGCCGACCGACGGCGGCATCAAGTACAACCCGACGCACGGCGGACCGGCCGACACCGACGCCACCTCCTGGATCGCCGACCGCGCGAACGAGTTGCTCGCCGGTGACCTCGACGGGGTACGCCGGATCCAGTTCGCCGACGCGTACGAGCAGGTCGGCCGCTACGACTTCCTCGGCAACTACGTCAGTGAGTTGCCGACCGTGCTCGACATGGAGGCGATCCGCAACGCCGGTGTCCACATCGGAGCCGATCCGATGGGCGGCGCCAGCATCGAGTACTGGGCGTCGATCGCGGACACGTACGACCTCGATCTCGACATCGTCAATCCCGAGGTCGATCCGCAGTGGGCCTTCATGACCCTCGACCACGACGGCAAGATCCGGATGGACAGCTCCTCGCCGTTCGCGATGGCATCCCTGGTCGACCAGCGCGAGTCCTACGACATCGCCACCGGCAACGACGCCGACGCCGACCGGCACGGGATCGTCACCCCGGATGCCGCGCTGATGAACCCGAACCACTTCCTCACCGTCGCGATCGACTACCTGGTCCGCTATCGCGACTGGCGCTCGTCGATCGCCGTCGGCAAGACCCTGGTGTCGTCGAGCATGATCGACCGGGTCGCCATGAGCCTCGGCCGTCGGCTGCTCGAGGTCCCGGTCGGCTTCAAGTGGTTCGTCCGCGGGCTGCTGGAGGGGGCGATCGCCTTCGGCGGCGAGGAGAGCGCCGGTGCGTCGTTCCTACGGCGGGACGGCACCTGCTGGACCACCGACAAGGACGGCATCATCCTGGCCCTGCTCGCCTCGGAGATCCGGGCCATCACCGGTCGCAGTCCGAGCGAGCACTACGCCGAGCTGGTCACGGTGCATGGAGATCCGGCGTACGCACGGCTGGACGCGCCGGCCGATCGGGAGCAGAAGGCCCGGCTGGCCGACCTGAGTCCGGAGGCCGTGCTCGCGACCGACCTGGCCGGCGACCCGATCACCGCGAAGCTCACGACCGCACCCGGCAATGGCGCTCCGATCGGTGGCCTGAAGGTCGTCACCGAGCACTCCTGGTTCGCGGCTCGGCCGTCCGGCACCGAGGACATCTACAAGATCTACGCCGAGTCCTTCCGGGGGCCGGACCACCTCCAACAGGTGCAGACCGAGGCGCAGGACGTCGTCTCCGACGCCCTCGGCTGAGCGTCGGCGACGATCCGTCACCGTATGGCGACGATCCGTCACACAAGGCCGCCACTCGTCGTCGGTCGCGACTACTCACCGATGGGGGGTATTCATGCCGGCGATCGTCTACTAGCGTCGGTCCGCGTGGTCGCCATGGCGCGGGTGGTGCACCACGTGGGCAGCTTCGACTCGCTGTGACTGAGGTATCGCTGGAGTGCGCCCTCGGGGGTCGCCGAGCCTGACGCTCGGTGGACCGGGAGAACCGCGCCCGACTCGGGACGGACCAACGTTGTGAAGCGACTCGACGATGGGACGGTTGTGCGCGTTCAGCGACCCATGCTGCGAAAGCCCCGCTGGCGACTGGGCCTGGCCTCCGGATGTGCTGGCCTGTTGTGCCTCGGCCTGCTGCCGGGCGCCAGTGCGAAGGACCCAGGCGATCCGCCGAGCAAGGACCGGGTGAATCACGCTCGGGAGCGGGTCCAGAAGACCGCCGACGACGTCGACGCCATCAAGAACCGGCTGGCCGCGGCCGACGAACGACTGCAGCGGCTGTCGATGAAGGCCGGCAAGGCCGTCGAGAAGTACAACGGCGCGCGCTACCAGCTCCACGAGGCGAAACGGACCGCCCGCCGGGCCGAGCGTCGGGCCGACAAGGCCGCCAAGCGCCTCCACCGGCGCGAGGATCAGCTCGCCAAGGCGATCGTCGCCGACTTCGAGGGCGGTGGCTCGCTGACCAATCTCAGCGTCCTGCTCGAGAATCCGGATCCGAACGCGCTGCTGGAGAAGCTGAACGCCTACCAGGTCGTGACCGGCGTACTGCAGTCCGATCGGGAGCGCTACGAGAAGGCGAAGGCGGACGCCGACGTCAAGGAGAAGCGCAAGGACAAGGCGCTGAAGGCGCAGGAGACCGCGACCCAGGCGGCCGCGGATGCCAAGAACGAGGCCGAGTCCGCCGTCGACAAGGCGCAGTCCGCGGTGTCGACCATCGGCGACCGCAAGGACGAGCTGATCCACCAGCTGGCCGAGGCCAAGCACATCTCGGTCGCGCTGGCTCGCAAGCGGCAGGAGGCGCTGGCCGCCCAGGCCGCGGCCGAAGCCGCCCGGCAGGCCCGGATCGAGCGGCGGCGCGAGCAGCGTCGACAGGCACGACTTGAACAGCAGCAGCAGGCGGCGACGCCGGACCGGCCGTCTCGTGGCGGCGACCACTCGACGCCCAAGCACGATCCGCCGGCGGCCAGCGGCACTCGAGCGGCGGTCCAGTTCGCCAAGGCGCAGATCGGCGAGCCGTACGTGTGGGGCGCCGCCGGACCGGACTCGTGGGACTGCTCGGGTCTCACGATGGAGGCTTGGGCGGCGGCCGGCAAGTCACTGTCGCACTGGAGCGTCCAGCAGTACTACGAGACGACGCCGGTCTCGTTCTCCGACCTCAAGCGCGGTGACCTGCTGTTCTGGGGCGACACCAGCGATCCGGACACGGTCTACCACGTCGCGATGTACCTCGGCCACGGGATGATGATCCACGCGCCGAGTCCGGGAGAGAACGTCCAGGTGGTCTCGATGTACTACTGGATTCTGCCCAACTTCTACACCCGGGTCTGAGCCCAGAGCCCGCACTCGGAAATCACATCGATGTAGTTCGCAAGTCGACACGCCGTGTTACTCAAGTTTTTTATGTGAAAGGTGTTCCCTTCTGGGACTGATGCGCATTACGGTCGCCCAAGTAGCTGATATCCGCGCCCGTCTCGGGGCCGGGCCGAAGGATGGCGTACGAGCCGTCGAGGAAGGGGCTCGTACCCGACGGATGAGGTGGCTGTGGGCGAACCGCGATCATCGGATCGAAACCGTCGGTGGCGTCTTGGCGTGGCGTCCGGCTGCGCCGCCGTGCTGTGCATGGCGGCGTTGCCGAGCGCGAGTGCGGTGGACGGCGACGGCGACGGCAACGACACCATCCCGAGCCGCGAGCGGATCAACCATGTCCGGCAACAGGCCGAGACGACCGCCGAGCGGGTCCACGACATCAAGGCCGAGTTGGTCGCCGCCGACCAGCGTCTCGAACAGGTCACGCTCCAGGCCGCCAAGGCGGCCGAGGCCTACAACGGCGCGAGGTACAAGCTGCAGCAGGCCCGGAAGGCCGCCCGGCGAGCGCAGCGCAATGCCGATGCGGCGGCCGCCGACGTACGCCGGCTCGCGAACCAGTTGTCCAAGTCGGTCGTGGCCGGTTACGAGAACGGTGGATCGCTCACCAGCCTCGGCATCCTGGTCAGCAACCCCGATCCGGACGCGCTCCTCGACCATCTGGACGCCTACGCCGGTGTGAGCGGCGCCCTCCAGTCCGATCTCGACGACTACGAGTCGGCCAAGGTGATCGCCGACGTCATGTCGACCCGCGCCGACAATGCCCTGGACGAGCAGCAGGCGTTGACCCAGGCCGCGGCGGAGGCCAAGCAGGCGGCGGAGGCCGCGGTCGCGAACGCCGAGGCCGCGGTGTCGTCGATCGCCGCCGAGAAGGACCGGCTGGTGCACCAGCTCGCCAGGCTGCAGAACATCTCGGTCGCGCTGGCCCGGCAACGGCAGCGGGCGCTGGCCCAGCGGGCGGCGGAGAAGGCCGCCCGGGAAGCGGCCGCGCAGGCCGCCGCCCAGGCCGCGCAGGAGGAGCAGGAGCAGGAACAGCAGCAGGCCGAGTCGGATCCACCAGCCGACCAGGCCAACCCGCCGGCGGACAACACCGAGCCGCCCGCGGACAACACCGATCCCCCGGCCGAGCACAACGACCCACCGGCGCAGCACAACAACCCGCCGAAGCACAGCAAGCCGCCGAAGCATCACGCCGACAACGATCCGCCGCAGCACCACGCGAGCGCTCCGGACAACGACCCGCCGCAGCCGCACGGCGCCCGGGCGGCGGTCCGGTTCGCGAAGCGGCAGCTCGGCGAGCCGTACGTCTACGGCGCGGACGGCCCGAGCTCATGGGACTGCTCCGGACTCACGATGAAGGCCTGGCGCCACGCCGGCGTGTCACTGTCGCACTGGAGCGTCGCGCAGTACTACGAGACGACGCCGATCTCGTTCTCCGACATCCGCCGGGGCGACCTGCTGTTCTGGGGCGACTCCGACGATCCCGACTCGATCTACCACGTGGCGATGTACCTCGGCCACGGCAAGATGATCCAGGCCCCGCGGCCGGGACGCAGCGTCGAGATCGTGTCGATCTACTACTGGATCCTGCCGAACTTCTATACGCGCGTGTGACGCCGGGTCAGTGCTGCTGCTCGAGGTGGCGCCGGCGGCTGTTCTCGATCTCCTCTTCAGCCTCGGTCCGCCCGACCCAGGTGGCGCCCTCGACCGACTTGCCCGGCTCGAGGTCCTTGTAGACCTCGAAGAAGTGCTGGATCTCGAGGCGGTCGAACTCGGGGAGGTGGTGGATGTCACGCAGGTGTTCCTGCCGGGGATCCTTCGCCGGCACGCAGAGCACCTTGTCGTCGCGACCGGCTTCGTCCCTCATGCGGAACATGCCGATCGCCCGGCAGGTGATCAGACAGCCCGGGAAGGTCGGCACCTCCAACAGCACCAGGGCATCGAGCGGATCGCCGTCCTGCCCCAGGGTGTCGTCGATGAACCCGTAGTCGGCCGGATACTGGGTGGCGGTGAACAACGTACGGTCGAGCCGGATCCGCCCGGTCGTATGGTCGAGTTCGTACTTGTTGCGGTTGCCCTTGGGAATCTCCACCGTCACGTCGAACTGCACCTTGGTCGCCTCCGCTCACCGCCTCGTCGACACGCGACACTAGTCTCTCGCATCGGATCAATCGGAAAGGACAGCCGGCCATCGTGCGCAAAGGTCGAATCATCCTGGCCGCCGTCTTGGCGATCGCCGTCCTCGCGGCGGCCGCTGGCGTGGGCTGGGAGCGCGGGCTGTTCGACCGCGGCGGCAAGTCGAACGCGACGGCCCTGGACGTCGCTCCTCCGGAGGGCCTCGACCTCCCCGCCCCACGACCGCCGAAGCCGGTGCTCGACGCCACCAACGGCCCGCGGGTCTCGGACGCCGCGCTCCGCGACCAGGTCGCTCCGCTGCTCGGTGACCGCGACCTGGGGAGCCATGTCGGATTCGCGGCGTACGACCTGACGCACGGTCGGCGGCTATGGAGCTCCGGTGGCGGTGAGCAGTACATCCCGGCGTCGACGCTGAAGCTGCTCACCTCGGTGGCGGCGCTCGAGTCGATCGGCGGCGGCCAGGTGTTCACGACCTCGACCGCACTGCGACCCGCCCGGGGCAAGCAGCCGCCACGCGTCGTACTCGTGGGCGGCGGCGACCCACTGCTGTCGAGCCTGTCGGCCAAGGCCGCCGCGAAGGAGTACCCCCAGCCGGCCACGCTGGACGAGCTGGCAGACCAGACCGCGGCGGCGCTCGACGACCAGGGCATCCGGCGGGTCAGCCTCGGCTACGACGTGAGCCGCTACACCGGGCCGTCGGACAATCCGACCTGGGAGTCCGACTACATCCCCGAGGAAGTGCCGCCGATCAGCCCGCTGTGGGTCGACGAGGGCATCGACCCGGCCAACCCGATCCTGCGCGTGACCGACCCGGCCCGACAGGCGACTGAGGTCTTCGGCGCCGATCTGGCCGACCGCGGCATCAAGGTCGTCGGCCAGCCGACCGACGCCACGGTTGGATCCAGGCACCGCCTCGGGGCCGTGGACAGCGCGCCGCTGCGCGAGCTGGTCGGCTACATCCTCGACAACAGCGACAACGCCGGCGCCGAGATCCTGCTCCGCGAGGTCGCCGTGGCGATGGACCGGCCGGCCTCCTTCGCGGGCGGCGTGGCGGCCGTACGACAGGTGCTGACCCGGCTCGGCGTCCCGATGGCGCGGGTCAAGATGCTCGACGGGAGCGGGCTGTCCCGGTCCAACCGGGTGACGCTCGAGGCGATGCTGGCGGTGCTCCGGATCGCGAGCGACCAGCGCCATCCCGAGCTCCGTGACGTGGTCTCGCGGCTGCCGGTCGCCGGCTACTCCGGCACGCTGGCCTATCGCTTCCTCGACGACCGTTCGAATGCCGGCCTCGGAGTCGTCCGGGCCAAGACCGGCACCCTGTCCCATGTCCACGGCATGGCCGGGACGGTCGTGGATCGAGACGGCGTGGCCGTGGCCTTCGTCGCCCTGGTCGATCGGGTGCCGCTCGTCGACACGCTCGACGCCCGCCAGATCCTCGACGACGTCGCCGCGGCGGTCGCGGAGTGCGGCTGCCCGCGGCGAGCGCGTTGACAGTGCGCTGCGGCATTCGTGCCACCCCGTACGGTTGTCGCCATGAGTGAGCCGGCGATGATCGACTGGGAGTTCGCCGTTCAGACCGCCCGCCGGCTGATCCGTCCCGGACCGTACCTGTCGGCCGACGACACCCGTACCGTCGTCGAGACGCTGCGGGTCAGCGCCGGGATCGCCGAGGCTCACGTACGCGACCACACGCTGCTCGACGCGGCCGGACCGGAGTCGCCGGTGCTGATCGTCGACCGGGCCGGCTGGGTCGAGGCCAATGCCGACGGCTTCTCCAAGGTCGTCCAGCCGCTCGTCGACAAGGTCGAGGAGCAGCGCCGGACCCTGGTCGGCATGGCCGGCAACGTCGGAGCGCGGGTCACCGGCGCCGAGGCCGGGGCTCTGCTGGCCTTCCTGTCGCACAAGGTGCTGGGCCAGTTCGATCCGTTCGGCGGCCCGGCGGACGCCCGGGATCGGCCCGGCCGGCTGCTGCTGGTGGCGCCGAACATCGTCGCCGCCGAGCAGGAGATGGAGGTGCCGCCGGCCGACTTCCGGCTGTGGGTGTGCCTCCACGAGGAGACCCATCGGGTCCAGTTCACCGCCGTGCCGTGGCTGCGTGAGCACCTGCTTTCCGAGATCGGCGCCTTCGTCGAAGCCACCGACGTCGACCCGGAACATCTGCGCGCCACGGTGGCCGAGGGCATTCGGCGGTTCACCGAGGTGGTGCGCGGCGGATCCGGCGGATCGCTGCTCGACCTGTTCACCAGCCCCGAGCAGCGCGAGGTCATCGACCGGGTGACCGCCGTGATGTCGCTACTCGAGGGCCACGCCGACGTGGTGATGGACGGCGTCGGACCTTCAGTTGTCCCGTCGGTGGCGACCATCCGTACCCGCTTCGACAAGCGCCGCAAGGGCCGCTCTCCGGCCGACCGGGTGCTCCGGCGGCTGCTCGGTCTCGACGCGAAGATGCGGCAGTACTCCGACGGCGCGGCCTTCGTCAACGCGGTCGTCGACCAGGTCGGCATGGCCGGCTTCAACGCGGTGTGGACGAGCCCGGAGCAGTTGCCCAGCGCCAAGGAGATCGAGGATCCCCAGGCGTGGCTGCGCCGCGTCCACGGGTGAGCAGATGGCCGCCGACGGCGGGTCCCGGTCCCGGCTCGAGCCGGTGGTCGCGGACGCGCGTCGAGCGGTACGGGACGCGCTGAGCGACCTCGAGCCTGGTGCGGTGGTCCTGGTCGGTCTGTCCGGCGGCGCCGACTCGCTCGCCCTGCTGTCGGCCGCCTGCTTCGAGGCGCCGCGAGCGGGATTGCGCTGCGGCGCCGTGGTGGTGGACCACGGTCTCCAGGCCGACTCTGCCGACGTGGCGGCCACCGCGGCCGGCCAGGCTCGCGATCTCGGCGCCGAGCCGGTCGAGCTGCGCCGGGTCGAGGTCACCGGGGACGGCGGTCGCGAGGCGGCGGCCCGGACCGCTCGGAGACAGGCGCTGCGCGCGGCCGCGACCGAGCATGCGGCCGCCGCCGTACTCCTCGGTCACACGCTCGACGACCAGGCCGAGACCGTGCTGCTGGGCCTGGCCCGTGGGTCGGGACCGCGGTCGCTGTCCGGCATCGCGCCCTGGGACGGACTCTGGCGGCGGCCGTTCCTCGGGCTCCGTCGGTCGCAGACCGAGGCGGTGTGCCGCGCGGTAGGCCTGTCCTGGTGGGAGGACCCGCACAACCGTGACGAGACGCTGAGCCGGGTACGAGTGCGGACCCGGCTGCTGCCGGCGCTGGAGACCGAGCTCGGACCGGGCGTCGCCGAGGCGCTGGCTCGTACGGCCGCCCTGGCCAGGGCCGACGCCGATCTCCTCGACGCCCAGGCCACCGAGCTCGCGACCGCCGTCACCGACTCCGACGGCGCCCTCGACGTGACTGCCCTCGCGAAGGCGCCGACCGCGCTCCGCACCAGGGTGCTGCGACGGGCCGCCCTGGCGGCCGGCTGTCCCGCGACCGACCTGACGGCCGGGCACGTCGCCGCCCTCGACCGCCTGATCACCGACTGGCACGGTCAGCGCGGCGTCGACCTGCCCGGCAGGGTCGCGGCCCGCCGCATCGCGGGCCGGATCCGACTCGGTCGGACCTGACGATCGACATCGTGGTGGCCATGGACCCCGCAACGTCGATTCACTTTCGTGTGGCAGTCTGACCGGGTGGACGCTTCGTACCTGGCGGACGACCTGCAGAAGGTGCTGCTCCCCGAGGAGCAGGTACGACGCCGGATCGGTGAGATCGCCGACCAGATCGGCCACGACTACGAGGGCAAGGAACTCCTGCTCGTCGGCGTTCTGCGCGGGGCCGTGATGGTGATGGCCGACCTGGCCAGGGCGCTGGAGCGGCACGTCGAGATGGACTGGATGGCGATCTCGTCCTACGGCTCGGGCACCACGTCGTCCGGCGTGGTCCGGATCCTCAAGGACCTCGACACCGACATCATCGACCGGCACGTGCTGATCGTCGAGGACATCGTCGACACCGGGCTCACGCTGTCCTGGCTGGTGTCCAATCTCGAGTCGCGCGGACCCGCGTCGGTCGAGATCTGCGCCCTGCTCCGCAAGCCGGACGCCCTCCAGCGCAACGTCGACGTCCGCTACGTCGGCTTCGACATCCCCAACGAGTTCGTGGTTGGCTACGGACTTGACTACGCTGAGAAGTATCGCAATCTCCGCGATATCGCGACCCTGGCTCCGCACGTCTACACCTGACCCGACCGGCGACGGTGTCCGATTCGAGCCGGACGAGCGGCCGCGGGGTGCGCTACATCACCTCGGTACGCGACGATGGGGGAACACAGCCAGGCGTCTCGTTCGTTGAGTATGTGTAGCGTCTGGTGACGCAGTGTCAGCGACCGGGAATGTCCGAGTCGCTCCGGGAATGGTAGGAGGATCGGGGTTTCGACCCCGAGCATGGACGTGAGACGAATCTTTAGAGGGCCCTGGCTCTGGATCGTGCTTGGTGTCTTTGCCGTGCTCGGAATCTTGCAGTACGTCTCGTCGAGCTCCGGATACAAGAGCATCGACACCGCCGAGATGGTGCATCACATCGACGACGGGTCGGTCAAGGAGATCACCTTCATCGAGGGCGACCAGGAGATCCGGGCCACGCTCGACGACGGTTCGCAGGTCCAGGCCAACTGGCTCGGTGACCAGGGCGTCCAGCTGGTCAACAAGGTCGAGGAAGAACAGCAGGCCGGCAAGATCCAGACCTTCAACGTCGAGGTGCCGAAGCCGAGCATCCTCGGCAGCCTGCTGATCAACCTGCTCCCGTTCGTGCTGATCTTCCTGCTCATCCTGTTCCTCATCAACCACGTCCAGGGCGGCGGCGGCCGCGTGATGCAGTTCGCCAAGTCGCGGGCCAAGCTGATCTCCAAGGACATGCCGAAGACGACGTTCAACGACGTCGCCGGCGTCGACGAGGCCGTCGAGGAGCTGCAGGAGATCAAGGAGTTCCTCGCTGAGCCGGCGAAGTTCCACGCCGTCGGCGCCAAGATCCCCAAGGGCGTGCTGCTCTACGGCCAGCCCGGCACCGGCAAGACCCTGTTGGCCCGCGCGGTCGCGGGCGAGGCCGGCGTGCCGTTCTACTCCATCTCCGGATCCGACTTCGTCGAGATGTTCGTGGGCGTCGGCGCCAGCCGAGTCCGCGACCTGTTCGAGCAGGCCAAGGAGAACGCGCCCGCGATCGTCTTCATCGACGAGATCGACGCCGTCGGACGGCACCGCGGTGCCGGGATGGGCGGCGGCCACGACGAGCGTGAGCAGACGCTCAACCAGCTGCTCGTCGAGATGGACGGCTTCGACGTGCGCGGCGGCGTGATCCTGATCGCCGCGACCAACCGGCCCGACGTGCTCGACCCCGCGCTGCTCCGGCCGGGACGGTTCGACCGGCAGGTCACCGTCGACACCCCGGACCTGATGGGACGGTCCAAGATCCTCCAGGTGCACTCGCGGGGCAAGCCGATGTCGGCCGACATCGACCTCGGCGCGGTCGCCCGGCGTACGCCTGGCTTCACCGGCGCCGACCTGGCCAACGTGCTCAACGAGGCTGCGCTGCTGACGGCTCGCGCTTCCAACAAGCTGATCGACAACCGGGCGCTCGACGAGGCGATCGACCGGGTCATCGCCGGCCCGCAGAAGCGCACCCGGCTGATGAGCGAGCAGGAGAAGAAGATCACCGCCTATCACGAGGGCGGTCACGCGCTCGTCGCCGCGGCACAGCCGGGCAGCGACCCGGTGCACAAGATCACGATCCTGCCGCGTGGCCGGGCGCTGGGCTACACGATGGTGCTGCCGGACGAGGACAAGTACTCCACGACCCGCAGCGAGATGCTCGACAAGCTCGCGTACATGATGGGCGGTCGCGCGGCCGAGGAGCTGGTCTTCCACGACCCGACCACGGGCGCGGCCGACGACATCGAGAAGGCCACCAAGCTGGCCCGCTCGATGGTGACGCAGTTCGGCATGACCGAGCGGCTCGGTGCGATCAAGTTCGGCGAGGACAACTCCGAGCCGTTCCTGGGTCGCGACTTCGGGCACACCCGCAACTACTCCGAGGACATCGCGGCCGCGGTCGACGAAGAGGTCAAGGCGCTGATCAGCACGGCGCACCAGGAGGCCTACGACATCCTGGCGGAGAACCGCGACGTCCTCGACAGCCTGGTGCTCGGTCTGTTGGAGCGCGAGACGCTCGACAAGGCCGAGGTCGCCGAGATCTTCGAGCCGCTTCGACGCCGGCCGGTGCGGCCGTCGTGGACCGGCTCGCCGACCCGGGTGCCGAGCGACGTGCCTCCGGTGCGATCGCCGAAGGAACGGGCGAAGAGTAACGGCGATCCCAAGGAGGACGGCGCCCCGGTCGTGATCGCGCCTGGTTCCCAGGGCGATGTGCACGGCGGATCCGTGCCGCCGTCGCCGGGTCAGGGGCCGACGCCGCCCTCGACGGGAGCGTGAGGTGGCCGCTGAGGTCGAGCACGACGAATGGGCGTTGCTCGACCCCAATCGCCACTACCCCGAGTTCGACCTGAAGCGGGCCGAGGCCGCCGTACGCGAGCTGCTGCTCGCCGTCGGAGAGGACCCCGAGCGCGAAGGGCTGCAGGACACCCCGCATCGGGTGGCCCGGGCCTATCGCGAGCTGTTGGCGGGCATGCGTACGCAGCCGGCCGACGTGCTCACGCGCACCTTCAACCTCGAACACGAAGAGATGGTCCTGGTCAAGGACATCGAGCTGTGGTCGATGTGCGAGCACCATCTGGTGCCGTTCACCGGCGTCGTCCATGTCGGCTACATCCCCAACACCAAGGGGCAGATCACCGGGCTGTCCAAGATCGCTCGTCTGGTCGACGTGTTCGCCCGCCGGCTGCAGGTGCAGGAGCGGCTGACGACCGAGATCGCCGAGGCGCTTGTCGAGCAGCTCGACCCGCGCGGCGTCATCGTCGTCGTCGAGGCGGAGCATCTGTGCATGACGATGCGGGGCGTACGCAAGCCCGGCTCGAAGACGGTCACCAGCGCCGTGCGCGGCTCGCTGCACCGGCCGGCCACCCGCGCCGAGGCGATGGGCCTCATCCTCCACTGACCGGAGGCGCCCGCGTCGTGCGAGCGCCCTAGGGTACGGCCATGAAGCGTGCGTACGTGGCCGGACTGCCGCAGCCCGGCCGCTGCCTCGTGATGGGCGTGCTCAACGTGACGCCCGACTCCTTCTCCGACGGCGGTGAATGGCTCGACCCGGGGGCCGCGGTAGCGCACGGCCGGCGGATGGCCGCCGACGGCGCGGACCTGGTCGACGTCGGCGGCGAGTCGACCCGGCCCGGCGCACAGCGCTCGTCTGTCGACGAGGAGCTGCGACGGGTGCTGCCGGTGGTGCGAGAGCTTGCGGCCGACGGGATCGTGGTGTCGATCGACACGATGCGCGCCGACGTGGCCGAGCAGGCGCTCGACGCCGGTGCCCGGGTGATCAACGACGTGTCGGGCGGCCGGGCCGATCCCCGGATGTTCGCCGTGGCGGCGGCCGCCGACGTGCCCTACATCCTGATGCACTGGCGCCGGCACTCCGCGTCGATGGACGACGCCGCGTCCTACGGAGACGTCGTCGCCGAGGTGCGCGACGAGCTGGCGCCGCAGGTCGAGGCGGCGCTGGCGGCTGGAGTGGCACGCGAGCGGCTGGCGATCGATCCCGGACTCGGATTCGCCAAGCGGGCCGAGCACAACTGGGCGCTGCTCAAGAGACTTCCCGAGCTGTTCACTCTTGGTTTCCCGGTACTCGTCGGGGCGAGTCGCAAGCGGTTCCTCGGCGCGCTGCTCGGCACCGGGCCGGAGCGACCGCGGCCGGCCGCCGAGCGCGACGATGCGACCGTGGCGATCACCACGCTCGCCGCCGCGGCCGGAGCCTGGTGTGTACGTGTTCACGACGTACGTCCGAATGCTGACGCCGTCCGCGTCGTGGAAAGGTGGGCCGATGGATAGCCAGCAGACGCCGTGGCCGGCCGACCTCGACCGGATCTCGGTCACTGGAATCGAGGCGATCGGGCACCATGGCGTACTCCCCGAGGAGCGCCGCGACGGCCAGCGCTTCGTGGTCGATCTGGTGCTGGCGCTGGACACCAGGCCCGCAGCCTGGTCGGATGATTTATCGCGTACTGTCGACTATGCCAGCCTGACCCGGCGGGTTCACGATGCTGTGGCGTCGGAGCCTGTGAACCTGATCGAGACCCTTGCGGAGCGGGTCGCCGGTCTGGTTCTCGATGTGGAACCGGTGCGGTGGGTACGCGTCACCGTCCACAAGCCGGAAGCACCGATCTCGGTGACGTTCACTGACGTCGCCGTCACCATAGAGCGGAGCCGCACGTGACAGAGACCCCGAACCCACACATCCCCGACACCGACACGATGACGGGTGAGATGCACCCGATCCGTCAGGCCGTGCTGTCGCTGGGATCGAACCTGGGGGAGCGGTTCGCCACGATCGAGGGCGGCGTCAACGCCCTGGCCGATACGCCCGAGGTGAAGGTCGTCGCGGTGTCTCCGGTCTACGAGACCCTGCCGGACGACGCACCCGAGGGCTCACCGAACTTTCTGAACGTGCTGCTGCTGATCGACACCACCCTGTCGGTCCACACCCTGCTCGACAGGTGTCTGGCCGTCGAGTCCGCCTTCGGGCGCGAGCGGACCGGCATCCGGCACGAGCCCCGCACGCTCGACGTCGACCTGATCGTCGTCGGCGATCGGGTCGTCAGCGACGACGACCTCGCATTGCCGCATCCGGCCGCCTATCGACGCGCGTACATCCTGCGGCCCTGGCTGGACATCGACGCCGAAGCGTACATTCCCGGCCACGGTCTGGTCGTGGAGTTGCTCGACAAGCTCGACGAGTCCGGCATCCAACGACGCGACGATCTCCCGATCTACATTTAGCTGGTGCTTCAGGTAGCCGAGACGCAGGCGCACGAGGACCTGCGGTGAGTGAGCACGAGGGGCGACTGCGGACGACGGCCGCGGCCACCTTGGCGATCTTCGGTCTGCTCGGGCTCGCGGTCGGCGGACTCCTCAAGCCGTTGATCGAGCGGGGCGGCGGGATCGCGCCGACCGTGCCGTGGGCAGCGGCGCTGACCCTGGCGTTTCTGGCCGCCGTACTCTTCGGGCTGGCCTGGTCGACCTATCGCACGATCCATACGCATCGGCGCCGGATCGAGCCGCAGCGCGCGGTGAATCTGTTGGTGTTCGGCAAGGCGAGCGCGATCGCTGGGGCCGCCGTTGGGGGTGGCTATCTCGGCTACGCGTTGAGCTGGGTCGACTCGGCCTCGGACGCCGCGTTGCCGCGCGAGCGACTGGTGCATTCCCTGGTCGCCTGCGCCGCCGCCGTGGCCGTGATGGTCGGAGGATTGTTGCTCGAGCGGGCCTGTCGGGTGCCCACCGACGACGACGAGAACGGATCGGGAGAGCCGGGCTCCGAAGGTGGCGGCGTGGCACCGGAGAATAACCACAGCTGACGACTACGCTTAGGGGTCATGGCATCCAACCGACGCCGCCGGCGGAGTGTCCGCATCACGGTCGCTGTTCTCCTGCTCGTGGTTGCCGGTCTCGCCGTTCTCGCTGCGCTCTTCCTTGCAGAGTTGGCCGTGGTCGCCGGTGCGGCCGTCTTCGCCTTCGTCGCCGGCGTCTGCGCGGTACGCCTGGTGCTGACCGAGCTGGTCCGAAGTCGCCGCGCCGCGGCCGAGGACCGAGCCGCCCAGGCTCGCGCGTACCAGAAGTTGGACGCTCGCAGAGTCGACGAGCATGCGACCTTCGCCGACCAGATCACCACCCAGCTCGACGAGGCGACGTCCACCGTCTCCGAGCTTCGCGGAACGCTTCGCCTCGCCGAGCGACGCTCCGAGCTTGCCGAGCAGCGGGCCCGGCACGAGTCGCGCCGGCGCAGTGAGTTGCAGAACCGCGTCGACACGCTCACCTCGGCCGCCGAGGCCGACCCCGACGCCGAGCAGTCGACCCCGGAGCCGAGCGAAGGCACCGAGGACGCCAAGCCACACTGGGATCCCGACGTTCCAACAGTCGTGGATCTGTTGTCGTGGGAGGACCGCGACCTCGACCGTCCCGACGTCTCGGAGGCCGACGGCCGACTGACGTAAGCCCTTCGACCCGCCGCCATTGCCAGCCGGCAACGCCAGCACCACCCGTATCGCTGGTGCCACGAACCGACGCCCGGGCGCTGCCAGCGGGTCAGGCGCGGATCGGCCCCGGCTGCTCCAACTCGATCTCGGTGACCTCGACGCCTTCGTCGTCGGCCCGGATCGACCGGCGGAGTGCGGCATGCAACGAGTCGGGAGTGAGTACGCCGAGCAGCCGATCGCCGTCGAGCACCGCGACCCAGCCGGCGTCGTGACGCAGCATCGTCGCGAGCGCGTCCTTCAACGGGTCGTCACGGGCGACGAAGGCCTCCATGCGTCGTGACCGGTCGCCGACCTGCCCGGTGCCGTTGGCCGCGTCGATCGAGATCCAGCCGCGCAGCCGATCGTCGCTGTCGAGCACAACCGCCCAGCGCGCGCCCTCGGTCGTCATCGTCTGGCGAGCTTGGGTCAGCGAGTCGTCGACGCGGACCATCGGTGCGCGGACGAGGTCGTCGTCCTCGATCCCGGTCACCGCCAGACGACGCAGCCCGCGGTCGGCGCCGACGAACTCCGCGACGAAGTCGTCGGCCGGAGCACCGAGGATCGCGGCCGGAGTGTCGTACTGCGCGAGTCGGCCACCCTGGGCGAAGACCGCCACCTTGTCGCCGAGTCGCACCGCTTCCTCGATGTCGTGGGTCACGAACATGACGGTCTTGCCGAGCTCCTGCTGGAGGTCCCGGAACTCGTCCTGCAGCCGGCCGCGCACGATCGGGTCGACCGCGCCGAAGGGCTCGTCCATCAGCAGCAGCGGCGGATCCGCCGCGAGCGCCCGAGCGACACCGACCCGCTGCCGCTGCCCGCCGGACAGCTGACTGGGATAACGATCGGCGTAGACGTCCGGTTCGAGGCCGACCAGGTCGAGGAGCTCGTCGACCCGCTCGTGGGTCCGCTTGCGGCCCCAGCCGAGCAGGTCCGGCACGGTACCGACGTTGGTCCGGATCGTCTGGTGCGGGAACAGACCGACCTGCTGGATCACGTACCCGATCCGCCGTCGCAGCTTCACCGGGTCGACCTTGGTCACGTCCTCGCCGTCGAGCAGGATGCGTCCCGAGGTGGGCTCGATGAGCCGATTGACCATCTTGAGCGTGGTGGACTTGCCGCAACCGGACGGACCGACCAGCACGACCAGAGACCCGGCCGGCACGTCGAGATCGAGCTCTCGCACGGCGACCGTTCCGTCCGAGTAGGTCTTGCCGACGCCGTCCAGACGGATCATCGGATCTTCGGTACGGTCCATATCGTGACTGTACTGGCCCAAGCGGGCACGACTGTCGCCGCGGCGGCCGACGATCCCAGCTGCTACTCGCGCCTCACCAATCACTGGGTCTGCCTGTCGTACTGGCAGGATCGCAGCACCGACCTGATCGACGCGACGCAGCAGCATCTTCAGATCACCGTGCTGTCGGTCACCCTGGGCCTCGTGCTCGCGTTGCCGCTGTCGGTCATCGCGCGTCGCTTCACTCGGCTGAAGGTCGCCATCCTCGGCCTCAGCACGGCGTTCTACACGATTCCTTCGATCGCGTTGTTCCCGATTCTCGTGGTCTTCACCGGCATCACGATGACGACCGTCGTGATCGGACTCGCGCTGTACACATTGACGATCCTGGTTCGCAACACCCTGACCGGGTTGGAGGCGGTTCCTGACGACGTGCGCGAGTCGGCCACCGGCCTCGGCTACGGATCCACCCGGCTGTTGCTGAAGATCGAGTTCCCCTTGGCGCTGCCGGTCATCATGGCCGGCCTGCGGGTCGCGACCGTGTCCACGGTGGCGTTGACCACGGTCGGCTCGCTGTTGTCCTACGGCGGTCTCGGTGAGCTGTTGCTGGACGGAGTGCAGAACGACTTCAAGGCCGAGATCTTCGCGGCCAGCGTGCTGTGCGTAGCCCTTGCCCTGTCGCTCGATGTGCTGTTGCTGGCGGCGCAGTGGCTGATGACCCCCTGGACTCGGGCGAGAGGGGCGTGACCGATGCTCGGCGACGCGTACACCTACCTCACTCAATGGTCGAACTGGACCGGCAGCGACGGCATGCTGCAACTGATGTTCGAGCAACTCCTGCTGACCTTCACGGCGCTTGCCATCACCGTGGTCTTCGCCCTGCCGATCGCGCTCTATCTGGGCCACATCGGACGCGGCGGATTCCTTGCCATCAACATCTCCAACATCGGCCGCGCGATTCCGACCTTCGCGGTCCTGGTGTTGTTGTCGGTCGGCTTCGTCGGGACCGCGGAGCTGGGACCGTACGGCCGAGCCGGGCTCGCCACATTGATCGCGTTGGTGCTCTTCGCCCTGCCGCCGGTCGTCACCAACGGATATGTCGCCATCCGCGAGGTCGACAAGGACATCGTCGAGGCGTCCACCGGGATGGGGATGACCGGCCGCCAGGTGTTCTGGCGGGTCGAGCTACCGCTCGCGATGCCGGTGATCATGGCGGGAGTACGGTTGGCACTTGTACAGGTGTGGGCGACCGCGACGATCGCCGCTCTGGTTGCGGGCCCGGGGCTCGGCAACGTCATCACGTCAGGCTTCTACAACTCCAACTACGGAAAGGGCCTCGCCGGCGCCTTCGTGGTCGCCGTCGTGGCCTTCGCACTCGAAATGCTCACCTTCGGAGCTGAGCGCGCGGTGACCCCGGTGCATCAGCGGCGGTCCAGACGGTCCGAGGCGCCTCGCCCAACTGTCGGCGCCGTCATGTAAGGGTGGTGAGCTGTATGTGGGGCGCCGATGGTGCCCCACCGGACACGCGGAGTAGGGACTCCGGGACACAGAAGGTGGAGGCATCAACAGATGAAGATGCGTCATGCACTGGTAGCGACGGCGATGGCACTGTGCCTCGCCGCGGCTGCCTGTGGCAACGACAGTGGGGACAGCGGTAACGACGGCAGCGGTACGCCCAGCGGGGGATCACTGACGCTCTCGGGTCAGGACTTCACCGAGATGCAGATCATGGCCGCGATGTACGACCAGTTGCTGACCAACGCGGGCTATGACGTGACGACCAAGCTGGTCGGCACTCGCGACATCTACCTGCCCCAGCTCGAGTCGGGAGATGTGGATGTCGTGCCCGAATACCTGTCGGGCCTTGCGGACCAGCTCAACGTCATGCAGAACGGCGCCAACGCCAAGCCGGTGACGAACAACGACCCGCAGGAGTCGCTCAAGGCGCTGCAGCCGTTGGCCGCGAAGGCCGGCATCACGATGCTCGATCCGGCCGAGGCCACCGACCAGAACGCGTTCGCGGTGACCAAGGAGTTCGCCCAGCAGAACAACCTGACGACACTGTCCGACCTCGGCGCACTCGGCCAGCCGATCACGCTGGCCGCGGCGCCGGACTGCCAGGGCCGCGACGACTGTCAGGCCGGCCTGGAAGGCGTCTACCACATCGACATCACCAAGATCCTGCCGCTCGGCTTCGGTACGCCGCAGACGATCGACTCGGTCACCAGCGGCGAGTCGCAGCTCGGCCTGGTCGCGACGACTCAGGCCGACCTCGACCAGTCCGGCCTGGTGATCCTCGAGGACGACAAGGGCATCCAGCCGGCACAGAACCTGATCCCGGCGGTCAACACCGAGTTCCTCAACCAGCACCCGGATGTCGCCGACGTGCTCAACGAGCTCGCCTCGGTGTTGACGACCGAGGACCTGCGCGTGATGAACGGCAAGGTCTCGATCGACCGCGAGAAGCCGGAAGACGTGGCGTCGAACTTCCTGCAGGAGAAGGGGCTTCTCTGAATCCTGAATCGTGACGCCGGCGCAGCTGCCGCGGACCGGACGGTCCGCGGCACTCGCCGGACTGTCATTGCCACCGTGTAAGGGTGGTGAGTTATATGTGGGGCGCCGATGGTGCCCCACCGGACACGCGGAGTCGGGGGATTCCGGGACACAGAAGGTGGAGGCACCAAGATGAAGATTCGTCATGCACTGATAGCGACGGCGATAGCCCTGTGCCTCACTGCGGCTGCCTGCGGCAACGACAGTGGGGACAACGGTGACGACAGCAGTGGTACGGCAAGCGGAGGGTCACTGACCCTCTCGGGCCAGGACTTCACGGAGGCGGCGATCATGGCCGCGATGTACGACCAGTTGCTGACCAACGCGGGCTACGACGTGACGATGAAACTGGTCGGCACTCGCGACATCTACTTCCCGGAGTTGAAGAGCGGTGACGTCGACGTCGTGCCCGAATACCTCGGGAGCTTCGCGGATTTCCTGAACACCACGGAGAATGGCGTAAACGCCGAGCCGATCGTGTCGAACGACCCGCAGGAGGAGCTGGACGCGGTGAAGCCGATGACCGACAGCTCGGGGATCACCCTGCTGCAGCCGGCCGGGGCCAGCGACCAGAACGCGTTCGCGGTGACCAAGGCCTTCGCGGAGCAGAACAACCTGACGACGCTGTCCGATCTCGGCGACCTGGGCCAGCCGATCACCTTGGCGGGAGCGCCGGACTGCAAGGGTCAGAAGGACTGCGAGGCGGGACTGGAGAACGTCTACGGCATCGACATCGAGAAGATCCTCCCGCTCGGTTTCGGTACGCCGCAGACCGTCGATTCGGCCGCCAGCGGCGAGTCGCAGCTCGCTGAGGTCGGGACCACGCAAGGCGACCTCGATGAATCCGGCCTGGTGATCCTCGAGGACGATCAGGGAATCCAGGCCGCGGAGAACCTGATCCCGGCCATCAACACCGACTTCTTGAATGATCACCCGGATGTCGCTGACGTGCTGAACCCGCTCGCCGACGTCCTCACGACCGAGGACCTGGCGGACCTCAACGGCAAGGTCGCGCTGGACCGCGAGAAGCCGGAGGACGTGGCAACGCAGTACCTGCAGGACAAGGGACTCCTCTGAGTCAGCGACGATCGGTCACTCGTGGCGCGCGCCGACTTGCGCCACGAGTGGCCGGACGTCGTCGCGCTACTTGTCGATGTCGCCGACGACGAAGAACATCGAGCCGAGGATCGCGATCAGATCGGCGACGAC
>Ga0209382_10000393_pt1 | contig 72235 bp, 69 predicted proteins | sample SoiMetdeltSBSDD5_FD_187599 | JGI IMG/M metagenome (GOLD analysis project Ga0209382, IMG submission 187599) | Bulk soil microbial communities from a Populus tree surrounding site in Tennessee, USA - Soil MetaG P. deltoides SBSDD5 (SPAdes) (version 2) | ecosystem: Environmental > Terrestrial >... | reverse complement strand
TCGGCGGCCGTGCCCACGAGGCGCGCGCGGCCCTCCACCAGCACGCAGCCGCGGTCGGCCACCGACAGCGCCGCACGCGTGTTCTGCTCGACGAGCACGATCGTCACGCCGAGCGCGCGCGCGTCGCGCAGCCGGCCGAGCACGGCGTCCACCAGCCCGGGGGCGAGCCCGGCCGACGGCTCGTCGAGCAGCAGCACGCGCGGCGCCGGCACCAGCGCCCGGGCGAGGGCGACGATCTGGCGCTGCCCGCCCGACAGCCGGCCGGCCGGCAGCCGCCGCCACCCGGCGAGGTCGGGGAACACGTCGTACATCGCCGCGATCCGGCCCCGGCGCGCGGGCCGCTCGAGCGCGACGGCTGCCAGCGCGAGGTGCTCCTCCACCGTGAGGCGAGTGAAGACGTTGTCGCTCTGGGGCACGTAGCCCACGCCGGCGCGCACGAGCCGGTGGGCGGGCCGCCCGGTGATGTCCTCGTCGCCCAGCCGCACGCGCCCGGACTCCACCGCGACGAGCCCCGCGATGGCTCGCACGAGCGTGGACTTCCCGCTGCCGTTCGGACCGAGCAGCGCCAGGATCTCGCCGGGCCGCGCCTCGAGCGTCGCCCCGCGCACGATCGGCAACCCCGGCTCGTAGCCCGCGACCAGATCCTCGACGAGCAGCCGCGCGCCGGTCATGCGCCGACAGATCCCGAGGGGCGCCACGGCTCCGCCGGGGCGCCCTGAGCGGCGGGGGGGTGTGGGGGGCCATGTCGGGGCCCCACACCGACATACGCCTCGATCACGCGGGGGTCCGCGCGGACCGTGTCGGGGTCGCCCTCGGCGAGCAGGCGGCCGCCGGCCATCACCAGCACCGGGCGGCAGAGCCGCATGACCAGCTCGAGCCGGTGCTCGATCAGCAGCACGGTGACGCCGGTCCGGTTGAGCGCGACGATGCGCTCGGCGATCGTCTCCATCAGCGTCGGGTTCACGCCCGCCGCCGGCTCGTCGAGGAGCAGCAGGCGCGGCGCCGTCATGAGCGCGCGGGCGATCTCGAGCAGCTTGCGCTGGCCGCCGGACAGCACGCGGGCCGGCGCGCCGACGAGGGCGCCGAGCCCGACGAACTCGACCAGCTCCCGCGCGCGCCCGCGCAGCGCGCGCTCGCCGGCCGCCACTGCGGCCGGGCGCAGCCAGTTGGTCCAGAAGCACTCGCCGACCTGGTCCTGGCCGGCCAGCATCACGTTCTCCAGCACCGTCATCGCCGCGAACGGACGGGGGATCTGGAACGTCCGCGCCACCCCCGCCCGGAGGACGAGATGCGGCGGGCGGCCATCCAGCCGCCGGCCGCCGAGGGCGATGCGCCCCGCGCTCGGCCGCAGCGCACCCGCGATGAGGTTGAAGACGGTGGTCTTGCCGGCGCCGTTGGGGCCGATGAGGCCGGTGATCGTCCCCGGCTCGACGCGGAACGACACGTCGTCTACGGCGCGGTGGCCGCCGAACGCGCGCGTCACGCCGCGGAGCTCGAGCGCCGAGGATTCGCTTGTCATGGTCGGACGAAGACCTTACGATTCTGCGCCACGACGCGTCAACACACCGAGGAGGACGCCCGATGCTCAAGACACTCGCGCTGCTGCTGGCCTCGCTCGTCGCACTCGCGGGGTCGCCCGGCGTCGGGTCCGCGCAGTGCACGGTCACCGTCGGCGTCGTCATGGAGCTGACCGGCCCCGCCGGTCAGTTCGGCCAGGCCGGCGCCAAGTCGGTGGAGCTGGCGTTCCGCGACCTCAACGAGGCGGGGGGCCCCGGCGGCTGCAAGCTCGCCGCCGAGATCCGCGACGCCCAGAGCCAGGGCGCCGTGGCGGTGGACGCCGCCAAGCAGCTCGTGGAGATCAAGCGGGTGCCCGCGATCATCGGCGGGATCATCTCGCCGGTGTCGATCCCGATCCTCACCTCGGTGACGGGGCCGAGCGGCGTCGTGCAGATCTCCCCCGCCTCGTCGTCGCCGACCCTCACCAACCTGGGCCGCGAGGGCAAGAGCGGCGGCTGGTTCTTCCGGACGATCACCACCGACGCCCTGCAGGGCGTGGCGGCGGCGAAGTACGCGCTCGACTCCGGGATCAAGAAGCTGACGGTCATCCACGTCAACAACGACTTCGGCGTCAACATGGTGCGCGAGTTCTCGAAGGCGTATCAGGCGCTGGGCGGGCAGATCATCTCGGTCACGCCGTACAACCCGAGCCAGGCGTCCTACCAGCCGGAGGTCACCCGCGCGCTGGCCGGCGGCCCCGACGCGCTCTACCTGGTGAGCTATCCGGGCGACGGCACCACGATCGCGCGCACGTGGATCTCCCAGGGCGGTGTGAAGAAGTTCCTGATGAACGACGGGATGAATTCCGCGAAGTTCATCGCCGACGTCGGCCCGCAGCACCTCAACGACGCCTACGGCACGTCGTCCGGCACCACGAAGACGCCGTCCACCGAGTACTTCACCCGCGAGTACCCGCCGTTCTCCAAGTTCGACGCGGCCGCGCCCGCCGCCGACCGCTCCTACGACGCCGCCGCCATCCTGGGCCTGGCGATCGCGCAGGCCGGCAAGCCGGAGTCGGCCGCGATCCGCGACGCCGTGCGCCGCGTGCTCGATCCGAAGGGCACGGTCATCCACGCCGGCGCCGACGAGTTCCGCAAGGCGCTGGGACTGATCAAGGAAGGCAAGCCGATCCGGTACGTGGGCGTGATCGGACCCGTGCAGTTCGACAAGTACGGCGACATCACGGGGCCGTTTCGGTTGTGGCGGATCCAGAACGGCGAGGTCAAGACCGTCGGGGAGATGCCGGCTTCCGAGGTCGACGCGCTGAAATCCAAGCTCGGCGAGTAGTGCTCTCGCGGTGTCCGGAGGTGGCGGGGGCGGCGTGTGGGTCACGGTGCGTGCGCCTGCATGGCTCGCCTGTCGCCGTAGCTCGTTTCGGGCACGGCTCGCTCGGGCCCCCCATCCCCCCGAGGGGGTTGGGTCGCAGACCAGTTGAATCGTCGGCGGCTCGCTCGCCGTGCCCGGAACGAGCAACGGCGACGACGGCTCGCCATGATGGCGCACGCACCGTGACCCACACGCCGCCCCCACCACCCCCGGACACCACGAGAGCCGTGGATCGACGTTGTGGATTGCAGACAATCGTCCTCGGTCCGGCATCTCCCTCTCTGAACGAGCATCGGTCTCTATGAATGAGCGTCGGTCGGCGGAGAGGCGTTCGGTTTCTAGTGGGACCCCGTATGAGGCTATCGCTGGCTATTCTCGGGCCGTACGGGTTGGCGATCGGGTGCTGGTCTCGGGGACGACGGCGTCCGGACCTTCGGGGCCGGTTGCGGTGGGGGATGCGGGGGGGCAGGCGCGGTTCATCTTGGATCGGATCGAGGGGGCGTTGAGGGAGGTGGGGGCGAGCTTGAAGGATGTTGTGCGGACACGGATCTATGTGCGGCGGATCGAGGATTGGGAGGCGGTGGCGCGGGTGCATGGGGAGCGGTTCGGGAGTGTGCGGCCGGCCAATACGCTCGTGCAGGCGGCGCTGGTGCACCCCGATCTCCTCGTGGAGATCGAGGCGGAGGCGGTGATCGGCGCCGGCGATGCGTTGTAGCCTTCGCCTCAACAACGACCTCCGGCCCGCCGACTACGTCGCCCTCGCCCGTGCCGCCGAGCGGCACGGCTTCGACCAGATCTGGATCAGCAACGACCTCTTCCTGCGCTCGGCGCCGGTGCTGCTGACCACGGTGCTGCAGGCCACCGAGCGGATCGAGGTCGGCAGCGGCATCCTGAATCCGCACACGGTGCACCCCGCCGAGCTCGCGATGCTGGCGGCCACGCTCGACGAGCTCTCGGGCGGGCGGTTCAACCTCGGGCTAGGCGCCGGGGCGGCCGACTTCCTGGGCTGGGTCGGCCTCGAGGACGTGCATCCGGCCGCGACTCTACGCGAGGCGATCGTCGTCCTCCGTGCCTGGCTCCGCGGCGATCGAGCGCCCGCCGGCCGCTTCGTGCGGGCCCCCGAGGCCGCGTACCTGCGCTTCACGCCGCGACGCGTGACCCCGATCTACCTCGGCGCGATGGGCCCGGCGATGCTCCGGCTGGCCGGCGAGCTCGCCGACGGCGCGCTGCCGCTGCTGTTTCCGCCCGAGCACTTCTCGACGGTGCGCCCGCTGATCGACGAGGGCGCCCGCCGTCGCGATCCCGCGCTCGGCCCCCTCGACCTCGCCGCCTGCGTGTGGGTCTCGCTGGCCGACGACGACGCCGCGGCGCGCCGGGCGCTCGCCGAGAAGATCGCCTACTACGGCCACGCGCTCGGCCCGCTGATCTACGCGCGGCTCGGCGTCGGTCGAGAGGAGTTCGCGCCGATCGAGCGCGCGCTCACCGTCGAGCGCGACCTCGACCGCGCCTGCGCGATGGTGGACGACCGCATGCTGCGCATCGGCGTGGCGGGTGCGCCCTCGACGCTGGTGGAGTGCCTACGGCCGCTCGTCGCGGCCGGCGTGCGCCACCTTTCGTTCGGTCCTCCCCTGGGTCCCGATCCGCTCCGCGCGGTCGAGCTCCTGGGTCGCGAGGTCCTGCCGGCGCTGCGCGGCTGACGCCGTCGTCCTGCTCGGCGGCACAGCGCTTGCTCTCTCCGCCAACGTCGGCCGTACGTCCACCACACAGCGGAGGGAGCCCATGAACTCGACCGGAGATCGCGTCCAGCAGCCCGGCCTCTATAGCTCTCGGTGTTGCAGCTACGAGAACGCCCTCGCGGAGACCCAGGAGTTCCCCGTGTGCGGGACGTGCGGCCGGTCGACGGAGTGGATGGCCGTCACGCCGGGCACCGCCAGCTCGGAGGACGCGCGGCGACGCATCGCCTAGTTCGGCGGACTACGACTGGGGCTGTGACCGCGCGCCGCGCCTCAGCGCGCGCACGGCCTTCGGCGCCAGCCACACCATCGCGAGCACGACCACCGCCAGCAGAACCAGGAACACGATGGGCAGGAAGACCATCAGCAGCGTCGACCCGAAGGCGGCCACGTCCTCGACGATGCTGACGACGCTCCCTGCCCCCGGCGCGGTGGTGTTGACGGCCACGCGCGTGGCCGCCTTCGAGCCGTGGGCGCCGAGCGCGAGCCCACCTCCCACCACCAGGGCCGCGATCCGCACCGGCGTGTCGAAGTCGGCGAACGCGGAGGTGGCGAGGACGGCGCCGGCCGGGACCCGGATGAACGTGTGCACGGCGTCCCAGACCGAGTCGACGGCCGGGACCTTGTCGGCCACGAACTCGAGCAGGTACAGCACCGCGGCCACGGCGATGACCCAGGTCTCGGACAGGTAGCCGAGATCGCCCGGCAGTCGGGCGAGGCCGAAGCGCTGCAGCAGCCCGAGCGTCAGCACCGTGGCGTAGAGGTTGACCCCCGACAGCCACGCCGACCCCAACCCCGTGGCGGCGACCGTAGACCAGTCCATCCCACGATGGATCCTCGCATCCCACCGGCCAAGCGCAAGGGACCTCTGGACCCTGCCGCCTCACTCAGCCCGGGGCGGGCGGGCGGCGGCCCAGCGTCCGATAGACGTCGAGGACGGGCTCGGCGGTCAGGAAGCTGCGCCGGAGCCCTGGCGTCGTGAGCCTCGCCGCGATGCCCTCGATCGTCTGCGCGGCGCGCACGAACGAGGCCTCCGCGTCCTTGTCCCGATTCGAGCGCGCCAGCATCCGCGCGAGCGAGGCCTCACCGAGCCACACCTCGCGCGGGGTATCGAGCTGCGTGGCGAGCGCCACCGAGGCGCGCAGCTCACGCTCGGCCTCCCCGAGGCGGTCGCCCGCGGCCAGGATCTCGCCGCGCAGTCGGTGGGCGCGGGCGACGTGCTTGCGCGAGCCCGTCCCGATGGACATCGCCAGCGGCTCAGCTCGCGGAGGCTGCGCTGGATCCCCAGCGCCGCGTGGGTCGCCCGCCGCGGGCTGTCCTCGTGCGCGAGGGGCGCGCCGAACAAGGCCATGACCCGTCGCCCGTGTACTGGTTGATCGTGCCCTCGAACCGGTGCACCTCGGCGGTGATCCGCTCGAAGCACCGGTCGATGATCGCGTGGACGTCATCCGGGTCGAGCCGCTCGGCCAGGCTCGTGAAGCGCGCCACGTCGGCGAAGAGCACCGTCACCTGGCGGCGCTCGCCCTCGAGCGCGGCGCGGTTCTCGGGGGGATTCTCGGCCTGGCAGCTCGCGCAGCGCATGCGCTACGGCGCCTTGAGCTTCATCTCCTCGTAGGCCGGGTACGGCACCAGGTGAAAGGTATCCAGCATGTGCTCGGCGACGCGCGGGCCGACCCCGCGCAGCGTGCGGTAGTCCATGATCGGCGCGAACATCGCCCGGTCGATGGTGAGCTGCTGGATGCGGTGCAGGATCGCCTCGCGCTTGCGCGGGTCGCGCTCGCGCGCCTGCTGCAGCGCGAGGTCGTCGATGTCGGGATAGCCGCCGTAGGCGTAGCTGCCCTTGGAGTAGATGAACTCTGCCACCCGGCTGGCCGCGTTGCCGGAGTTGCCGGCGGCCACCATGAAGAGCCCGCGCAGCTTCTTCTCGCGCCAGGCGGCGTAAAAGGCCGCGCGCTCCATCGTGCGGATCCGCACGCGGATGCCCGCCGCGTTGAGATAGTTCACCGCGGCCTCCGCCGTCGCGAAGAACGGCGGGATCGGCACGAACTCGCCGGCGTCGAGCCCGTTGGGATAGCCCGCCTCCTTGAGGAGCTGGCGGGCCTTCGCGACGTCGTAGGGCAGCCCCGGGGTCTGGAGCGCGAAGTCCATCACGCGGGGGACGATGATCGACGTCGGCGGACAGAACCCCAGGCACGACGCCTCGTTGATGGCCTTGCGGTCGAGCGCGTAGTTGACCGCCTGGCGCAGGCGCTTGTCGTGCCACGGCGACTTGGGGTCCCACTGGTCGGCGAACTCGATCCAATAGATCGACGCGTGCTTGGAGGGCACCAGCTGCAGCCGCGGATCGCGGCGGACGTTCTCGGCGTCCTCGCCATCGAGGGCGAAGGCGATGTCGGCCTCGCCCTTCTTGAGCATCGCCACCCGCGTCGTGCCCTCCGGCACGCTCTTCATGACCAGCCGCTTCACGTTGGGCACGCGGCGCCAGTAGCCCGGGTACGCCTCCAGCACGACTTCGACGCCGGGCGCGTGGCTCACGAACTTGTAGGGCCCGGCCCCGATGGGATGCTTGCGGAAGCCGTCGTCGCCGACCTGCTGCACGTACTTCTTCGGGACGACCAGGCCGGCCGCGGTCGCGGTGGTCCCGTAGAACGTCATGAAGTCCGGCCAGGGCTCCTTCAGGTGGAAGCGGATCGTGGCCGGATCGACGACCTCCACCTGCCGCACGCGCGCCTGCAGCTCGCTGGCGCCCGCCCCCTTGTACCGCTCGAAGCTGAAGCGGGCGTCCTCGGCGGTGACGGGGTCCCCGTTGTGGAAGCGGGCGCCCCGCCGGAGCTTGAACTCGTAGACGAGGCCGTCCGAGCTCTCCGTCCACGACTCGGCCAGGCCGTTGCCGAGCTTCTGCCCGGGCAGCGGGCGCACGAGCCCGTCGTGCAGCGCGTAGAGGATGCCGAACGGCGTGATCTGCGGCGGCGCCGTGGACGGGTCGAACCAGCTCGGCGCGATGGTGACATGCCAGGCCATGGTGGCCTCGCCCGCCGGCGTGGCCTGACCGGCGGCGCCGCCGGGGGCGGCGAGGAGGAGAACGACCGACAGCAGCAGCGGAACCACCAGCCCGGGCTCGCGACGCTGTGAACCCATGCTCGTCACCTGCCTGTGGCGAATCAGGTGGAGAACGCGCGGAGGTCGCTCGGTGGGCCGAGGATCCGTCGAAAGACGGGTCAGGTCAAGGGGAACGATCTGAAATAGCTCACCTCCGTCGATCTCGGCGTTTCACTGACCCACCACCGTAGACGAGCGACCAGATGCAACTACTGACCGCCCCAGCGCGCGTCTCGGGCCCAAGAGCCTTCAGGCCCCCCCGCCACACCGTTCGGCCCTGTGAGTGCCGTTCGTCGTCAGACAGCGTGGTCGTATCGGCGGCAGGGGGACCCGCCGCAGGATCGAGCACCACGATCCATGGAGGGTGTATTGACCAAAGACATTTCTCAACACAGGACACAATGTTAGCTCGGCCAGGTCATCGGACATGAGCCAGGCCGGAACGAGCCGATCTCGCGGCCTCGCGTTTCTTCACGGCGTGCTCGTCACCCCGAAACTGAGCGCCGTCATGTCTCTCCTCTTCGTGTCTCTGAGCATCCCCATCCTCATCTTCATCCTCGTCTACAACTACAACCGCACGTCCACGGCCATCATCGCGACTCTGCATGAGCAGGTCGCCAGGACCAGAACGGTTACCGTCGATGGTGCACAGAGTCTCATTCAGCCAGTGGCGGGCACACTGCAACTACTCGCGGGGGTGGTGGCCTCCGACCCGTCCCTCTTTCGAAAGGAGCAGAGCCGGGAGTCGCTCTATCGTGCGCTGATCTCCGCGGAGCAGATCGACGCCATCTACGTGAGTTTCGAGGACGGCTATCATCGCGTGGTCACCCGGATCGACGAGAGCCGGCGACGCTCCGATCCGAAGATCCCTCCGACCGCGCTCTGGCACTCGAGCTATATCGATGACTTCTCCGCCGGCCACAACCGTCGTCGGCACCGCGTCTTCTTCGACACGTGGCCGCACGTCGTCGGCCACTACGACGTCGAGACCACGTTAGACATCCGGACCCTGCCCCACTACAAGGCCGCCAAGGGGACAGGATCGCTTGCGGCGACAGACCTGTCGATCAATCCAGATACCGGGTTCCCGGTTCTCTCGCTGGGATTTCCGATCATGCGCGACGGTGGGTTCGTCGGGTTTGCTGGCGCCAACATCACGGTGGATGTTCTCTCGCGCTTTCTCGATCGGCATCGCGCCAGTCCTCACAGCACGACGACGATCGTGGAACGAGGCGGCGCCATCATCGCCTATCCGGACCGAGCCAAGCAGGTGCAGATGGTCGACGGGCGACTTGCCGTCGCCCACGTGGCCACCATCGCCGACGACGACCTGCGAGAAGCCTATCGGCTGCGCGCCCAGCTGACGATGGGAGACAACTTCATGTTCCGCTCGGCATTGACCGGGAGGGAGCTGGCTGCGTCCTTCGACAGGTTTCCGGAGGGCTTCCCGCGACCCTGGGAGACCGTCATCCTGACACCGACCGACGACTTCGTCGGCCCCCTGAAGGCCGCGAACCGGCAGATCGTCGCCGTCATCGCGGTGCTCACGGTGCTCGAGCTGGTCCTGATCTACGCGCTGTCCACACGGCTGTCACGGCCGATCGAGGGCGTCTCGCGGCAATTGAGAGCGATGGAGACGCTCTCGTTCGAGAGCCCGACCCATGGGTCTAGGGCCCGGGTCAGAGAGATCGCGCAGCTGCAGGACGCCGTCGCGCGGGTCCGGGCGAGCCTGCGCTCGTTCGCGCGCTACGCCCCCGAGGAGATCGTGCGAGAGGTGGCCGCGAGCGGCCAGGAGGCGAGCCTCTCCGCGGACCGCCGCGAGGTGACGGCACTCTTCGGCGATCTGCGCGGCTTCACGACCATTGCGGAGAAGCTCGGGCCGGAGCTCGTCGTGTCGATCCTCAACGACCACTTCGAGGTGCTCGCGGGCCTCGTGGCTCGCCACGGCGGGTATGTCGTGGACTTCCTCGGAGATGGGCTGTTCGCCGTCTTCGGCGCGCCCGAGGCCCTCGATGATCACGCGGCGCGCGCCGTCACCTGCGCGATCGAGATGCAGCTCGCGCGCGAGGCGCAGAACCGCGAGTTCTTCGCCAAGGGGTGGCCGCCCCTCGAGATGGGCATCGGGATCAACACGGGACCCGCGGTCGTCGGGAACATGGGCTCCAACCTCCGGACGAAATACGGGGTGGTCGGCCATCCGGTAAATTTTGCCGCCCGCATCGAGTCGTTCACGGTTGGCGGCCAGGTGCTCGTGTCAGACTCGACCCGCGAGGCTCTCGCCGAACGGCTCGACGCCGATGGCCCGCTGGAGGCGGAGGCCAAGGGCGTCGCCGGGCCCGTCCGCATGTGGATGGTGCGCCGCCTGGGAGCGGGCGGAAGCGCGCTCGTTGTGCCTTCCTCGCTATCGGATCTGGTCGTCCTAGCCCCCGCGATCGAGGTGAGCCTCCGTCCCCTCAGGGGCAAGCACATCGGCACAGATACATACCCGGCCACGCTCGTGAAGTTGGGCGTCTCCGGAGGTGAGCTCGACACGGAGTGTCCGCTGGCGATGTTCGACGCGGTGCAGGTAATTCTGCCTCTCCGGACGGGGATCGTGACGGTCCTCGATAGCAAGGTGATGGCTGTCACGAACGGGGCGGCCGGACGGCGAACCGTCTTCGTGCGATTCGGCGGCCTCGACTGGGACGTGCGCACCCGGATCGAAGCGCTCTCGCGTACCGGGGTTGTTGCGGCATAGTTGGGCGCGCGCGGACCCGGCCGCCGGGGGCGGCGGCCGGATCCGGGGCTCACAGCAGCCGGTCCGGACGGATCGGCAGGTCGTGGATCCGACGTCCCGTGGCGTGGAAGACGGCGTTCGCGATCGCGGCCGCGGTCCCCACGATTCCGATCTCGGCCAGCCCCTTGGCGCCCAGCGGGTTCACGACGTCGTCGCGCTCCTCGACGAAGACGACGTCGATCTCGTGCACGTCGGCGTTCACCGGTACGTGGTAGTCGGCGAGGTTGTGGGTCATGAACCGGCCGAGGGTGTGGTCGAGGACGCTCTCCTCCTCCAGCGCCATGCCGATCCCGCCGACGATGGCCCCGACGATCTGGCTCCGCGACGTCTTGGGATTGAGGATGCGGCCGGCCGCCACCGCGCTCACGACCCGGGCGACTTGCACGGTGCCGAGGTCCTCGTCGACGCGGACCTCCGCGAAGACCGCCGAGTGCGCGTTGCAGGAGTAGCGCTCGAGCGCCGGCCCCGGCTCCACCGACGCCTCCTCCTCCACGGCCCCAAGGCCGGCGCGCCGCAGGGCGTCGGCGAGGGGCACGGCGCGGCCGGGGTCGCGCCGCGAGCGGATGGTGCCGTCGGCGACGACGACGTCCTCCGGAGTCAGGTTCGCCAGCGCGGCCAGGCGCGCCCGCACCTTCTCGCAGGCCGCCTTCACCGCCGAGCCGACCGAGGCGACCGTGAAGGAGCCGCCCTGCACGGGGGCAGCAGGGAGCGACGAGTCGCCGAGGGTGAACTCGACGGCCTCGAGCGGCAGCCCGAGGACGTCGGCGGCGATCTGTGACATGACGGTGTAGGTTCCCGTTCCGATGTCCCCGGTCGCGCTCCCGACGCGCAGCGTGCCGTCGGTGGTCAGCGTGGCCCGCGCCGAGGCGGGCTCCTGCATGGCCTCCCACACGCCGCCGGCCATCCCCCAGCCGATCAGCGCGTCGCCCTGGCGCATCGACCGCGGCCGCGGATCGCGCCGCGCCCACCCGAACCGCTCGGCTCCGCGCGCGTAGCACGCGCGCAGCTCCTTGCTGGAGAAGGGCTTGTCCTGGTTGAGGTCGCGGTCAGCGTAGTTCCGCAGGCGCAGCTCGACGGGGTCGACGCCGAGCGCGACGGCGAGTTCGTCCATCGCGCACTCGAGCGCGTACAGCCCCCACGCCGCGCCGGGGGCCCGCATGTCGCACGGCGTGTTCAGGTCCAGCGCGGTCACCTTGAGATCGACGCGCACGTTGTCGCAGTGGTAGAGGACCCCCGTGAAGCTCACGACCGGCTCGCTGTAGTCCTCGAAGCGGGACGTCTCGGCGACCACCTCGTGGATCACCGCATCCAGCCGGCCGTCGGCGGCGGCGCCGAGGGCCACGCGCTGCCACGTCGTCGGACGATGGCCCAGGCCGAACATCTGCTGGCGAGTCAGCGAGACGCGGACGGATCGGTCCAGCGCGCGGGCGGCGAGCACGGCGAGAACCACGGGATACTGCGGGCGCAGTCCCGAGCCGAACGCGCCGCCCACGAACGGCGAGAGCACGCGGATCTGGTCCCGAGCGAGGCCGAAGACCTTGCAGAGGTAGTCGTGGACGTTCTGCACGCCCTGCGTCTTGTCGTAGACCGTGAGTCGGCCGTCCGGCTCCCGGATCACCGTCGTGGCGAACAGCTCCATCGGGTTGTGGTGCTCGACCGGGGCGAGCGACTGGCTGTCCACCCGCACGGCGGCCTGGGCGAACGCCCGGTCGGCGTCGCCGCGCGGATGGGGCGGCGGGAACCGCGGCTTGGGCTCGTAGGCGTGGATGCGCTCGGCCTGCAGATCCGTCGCGTGCGGGGCGCGCTCGTACTCGACGCGGACGAGGGTCGCCGCGTGCCGGGCCAGCTCGAGACTCTCGGCCACGACGAGGGCGACGGGCTGCCCGCTGTAGTGGATGCGCGCGTCGTGGAGCGGACGGAACGGCGAGCCACCCGGCGGCGCGACCTCGTCCCGGTAGCTGTCGTCGTCCTCCGCCAGTGGCGGGCGGTTCTCGTGCGTGAAGACCTGCAGGACACCCGGCAGCGCGAGCGCCTCCGTGGCGTCGATCTGCACGATGCGGCCGGCCGCGATGGTGCTCGACAGGACCCAGCCGTGCGCCAGGCCCGGCGCGGCGTGCTCGGCCGCGTAGCGCGCCTGGCCAGTGACCTTGGCCCGGCCGTCGACCCGGTTGACGGGAGTGCCCAGGGGCGTGGTCGTCGTCGCCATGTCAGGTCCTCCGTCGTCAGCCGCGGGCCGACCCGCGGGCCGCCTGGCCGAGAGCACGCACGATGGCCCGGCGAGCCAGCTCGATCTTGAAGTCGTTGTGACCGAATCCCCTCGCCCCGCGCAGAAGCGCGTCGGCCGCCCGCCGGCCATGCTCGGCCGTCGCGGGGCGACCGCGCAGCAGGGCCTCGGCCTCGGGGTCGCGCCACGGCTTGTGGGCGACGCCGCCGAGCGCCAGCCGGGCCTCGGTGACGACGTCGCCGTGCAGCTCGAGCCCGACGGCGACGGACACGAGCGCGAACGCGTACGAGGCCCGCTCGCGGATCTTCAGATACGCGTGGTGACCGGCGAAGCCGCGGGCGGGCAGCTCGACCGCGGTGATGATCTCGGCCGGGCGCAGGTTGGTGTCGACGTGCGGCGTGTCACCCGGCAGGCGGTGGAAGTCGGCGAGCGGCATCGCGCGGTCACCGGACGGTCCGGTGACGTGCACGACCGCCTCCAGCGCGGCGAGCGCCACGCTCATGTCGGAGGGGTTCGTGGCAATGCAGTCCTCGCTGGTGCCGAGGATGGCGTGCCCCCGATTGAAGCCGTGGATCGCCGAGCAGCCCGTGGCCGGCTCGCGCTTGTTGCACGGGGTCGCCGTGTCATAGAAGTACGGGCACCGCGTGCGCTGCATCAGGTTCCCCCCGACGGAGGCCATGTTGCGCAGCTGCGCGGAGGCGCCGGCCAGGATCGCGGCCGCCAGCAGCGGGTAGCGCCGCTCCACCTCCGGGTGGTAGGCGACATCGCTGTTGGTCGCGAGCGCGCCGAGCCGCAACCCGCCGCCGGCGGCCGGCTCGATGGCCGCTAGCGGCAGACGGCTGATGTCGATCAGCCGGCGCGGACGCTCGACGTTCTCCTTCATGAGATCGAGCAGGTTCGTGCCGCCCGCGATGAATCGGGAGCCCTCGTCAGCGATCTCTCGCACGGCGGTCGCGACGTCGCCCGCACGCGTGTACGCGAAGCGGTTCATCGCCGTGCCCTCCCGGTCTCGGCCTCGAGCGCCCCGTGCACCGCTGCGACGATGCCCGGGTAGGCGCCGCACCGGCAGATGTTGCCGCTCATCTGCTCGCGGATGTCCTCGACCGTCCGCGCGTGCCCCTCGGCGATGAGCCCCACGGCGGAGCAGATCTGGCCCGGCGTGCAGTAACCGCACTGGAAGGCGTCGTGGTCCATGAACGCCTGTTGCAGAGGATGCAGCGCGCCGTTCGTGGCGAGCCCCTCGATCGTCGTGACCGTCGCGCCGTCCTTCATGACCGCCAGGGTCAGGCAGCTGTTGATCCGCCGACCGTCGACGAGCACCGTGCAGGCCCCGCACTGCCCGTGGTCGCAGCCCTTCTTCGTCCCGGTGAGGTCCAGGTGCTCGCGGAGGGCATCGAGCAGCGACGTCCACGGCGCGACGTCCAGTCGCCGCGCGGCGCCGTTGACGGTCAGCGTGATCGATACCGTGTCGAGGGCCGGGCTCGGTCTCCGGTCGGTGGTGGCGCTGCGTGCAGACATCGTCACGACTCCTCGCCTGTGGGCGGCACAATCGATGTGGATGCTCGACCCCGTCGAATCTCTGAGCAAGGGGCGTGCTAGTGACCGTCCCGGCAGCCCGGTCACTCGCGGACCGCGTGGCATCGTTGTTGCTCCGTCAGGCATCGGCATGAAGGTCCGTCCCGGTCCGTGAGCGACATCACCCTGCAGCAGGGGTCCTTCTTCGCGATCCTGCTCGTCGCCGTCGTGCTCCTCCTCACCGAGCGCATCCGCAACGACGTCGTCGCTGTGCTCATCGTGCTCGCGCTGGCCGCGTCCGGTGTGCTGAGCCCCAAGGAGGCGGTCGCCGGGTTCAGCAGCGAGCCGGCCCTCGTCGTTGCGGCGATCTTCGTCCTCGGGGCGGGGCTACAACACACGGGGCTGTCGGACCGGATAGGCGCGTGGATCGCACGTCTCGCGGGCGGCGGCTGGACGCGGGCGGTCGCGGTGCTGATGTCGTCGGTGGCGCTGCTGTCGGCGTTCACCCACCACGTGACCACGACGGCCGTCATGCTGCCCATCACGCTGAAGCTGGCCAAGGAGCGCAGCGTCCCCGCCTCGCGGCTGCTGCTGCCGCTGTCGTTCGCGGCGTCGCTCGGCACGACGATCACCCTCATCGGTGCGCCCGCGCTCCTGATCGCGAGCAGTCTCCTGCAGCAGGCGGGCCGTCCACCTCTCGGCCTCTTCTCCATCGCACCGATCGGCCTCGCGCTCTCGGCCGTCGGCACGGTCTTCATGGTGCTCGCGGGCCGCTGGCTGCTTCCGGACCGCCAGGGGCCCGAGGACGGCGAGCAGCGCTTCCGGCTGGACGGGTACTTCACCGAGGTCAAGGTCCTCGCCGGCTCGCGCATGCTCGACCGCACCATCGCCGAGCTCGAGGGGGACGAGCGATACGACTTCAGCGTCGCCGGCTGGCTCCGCGACGGCCGCCGCCTGTCCCGGCCGTGGGGCGAGGGGCGCGTGCGCGAGGGCGACGTCCTGCTTGTCCAGACGACGCCGGAGGAGCTCGTGGCCTTCCGGACCGACCCGGGGGTCGAGCTGCACCCCGTGGTCCAGTACGAGCCGTCGTCGAACGGCCAGGCGAGCGCCGATCCCGAGGACATCGGCGAGCGCATGGTGCAGGTCGTCGTCGCGCCGCGCTCGGAGATCGTCGGGCGGTCCATCCGCGAGATCGACGTCCGCCGCCGCGACGGCGCGCTCGTGGTCGGGCTCTGGCGTCGCGCCGGCTGGCTCGACCGCGAACTGGCCGAGATCCGCCTGCAGGCCGGCGACGTCCTGCTCCTGCACGGCGACGCCGACGGGCTCGCGCGGGTCGCGGCCGACCCGGCGTTCCTGATGATGGTGCCCTTCCAGAGCGAGGCGCGCGTCCCGCACCGCGGTCCGCTCGCCGCGCTCATCATGCTCGGCACCGTGGTCGCGGCCTCGGTCGGGGTGCCGCTCGAGCTGGCGGGAGTGGCGGGCGCCGTGGCGATGGTGCTGGCGCGGTGTCTGACCGCCACGCAGGCTTACCGGGCGATCGACGCCAAGGTGTTCGTCTTCATTGCCGGCGCGATCCCGCTGGGCGCGGCGATGACGAAGAGCGGCGCCTCCGCGCTGCTGGCCGGCTGGATGGAGCAGGCGCTGGCGGGCTGGCCCCAGGTCGCCGTGCTCCTGGTCCTCTTCGGCGTCACGGCGGTCGTCACGCAGTTCATGTCGGACTCGGCCACGACGGCGCTGATCGGCCCGGTAGCGCTGGCCCTCGCCCAGGGCCTCGGCCACCCGCCCGAGGCGTACGTCGTCACGGTGGCCATGGCCGCGGTGGCGTCGTTCCTCACGCCGATCGGCCACCACGGCAATTTGCTGATCTACGGACCGGGTGGCTACCGCTTCTCGGACTTCCTGGTGAGCGGCGTCCCGCTCACGGTGCTGGTCGCGGTGATCGTGACCCTGATCGCCCCGCTCCTGTGGCGCGGGTGATCCGCCCCCCGTCACGCCGCCTGCAGCAGCTCCAGCGTCGCCGCCACGACGGAGGCCGGCGCGATCCGGCGCAGGCAGTCGTGGTGCCCCTCCGGGCAGACGCTCTTGTAGCAGTACTTGCACGGCACGTCGTGGAACAGCACGCGGTGCGCGACCGACCACGGCGTGTGCTGGGGGTTCGTCTGCGCGTAGAGGTCGACGACCGGCGTGCCCATCGCCGCGGCGACGTGGACCGGGCCCGTGTTGTTGCTCACGAGGACACAGGCGCGCGCGAGGGCGGCGGCCAGCTCGGCGAGGTCGAGGCGGCCCACGAGCGAGCGCGTCGGCACGCCCGCGGCACGCTGGACCGCGGCGACGAGCGACGCCTCGTCGGCGGCGCCGGTGAACACGACGTTCAGCCCAGCCACCGCCAGGCCTCGGACGACCTCGGCGAAGTGCTCGGGAGGATAGCGCCGCGAGGGCGCGCTGCCACCGGGGTGCACGGCGACCCACGGCACGGCGCCGTCGAGGCTGAGGTCGTGGAGCAGCGCGGCCACGCGGCCGGCGGCCGCGGGCGGGACATCGAGGAGGAGCCGCTCGTCCTCCACGCCGCAGCCGACGGCGGCGACGAGATCGAGCTGGCGGCGCACCTCGTGGCGGATGCCGGCCGCCGGCTCCGGATCCGGGATCCACTCGGTCAGCAGGTGATACGGATTCTCGCGACAGTGCGCGAGCCGCCGCGGGACACCGGCCAGGAAGCACAGCACCGCCGCCGGCAGCGCGCTCTGGCTGTAGACGGTGAAGATCGCCGCGGCGTCGAAGCCCGCGGCGGCGAGTCGCGCGAGCATCCCGACGTCGGCGTCGGCGTCGGCGCGCGCCGGCGTCGCCTTCACCCACGGCGCCTCGTAGACGATCACCTCGTCGACGCCGGGCAGCAGGCGCGCGGCCGCCGCCCCCGCCGGCGAGGTGAGCAGCGTGAGCCGGCGTCCGGGCCGCGCCGCCTTCAGCGCGCGCAGCGCGGGCCCCGTCATGACGACGTCGCCGAGCGCGTCGAGCCGGACGGCGAGCACGCGCGTCGCCCCCGCCCACGCGACCGTCACGCGATGGGCTCCAGGGCTCGCCGCTCGCGCACGCGCGCGATGATCGAGGTCGTCGAGCGGTCGGTCACGTAGGGCAGGATGCGCACCGTCCCACCCAGGGCGTGCACCACCGCCGCCTCCGGCATCCGCTCGAGCGTGTAGTCGCCGCCCTTGACGAACACGTCCGGCCGCACCGCACGCACCAGCGCCACCGGCGTCGCCTCGTCGAACGGCACGATGTGGTCGACGGCGCTGAGCGCCGCCAGCACGTGGGCGCGGTCCTCGAGGTCGTTGATCGGCCGGCCCGCGCCCTTGAGCCGGCGCACGCCAGCGTCGGTGTTGACGCCGACCACGAGCACGTCGCCGAGCGCCTTGGCCGCGTTGAGGAACGTGATGTGGCCGCGGTGGAGGATGTCGAAGCAGCCGCTGGTCATCACGATGCGCCGCCCCGCCGCGCGGTGCCGCTCGAGGTGCGCGGCCAGCGCGTGGGCGTCGCCTGCGACCTTGTCGGCCGGCGTCACCGCCGCCCGCAGCTCGGCCACCGAGCACACCGCGGTGCCGTCCTTGCCGACGACGACGCCGGCCGCGGCCGAGGCCAGCTCGGCGGCAGCGGCGAGGTCGCCGCCGGCGGCGAGCGCCAGCCCCAATGCGGCCACGAACGTGTCGCCCGCCCCCGCGGCCCGCGCGTGCGCGGTCGGGCGGGCGTAGGTGCGATAGGGCGGGCCGCCCCGCTCGAAGAACACGGCGCCGTCGGTGTCGAGGCTGACCGCGGCGATCTGCGCGCCGGTCACCGCCAGCAACCGCTCGCCGTCGCGGACGATCGCCTCGACGCGCTCGTCGGCGACCCGGTGGCGGTGATCGCCGAGCAGGGCGAGTGCCTCGGCGAAGTTCGGCTTCACCGCGGTGACGCCCACGCGGCGGTAGGCCGGCAGCGTCTTGGAGTCGACCACGACGATGCGCGGCGCCCGCGCCTGCACCTCGGCGAGCCCGGCGATCAGCCGCCGCCCCAGGATGCCGTAGCCGTAGTCGGAGACGACGACCGCGTCGTGCGCGCGCGCCAGCTCCGCCAGCCGCGCCGTCAGCGCACGCTCTGACGCCTCGTCCAGCGCCCCGGTGCTGCCCTGGTCGAACCGCACGAGGAGGTGGCCGCCGGCCACGAGCCGCTGCTTGGTCAGCGTGCCCCGCGCCGGGTCGGTCAGCAGTGCCGCGTCGTCGACGTCGTGGCGGGCGAGCGCGCGCCGCAGCGCCGCGCCGTCGGCGTCGGCGCCGATCACCGAGAGCAGCGTGACCTGGGCCCCGAGCGCCCGGGCGTTCACGGCCGTGTTGGCGGCTCCGCCGGGAGACTCCACGCGCTGGCCGACGTCCACGATCGGCACCGGCGCCTCCCGGCACAGCCGCTCGGTGACGCCGTGCAGGTAGCGGTCGAGCATCGCCTCTCCGACCACGAGCACCCGCACGCCGGCGAAGCGCTCGACGAGGCCCTCCAGCGTCGCGCTCACGGCCACGACGTCTCCCGCATCGGTAGTACGGTGATCTCGGGCACGACCGTCTCGGCCGGCTGGGTGAGCACGAACAGGACGGAGGCGGCGACGTGGGCCGCGTCCTGGAGGAGGCCGGGATCGAGGTCGGGAAAGCGCTCGAGCAGGAACGGCGTTCGCATGCCGCCGGCGATGACCGCGGTGACCTTCACGCCGTACGGCCGCCCCTCGACGTGCAGTGCGTGGCTGAGCCCGAGCAGCCCCCACTTCGACGCATGGTAGGCGGCGGCGTTGGCCCAGGCGCGCTTGGCCGCCGTCGACACGACGTTCACGATGTGGCCACGGCCGCGCCGGCGCATGATCGGGAACGCCTGGCGGGCCATGAGGAACGCGCCGCGCAGGTTGACGCCCACGATGCGGTCCCAGTCGTCCACGTCGAGCGCCTCGAAGGCCACGGTGTGGTCGACGCCCGCGTTGTTCACCAGCACGTCGAGCGCCCCGGCGCTCGCGACGACCTCGTGCACGGCGCGGGCTGCGGCCCCCGCGTCGGCCACGTCGAGCTCGAGCGGACGGGCGCGCTCGCCGACCGCGGCCGCCACGCGCTCGGCGGCCTCCCGCCGGATGTCGGCGACGATCACGCGCGCCCCCGCCGCGCCGAGCGCGCGGCAGAGCGCCTCACCCAGACCACCGCCGCCGCCGGTGACCAGGGCCACACAGTCCGCCAAGCTCGTGACGGCCGTGCCGTTCGTGGGCGCGAGCGTCTCGGGCGCCACGTCAGGCCGCCCACACGCGCGAGGCGCGCAGCCCGGAGCGGCCCCATCGCGACTCCTCGCTGGCCCCTCCGCTCGTGTCGCCGGCAACCCGTCGCTCCACGAGCTCGCACAGCAGGTGGACCGCGACGAGGTGGATCTCCCGGATCCGCTGCGTGTCCTGCGCGGGCACCGTGATCGCGACGTCCACCAGCGGCTGCGCCCGGCCGCCGTCCCGGCCGAGCAGGCCGATGGCGCGCACGCCCTGCCGTCGGGCCGCCTGCAGCGCGCGCAAGACGCTGGGCGAGCGCCCGCTGGTGCTCAGCGCGATGAGCACGTCACCGGTCCGGCCGAGCGCCTCGACCTGGCGCGCGAGGACGTCGTCGTCGACGTCGTTGGCCCACGCCGTGACGACCGTCGAGTCGGCCGCGAGCGCGACGACGGGGAGCGCGCGGCGCTCGGGCAGCCGGAACCGTCCCACGAGCTCGCCCGCCAGGTACTGGGCCTGCGCGGCGCTGCCGCCGTGGCCGCAGACCAGCACCGTGCCGCCCGCCGCGACGCACTCCGCGACGACGGCGGCGGCCTCGGCGATGGGCCCGCGCAGGTGCCGCTTCGACTCATGCAGCGCCTGGAAGGTCTCGTCGAAGCCGTGGTCCACCACGGCCAGGTGGCCGGCCTGCGCGCGGCGGCGCGGGTCGCCCGCCGCCAGCACGTCCTCGTAGATGGCCGCGACTCCCCCGGCGACGTGACGCCACGTGAACAGATCGTTGGCCCGGCGGATCGCCTGCCGGCCGAACACGGTCAGCAGCCGCGGGTGGCGGTAGAGGTGGGCGATGCGCTCGCCCACCGCCGCGGCGTCGGCGGGCGGCACCAGATAGCCTGTCTCGCCGTCGCGGACGGTGAACTTGATCCCGCCGACGTTGGCGCCGATGACCGGCGTCCCGCACGCCATCGCCTCGAGCGGCGTGATCCCGAACGGCTCGTACCACGGCGTGGTGACGAACACGTCGGCGGCGCTGTAGTAGTGCTTGAGCACGTCCCGCCCGCGGCGGCCGACGAACACCACGGCATCCTCGACGCCCTCCTCGCGCGCGACCGCCTGCAGGCGCCCGATCTCCGGCGTCACGCGGGAGTCGGGGTCGTTGGCGTCGCCGCCGACGATCAGGAGCCGCGCCGCGATGCCGTGCTCGTCACGCAGCCGCGCCAGCCCGCGGATCGCCGTGTCCACGCCCTTACGGGGCACGAGCCGGCCGAGCTGCAGCACGATCGGCTCGTGGGGCGGCAGCCCCAGCGTGACGCGCGCCAGCGGCTTGGCGATCGGCCAGAACTCGGCGGGGTCGAAGCCGCCGGGGACGATCGTCGTGCGCGCCGGGTCGGCGTTGTAGTACCGGATGAGGTCCTCCTCCTCCTGGGGACACTCGGCGACGATGTGGTCGGCCTCGGCGACGATGCGGTCCTCGATGGCGAAGCGGGCGTCGGGGAACGCGTCGGCCCCGCGCTGGAAGGCGCGGCGGACACGGCCGAGCGCGTGGAAGGTGACGACGAACGGCAGGCCGAGCGCCTGCCGCAGGTCGGCGGCGACGAGGCCCGACATCCAGAAGTTCGCGTGCGCGAGTGCGTAGCGGCTCCGCTGTCGCCGACAGAAGCGGATCATGCCGGCCGTGAACTCGCCCATGTGGGGCAACAGGGCCTCCTTGCGCACCCACTCGGCGGGGCCGGCCGGCACGTGCACGATCCGGACGCCGCGCGCCCACTCCGCGACCTCGGGCAGCCCCGCGCTGTCGCGGCGCGTGAACACGTCGACCTCGTAGCCCAGCGCCGCCACGTGTCGCGCGAGCTGCCCCACGTACACGTTCTGCCCGCCGCTGTCGACGCCGCCCAGGATCGCCAGCGGTGAGGCGTGTTCGCTGATCATCGCGATTCGCTTCATCTCATCCCTCGACGTAAGACTTACATCCGGCACCGTGAAAACGTTTGGCCGGTGATGTCGCGCTCCGCAAGAATCGAGGGTCGGAGGTAGGAAGCGTTTTGCAGATCCGCTTGAGCTCGGTCCCGATCCACTCGCTCGTCGCGCGACTCGTGCCCTCGTTCGGAAGTGCCCGGCTGCTGGAGTTCAGCCCGCCGGTCCGTCGCGCGGTCCGCATCGACATCTCGGTCATGCTGCTCTTCACGCTGTTCGCGGGGCTCACGACCCCGTTCACCGGCCTCATCTTGAGGAAGGAGCTCGGCGCCACGCCGTTCCAGCTCTCGGTGCTGGCCTCCGCCAGCGCCGCGTGCCTGCTGCTCTCGCTCTGGCTCACCCGCGTCGTGGACAGCGGCCGCCCCCTGCCCTACGTGGTGTGGCCGTCCTTCCTCGCGCGGGGCCTGTTCCTGCTGGTCCCGTTCATCGCCACGCCGTGGCCCTTCGTGGGCGTGCTGGTCGCCGGCACGCTGCTCGGGACCGTGTCCGGTCCCGCCCACGCCGTGATGGTCGAGCGCGTGTATCCGCGCGAGGAGCGCGGGCGCGCGCTCGGCACCGTGCGCCTCGCCGGCGCGGTGGTCGCGATCGGTCTGGCCCTCGGGGCCGGCCACCTGTTCGGCTGGGTCGGCTTCCGCTGGGTGTTCGCCGCCGCCGGCCTCGTCGGCATGGCCGCCTCGCTGCGCCAGCGCCGGATGCCCGTGCCCGACGCGCGGGAGGCGTCGCGACCACGGCCGCGTCTGGCCGAGGCCTGGCGCATCGTCCGCGCGGACCCCGCCTACCAGCGGATCCTGTGCGGGTCCTTTCTCTTCGGCAGCGGGGTCTGGCTCATGATGCCCGCCAACCCGATCCTGCTCGCCGACGTGATGCGCGCGACGCCGATGCACGTCGGCGTCCTCACCGCGGTCGCGGCCGCCACCGCCCTCGTCGCGAACGTGATGTGGGGCTACCTCGCCGACCGCCACTCGAGCGTGCGCGCGCTGCGCGTCGTCTACGTGATCGGTACCCTGACGCCGCTGATCTACTGCGGCGCCAGCCTGATCGCCACGACGCCGTGGCTGCTGCTCGGCTCCACGGTGGCGGAGTCGCTCATGCACACCGGCCTCGACCTGATCTGGATGCTGACCATGATCGAGCTCGGCGGCAAGGACCGGACGACGCAATACGCGGCGATCGGCGCCACGATGGCGGGCGTTCGCGGCGTGCTCGGGCCGCTGGCCAGCGCGCTCATGCTGGAGACGCTCGGGCTGCAGGCCGTCTACCTCACGGCGGCCGGGTTGATGGCGTGCGGCGCGTGGGTCGTGAGCCGTCATGCTCAGAAGACCCCGCGATACATCGCGCAGCCCGCGCACACCTCGGGCGGCGTGGGCCCGCTCAGGGCGGCGCGGAACGCCTCGTAGGCCTCGCTCCGCCAGACTGCGGCCAGGCCGTCGCGGCCGGCGTCGCCGAGGATCCCGCGGTCACCGCCCATCAGCATGCAGCACGGCTGCACCAGGCCGTCGTGACGGACGTAGGCGGACCGCCACGGCCAGGTGCAGCCCGGGGTGCCGAGGGCGCGCGGAGCGGGCTCCTCCTCCAGGGGTGGCACCCGGAGCGCCACGCCGAGCGTCTTCGCGTCGCGGGTGGCCTCGGCGAACGCGGCGTCGGCGACCGGGTCGCCCTTCGGCCACAGCGCCTCTGCGGCGGCGAAGTCCCGGATCTCGCGGTAGGCGCCGAAGGGGTCGGTGTCGCTGAAGGAGTGCGAGAGGTTCTGCACGCGGATGGTCGGCACGCCCCAGTCGGCGGCGAGCCGGACGACGGCGGGCAGCTCGGCCACGTTGCGACGCATGGCGACGAACACGATCGAGAGCGTGGGCCGGATGGCGCACCGCTCGCGCATCGTCTGCACCAGCCCCCGCACGTTGCTCGCGACCCGGGCGAGGCACGCACCGTCGCGGATGCCCTCGTAGGTCGCGGCGGTCGCGCCGTCGAGCGAAATGCAGAGCCAGTCGAGGCCCGCGTCGAGCAGCCGCTCGGCCGTGCGCCGCGTGAGGAGCGTGGCGTTGGTGTTGAAGCCGGCCCGCATGCCGCGCGCGGTGGCGTAGGCGATCATCCGGAACAGGTCGGGCGCCAGCAGCGGCTCGCCGAGCCCCTGCAGCGTGAGCGTGCGCAGCCCGGGCAGCGCGTCCGCGACCGCGCGAAACCGGTCGAACGACAGGCTGCCCTCGCTCCGGTCGAGCGGCGGCCGGTAGCGCACCAGACACATGCGGCAGCGCAGGTTGCAGGCCGCCGTGACCTCGACCTGCAGCTCGTCGGGCAGCGGCGGGGCGCTCACGGGATCGCCTCGATCGGCTCGTGCTCGAGGGCGTCGAGCGCCTCGAGCACGTCGTCGACGGTGATGGCGAGCAACCCCGGATCGACCGTGGTCCCGTGCGGATCGCCATGACGCCCGGCCCAGAGCGCGCGGTGCCGGCGGCGCTCCGGCGGCGGGCCCCACGCGGCCGGCGAGGTAGGCCCGAACAGGACGACCGACTGCGTCCCAAGGGCCGTCGCCAGGTGCGCGACGCCGGTGTCGCCGACGACCACGCGGCTGGCGGCGGCGATGGTGGCCGCGAGCTGCACGAGGCCGCCGCCCGCCAGCACGACGTCGGGGTCGAGGCCCGCCCGTCGCCCGACGGCGTGCGCGAGCGCGACCTCGCCCGGTCCCGCCGTCAGCACCACCACGCGTCCCGCCGTCGTCTCCGCCCGCGCGACGGCCGCCCAGCGCTCGGCGGGCCATCGCCGGGCCTCGGAGGCGGCGCCGGGATGCAGCAGCGTCGCGCCGCGCGCGACGGCCGGCGCCGGGTGTCGTGGGGGCACCAGGTCGAGGCGCGAGGGATCGGCGGGGATCCCGTGCGCGACGAGCATGCGGCACCAGCGCGCGACCTCGTGCTCGTCGGCGCGCCAGCGTGGCGACGCGACCGTCGCCGGAATCTCTGGATGGTGGAAGGCGAGCAGGCGTCGTGGACGCGTGGCCAGCAGCACCCGATGGCTCCGGGGTCCGCGGCCGTGCAGGTTCACGGCGACGTCGGGGGCCGTCGCGATCGTCACGGGCACGAGGCCCACCGTGTCGACGACGTCCTCGACGGCGTCGGTGAGGCGCACGAGCCCTCGCAGCGCCCGCGGCCCCGCGAGTAGGCGCCGGTGGTCGGGGAACGCCTCGGCCAGCGCGTGGAGGGCGGGCAGCGCCGTGAGGAGGTCGCCGAGACCGAGCGCGCGGAGCACGAGCAGGCTGGGCCGGCGATCGCTCATCGGACTACCTCCATGAGGAGCGCGTTCCAGTCGGCGAGGAAGCGGGCGAGGCCGTAGCGCTCGAGCGCGAAGGCGCGCGCCGCCTTGCCCATCGCGCGCGCCTGCTCGGGATCGTCGACGAGCGCGCGCAGCGCGCCGCGCAGCACGTCCACCCGCGTGGAGATCACGCCCGCCTGGGGTGGCACCGCCTCCGGCACCTCGGTGGTGGCCAGCGCCACGACCGGCATGCCCAGGTGCATCGCCTCGATCAGCGACAGGCCGAGCGAGGTCCAGCGCACGGGGTGCAGGTACACGCGTCGCTGCGCCATCGCCGCGTGCAGCGCGGCCTGGGGCAAGTTTTCGACTCCGCCGAGCGCGCCGGCGCCGATCCCGAAGAGATCGACGGGCACGTCTTGGCCGAGCGCGGCGAGCAGGTCGGTTCCGGTGACGCGCCCGCGCCGGCCCGGCTCGTTCACGACCACCGCCGCACGCGGCAGCTCGCCCGTGTACTGTGGGCCCGGGTCGACGACGCCGTGCTCGACGACGCGCGTGCGGGTGCGGCCCGCATCCCAGAACAGCGCGTTGAAGTGCGTGACGTGCACCAGGGTCAGGTCGTCGCGATCCGCGGCGGGATGTCGCATCTCGGCGATGCGTCCCTGCGGCGCGTTGTGCTCGAGCCAGACGGCCGGCACCTCGCGCCCCGGGCGGCGCCCGCCGAGCCACCGCGTCGCCAGCACCTCGTCCTCGGGACGCTGCAGCACGACCAGGTCCACCGGCTCGTTCGCCAACCGCTCCGGTGGCACCTCCTCGACCGAGGTCGGCCACCGCCACGTCTGGGCGCGTCCGCGTCCGTCGGGTCCACGGTCGGGCACCACCGGCACGAGGTAGTGGTGGCGTCCCTGCACGAATGTCGTCGTCCACGACCCGTGCACGTGCCAGAGGAGAATCCTCATCGCCGCGCCCCCAGCAGCAGGTCGACGGCGGCCGCGAGGTCGTGGACGACCTCGGGCGCCGCGACGATCTCCTCCCGACGCGTGACCGCGTTGGGGACGAGCACGGCGCGCGCGCCCGCCGCCTGGGCCGCCGCGACGTCGGCGCCGGTGTCGCCGACGAGCGCGCACTCCGCGGGCACCACGCCGAGGGCGTCCGCCGCCCGGAGCACCAGCGCCGGCGCCGGCTTGCGGCACTCGCACGCGTCCTCCGGCACGTGCGGGCAGATGAACCACGGCCCGAGGGGCCCGAGCAGGTCCTCGATCCGTTGGTTGACGGCCTCCACGTGCTCGCGCCGCAGCAGCCCACGGCCCACCCCGCTCTGGTTCGACACGACGGCGACGCGCACCCCCGCGGCGCGCAGCCGATCGAGCGCCGCGCGCGCGCCCGGCACGGGGACCACGCGAGCCGGGTCCCCGTTGTAGGGCACGTCGACGACGAGCGTCCCGTCGCGGTCGAACAGCACCGCGCGCGGGAAAGCCGGGGCGTTTCCCGATGTCGCGGTTGCGCTCCGGGTCCACTCGCGTCCACTACGGGGGACTCCACGCCAGCGCAGCCAGCCGCGCAGCCAGTGCCACGTCGCCGCGGGCGGGATCGCGAGGCTCGTGGCGATCATCGTGGCGACCTCGGCGGGCGTGCGCGGGCCAGGCGCGATCCGCGACCACGCGAAGTGTCCGGTGCCACCGAGCCACGACGCGGCGGCCACCGTCCCGAGGCGACGCCGGCCTGTCGCGAGCGACGCCAGCGCGCCGAGCCCCGCGGCGGTAACCGCGAGGTGCCGCGCTCGCGCCCCGCGGGGGACGCCGGCGTGCGCGTGCCACGACGGCCCGTGCCGCGCGCGCATCAGCGCGTCGTCGGCGTTGCCGGCCTGCAGCCGCACGCTGACCCACGGTCCGGCCATCCGCACCGGGTGCTCGACCCACCGGCGGCCCCGGACGAGGTGCCAGCCGGCATCACGGACGCGGAGCGCGAGGTCGGCATCCTCGCGGTAGGCACGCGGAAACCGCTCGTCGAATCCCCCGACTACCTCGAGCGCAGCGCGGCGATAGGCCATGTCGGCGGTGACCCAGCGCGCGGTCTCGAGCCCTCGCACGTTGCGCTCCCGGTCGGTCGGCCGACGCCCGTGCGGCGGCGGCACCACGATGCGACCCTGGCTGCCACCGACGCCGCCAGGGAGCTCGGAGAGATCCGCCTGGAGCGCCTCGACCCAGCCGGCGGCCGGGAGGACGTCGTCGTCGAGGAACGCGACCCACTCGGCGGTGCCGGCCCGCCAGCCGACGTTGCGCGCGGCCGCCGGTCCCGCGGCGCGGCCCCGCAGAATACTCAGCCGCTCCGCGAGGGGCGCGGGCGGCGGCGCGGCCAGCAGCGGCGTGCGCGCCGCCCGCCGGTCGTCGACGAGCACGACGCGCTCGATCAGCGTCGCCCCGGACCCGAGCACCCGCAGCAGCGCCGCCAGCGAGGAGCGCCCGAGCGTGGGGATCACGACGTCGATCGTCATCGCGCCCGCCGCACGAGGAAGGGCCCGAGCGCCAGCGCGGTGATCGGCGCGGCACCGAAGCACTCCAGCGCGTCCCTCGGATCGTCGACCATCGGCCGGCCGGCGGTGTTGAAGCTCGTGTTGACGACGACGGGCAGGCCGGTGCGACGCTCCACCGCCGTCAGCAGCCGCGCCGCGAGCGGCTCGTCGACCGGATCGACGGTCTGGGCCCGGGCGGTCCCGTCGACGTGCACCACGGCGGGGATGCGCGCGCGCCAACCCGGCCGCACGCGATGCGTGAACAACATGTACGGGCTCGGCAGCGGCCCGTCGAACACCTCGCCGGCGCGGTCGAGGCGGACCATCGGCGCGACCGGCCGGAACGACTCGCGGCCCTTGATGACGTTCAACCGCTGCACGTTGTCGGGGTCGCCCGCGTGCGCGAGCAGGCTGCGGTGCCCGAGCGCCCGCGGCCCGTACTCGCTGCGGCCCTGGAACCAGCCGACGACACCGTTCGCCGCGAGAACGTCGGCCGCCGCCTCCGCGACGTCGAGGGGCGCCTCGTAGGACACCGCGGCGTCGTCGAGCCACGCCCGGAGCGCGTCGTGTGACCAGCCGCGGCCGAGGGCGGCGGTCGACATCGGGGTGATGGGATCGCCCAGCCGCTGGGCCACGTAGAGCGCGGCGCCGAGGGCGGTGCCGGCGTCGCCGGCGGCCGGCTGCACCCACACGCGCTCGAAGGGTCCGCGCTCGGCGAGGACCGAGTTCGCGACGCAGTTGAGCGCCACGCCGCCGGCCATGACCAGGTCGCGCTCACCGGTGCGCCGGTGGAGCCAGCGGGCGAGGTCGAGCAGCAGCTCTTCCAGTCGCGCCTGGACGCTGGCGGCGAGATCGGCGTGCGCAGCGTCCCAGGCGCCGTCGCGGGCCGGGGGCGTGAACGCGCTCCAGTCGAACGGCGCCACCGTGAAGCCCCCCTCGCCCGTCGAGCGGATCGCCTCCTGCAGCGTCGGCAGGAAGCGCGGACGCCCGTAGGCGGCGAGCGCCATCACCTTGTACTCGTCGGACGAGCGCCGGAAGCCGAGGTGGGCCGTCGCCTCCTCGTAGACGAGGCCGATCGAGTGGGGCAGCGCCTGAATCGCCAGCACCTTCATCTCGCCGCCGACCGCGTGGCCGGCGAGGTGCGAGGCCCGCTCACCGCGCCCGTCGAGGACCAGGACGGCGGCGCGCTCGAACGGCGCCGCGAGGTAGGCGGAGGCGGCGTGCGCCACGTGGTGCGCGACGTAGCGCACGCGCGCGGGATCGAGACCGGGCAGCGCGGTTCGCAAGAACAGCGGCGCGCGGTGGGCGTAGAGCGTGCGCAGCCCCTCCCAGCCGTCGGCGACGAGGTCGACGCTCGCGCGCGCCAGGCCCGGATCGTACGAGTACCCGACCGCGTCCAGATCCGCGGCGGTCAGGCCGGCGTGGTCGAGGCACCAGCGCGCCGACTGCTCGGGCAGCTCCCAGGTGGAGAACGGGACCGGGAGCTTGCCGTGCTTGCGCCGACTGAAGCGCTCCTCCTCGGCGGCGGCGACGATCCGTCCGTCGACGACGAGCGCCGCGGCGGGATCGTGGAAGACCGCGTTGATGCCCAGGACGCGCATGATTTACGTGTGTTCCTTTCAACCGGAAGTGTCTCCCGGTGGAACGCACACGCGGGGTGCGAACCGCGTGCCGGGCACCGGGTGCACCGGGTACGCGTCGTCCGCGCGCGGTGGGCGGCGCGACGCTTGCTCCGGTGCGGCGGCATGGCGATCGTCAGCGAGGGCGTTCGACGACTGAATTGGGCGTGCGGTCCGACGCCGGCGCGCGGCTGGCTCAACGCCGATCGGCTCCACGCGCCGGGCATCACGTTCAGCGGCGACATCCGCGACGGACTACCGCTCGGCGATGACGCGGTCGACTACATGGTCGCGATCCACGGGCTCCAGGACCTGCCGTACCCCGACGTCGTGCCGGCGTTGCAAGAGCTGCGACGCGTGCTGCGGCCCGAGGGCGTCCTGCGGCTCGCGCTGCCCGACCTCGACCGTGCGCTGGGCGCGTACGCGCGTGGGGACCGCGACTACTTTTACATTCCGGATGGGGAAGTGACCACGCTGAGCGGCAAGCTCATCGTGCAGCTCACGTGGTACGGCTCGGTGCGCACCCCGTTCACCTGGGAGTTCGCGCGCGAGCTGCTGCTGCGCGCGGGCTTCCGCCGGGTCGTCCGGTGCGCCTTTCGTCTCACCGCGAGTGCCTATGCCGACATCGTCGAGCTCGACAACCGAGAGCGCGAGAGCTTCTTCGTGGAAGCCGTCAAGTGACGACGGACGGCCCCTCGCCGTCCTGTCGCCCCACTGCGACGACGCGGTCTTCGCCTGCGGTGAGCTCCTGGCCGATCGGCCAGGCAGCACCGTGATCACCGTGTTCGCGGGGCGGCCCGACCCCGACCGGCCACTCACGCGCTGGGACGCCGCTGCCGGCTTCGCCGAGGGAGACGACGTGATGGCCCATCGCCGAGCGGAGGACCGAGCGGCGCTGGCGATGCTCGGGGCGCGGCCGCGCTGGCTGCCGTTCCGCGACGCCCAGTACGGCGGGCCGGTCGGTGCCGACGCGATCGTCGCGGGCCTGGCCGCGACCGTGCGCGCCTGCCGGCCCGACGTGGTCGCCCTCCCGCTCGGGCTCTTCCACGACGACCACAAGACGACGCACGAGGCCGGCCTGCGGCTGGCCCAGCGGTGGCCCCAGCTCACCTGGCTGCTCTACGCCGATGCGCTCTACCGACGGATCGCCGGCCTGGTCGACGCCCGGCTCGATCAGCTCCGCACCGCCGGGCTCGTCACCGAGCCCCTGCCGCCACCCGTCGCGCGACACGACGCGCTGAAGCGGCGCGCGGTGGCCTGCTATGCCTCCCAGCTGCGGGCGCTGTCCGGGGCGGACGTCGACGGCCACGCCGACGTCTTCGAGCCGGAGCGCTACTGGAGGTTGATCACGTGAGCGAGCCCGATCCCCGCGTCGGTGTCGTCGTCCTCACTCACGATCGCCCCGACGAGCTCCGTCGCACGCTCGCGCACATGCGCGCACTGCCCGAGCAGCCGCGCGTGATCGTGGTCGACAACGGCGGGACGACCAGTACCACGCTGACGCGCGAGTTCCCCGACATCCAGCTACTGCGCCTGCCTCGAAACGTCGGCGCCGCCGGCCGCAACGCGGGGGTGGCGCTCCTGACGACGCCCTACGTGGCGTTCTGCGACGACGACACGTGGTGGGCGCCGGGCGCACTCGGGCACGCCGCGGACCTGCTGGACGAGCATCCGCCCCTGGGACTCATCACGGGCACGGTGCTCGTGGGCGCGGACGAGCACGTGGACCGCGCCTGCATCGAGATGGCCCGCAGCCCGCTGCGCGGGCCGACGGACCTTCCCGGTCGTCCGGTCCTCGGCTTCCTGTGCGCGGCGACGATGGTCCGTCGCCAGGCGTTCCTGCGCGTCGGGGGCTTCGAGCCGCGCCTGTTCCTGGGTGGCGAGGAGCAGCTGCTCGCCATGGACCTGGCCGCGGTGGGCTTCGCCCTGGCCTACGTGGAGGACATCGTGGTCCATCACCATCCCTCCCCGCGCCGCGAGTCCGGGCGGCGCCGGAGGCTGCTCCTGCGCAACGCCCTCTGGTGCGCGTGGCTCCGTCGTCCCGCCACGACGGCGCTGCGGATGACGTGGGCGATGGCGCGCGCCCACGCCGGCGATCCCGCGCTCGGCCCGGCGCTGGCCTCCGCCCTGGCCGGGGCTCCCTGGGTCGTGCGACGCCGGCGCGTCGTGCCGCTGGAGGTGGAACAGCGCCTGCGCATGCTGGAGGTCACCCGGCACGTCGGCTGAGGGTCTCGAAGAACGGCACGAGTGCTGCATTCCCCGAGGTCATGCCCGACAAGCCACCCTCGCCGTGGAACCTCGGTGGGCTCGCCCCATCCGAGCTGGCCCGGCGGGTCTGGCACGAGATCGGGAAGGACGAGGTCACGGACCGGGCGGCCGCGCTCGCCTATTACTTCCTGTTCGCCCTGTTTCCCGCGCTCCTCTTCTTCACCTCCCTGCTCGGCTTGCTCCCCCTACAGGGCCTGATGGAGCGGCTGATCGCGTACGCCGAGCAGGCGCTGCCCGGCGCCGCCGCGTCGATCGTGCGCCGCACGCTCAACGAGATCCAGGCCGGCGCGCGCGGCGGCCTGCTCTCGTTCGGCGCGCTGGCGGCGCTGTGGGCCGGCTCCAACGGGATGGCCTCGGTGATGTCGACCCTGAACGTCGCATACGGCGTCCAGGACACGCGGCCGTGGTGGAAGCGCCGGCTGCTGTCGATCGTGCTGACGTCCGGGTTCGCCCTGTTCATCCTCAGCTCGCTCGTCCTGATCGTGTTCGGCCCCCGTCTCGGGGAGGCCGCGGCGAACTGGCTCGGCCTCGGCGCGGTCTTCGCCGTCGCCTTCAGGATCCTCAACCTTCCCGTCGTCATCTTTCTCGTGCTGGTCGGCATCGCCCTCGTCTACTACTTCGCCCCGGCCGCCAAGCAGCACTGGCGCTGGGTGACGCCCGGGTCGGTCGTGGCCCTGGTGCTCTGGCTGGCGATGTCCTTCGGCCTGCGGTTCTACGTCTCCAACTTCGCCGACTACGGGGCGACCTACGGCTCGATCGGCGGGGTCATCCTCCTGATGCTCTGGCTCTATCTCACCGGCGTGGCCCTGCTCATCGGCGCCGAGATCAACGCCGAGATCGAGCACGCCGCCGCCGAGCGCGGGGCCGTGACCGCCAAGGCGCCCGGTGAGTACACAGCGCCGGTCGACCGCGTGGCCGAGCCGACGCCCCAGGTGGACGACGACGTCACGGTGGCCAGTCGTACCGTCGAACGCTGGATCGAGGAGGCGCGGCGGCGCGGCTGGGGGCCGGTCGCGGTGCTCGGCGCCGGCGTGGCCATGGGCTGGCTCCTCCGCCGGCGGCCGGCCGCGGAGTTGGCGTCGATCGGGGGAAGCCTGGCGAGCACGGCGCTGCAGGTGGCCGCCGCCATCGCGGCCGTGGAGCGGTTCCGCCGTCCGCGCACGGACGAGGAGGCCCGCGAACAGGCGATCCGGAAGCGCGCAGCCTAGGCGGGGACGGTCAGGCGCTACGCGCCGCGGACAGCGACCGGCGCGCCGCCACGAGCCCCTCGAGCGCGCGCAGCAGCACCCACGGCTCGATCGGCTTGCGCAACGTGAGCAACGCGCCCGCGGCCCGGGCCTCGGCGAGCGCGTCCCGCCAGATCGGCCCCGCGTCGCCGGAGATAGCGACGATGACGACTCCGGGACACGCGGCGTGGAGCTCCCGAATGGCGGTGACCCCATCCTTGCGCGGCAGGTAGAGGTCCATCAGGACGATGTCGGCCGGCTGCTCGCGGAAGCGGCTGATGGCGACCTCGCCGTCCTCGGCCACCACGACCTCGTAGCCCTCGGTCTTGAGGATCGTGACCAGGAGGTCGCGCGTGTCGGCGTTGTCCTCTACCACGAGGACGCGTGCCCGAGGGGCCGTCTCCGGCCGGCCAATGCGGTTCGGCGGCGCCGCCGCCCGGGGGAGTGGACGGCGGCGCAGGGGACGGGGGCGCTGGGGGCGATTCATCGGGCTGTCCTGGAGCCACGCAAGCAAGGTGCCACACGTAACCGCCTGGAAAATCGCCCGACACCCGCACGGGGGTAGGAGAAATTTTTCCTACAAGGGCAAGCAGACTACATCGGAATGGAGGCCGGCCTCCGTTCGGTCAGAGACGGCCCCAGCGCTCCGCGAGGGTCACGCCGAGGAAGCCCCCCAGGGTATTGGTCAGGACGTCGATCGCCGATGAGTACCGGGTCGGGAGGAAGTACTGCACCGTCTCCACGGTGAGGCTGAGCACGGCGCAGAACGCCGTCACGCTGAGGCCGCGCGTCGTCGGGGAGGCGCTGAGATCGCGGAGGCCGCGGCCGAGGAGCCAGCCCACCGGCACGAACATGACCAGGTTCAGCAGGGCGTCGCCCACGAGTCGCGCCGGAGAGGCGAGGCGGAAGTCCATCAGGTAGGAGCGGGGATGCGGGAATCGCCCGGTGTCCATGACCAGGCGCGGCAGCAGCACGAGCAGGTAGAGGCATCCGACCACGAGGTACGGGGCAGGCGATTTCATCGACTGCAACGATCGTCCGAGCTTCCAGGACCGCGGGCGACGTCAGGCGTGACGTCGCGCGTCGGTCACCGGAGATAGATGCCCGGGTTGCCGCCGTACCAGATCGGGCCCGTCGGCGGGCCGGGCGGCGTCAGCGGGTTGTTGTCCTCGCCGGGCGGTGTGGCGGTCTCTGGGGTGCACAGCTCGTTGCGGGCGGCGCGGAAGCGAGAGTCCTCGACGGCGTTGCTCGCCTCCATGGTCAAGCCCACGCCCGCGAAGGGGCCGTCCTGGACCTGCACGATCCGCAGAATCTCCTGAAGCGGAAGCACCCGGTTGAGGTCAAGAATCTCGGTGCACGTGGCCAGGTCGCTCGAATCGATGCAGCTGGCGAGATCGAACGCCCGCTCGGGGCAGAAGAAGTCCGCCGTCTGGGCCGTGGCCGGTGCCATCGTGAGCGCGACGACCGCCAGTGATCCTCCGAGGGACCAGACGATCGTCCGGAGCATCACACGGTAACGCGAGGGACGAACGTTCATCGCTCCACGATCATACCCCAACACCCCGGTGACCGGTTCGGGCAGAACGCTTGGCCCGGCGGGAACCCGCGTGCTATAAGGCACTCTCGAGCTCGGACCCGAACGTCGGCTGTCCACCGCCGCCCTCGACGGCCCGTGCGCTGAAGAGGGTTACACCATCACGAGTCACTCGGAGACGTCCATGGACAGTGGTGCGACACCCGACGTTCCGCGACGCTTTAGTCCCTCCCTCCGCGCACGGCGCGGAGCCTTGACCGCGGTCCTGCTGCTCGTCCTCACCTCCCCGAGCTGGGCCCAGAGCGGCATCACGCTCGATCAGGCGGTCTCGACGGCCCTGAGCGGCAGCTGCTCCGGCCTGCAGGGTGCGCAGGGCGTCGCCGGCGGGAAGTACGGCGCCGGCATCAGCGGTCCGGGCTTCACCTTCTCGCTGTGTCCGACGGCCGGCTCGGGTGTCGTCTCGGGCACCTCGGGGGGCTCCGTCACGGCCGGGGCCCGGCCGAGCCTGTTCGACGAGGAGCGTCGCGTCCTCCAGCGCCTCGACGAGAAGCGCGAGAAGCAAGGCGGGGCGCCCGGCGCCTCCGCCGACACCGCGATCGGCGGGGGCCTTAGCCTCTTCGTCTCCGCGGAGTTCGAGCGCTTCAGCAAGGACATCACGAAGTTCGAGCCGGGCTACGACTCGTCCAACGTCGGCGGCACGCTCGGGGTCGATTACGCGTTCACGCCCTCCATCGTCGCCGGGATCGCCCTCACCTACACCGGCGTCCACGGGGACTTCGACCGGTCCCGTGGCGGCTTCGACACCGACGTCTACGGGGCGCTGCTGTACGCCGGCTTCTTCCCCGTGAAGAACTTCTTCGTCGACGTGATCGCCGGCTACACCCACCACGAGTACCTGATCGAGCGCGAGGTGAACTTCGCGGGCACCACCGGGAACGGCTTCGTGCAGCGCAACGGGATCGCCCTCGGCCAGGCCTCCGGTGATCAGTTCAAGGCGGGCGTCGCCGCCGGCTACGACTTCGTCATCAAGAACTTCACCGTCGGCCCGCGCGCCGGCGTGAACTACCGGCACCTCACGATCCATCCCTTCGCCGAGAAGGGGCGAGATGCGACGGCCTGCCTCAACGCCACGTGCGTGTCGGTCGGCACCACCGGCCTCGAGCTCGCCTACGAGCGCCAGGAAGAGACGTCGCTGACCACCCAGGCCGGCGTCTTCGCGTCGCTGGCCCTCAGCACCGGCTTCGGCGTGATCGTCCCCCAGGTGACCGCGGAGTACGTCCACGAGTTCGAGGACGACCAGCGCACGATCCGGTTCCGCTTCGTCGACGACTTCGCCCGGACGCCGCTCAAGTTCAACAACGACCCGCCCGATCGGAACTACTTCAACGTGGGCGCCGGCGTCGTCGCCGTGCTCCGGAACGGCATCGCGCCGTTCCTGAACTATCGCACCCTCGTGGGGTATAGCGACCAGTCGAGCCACGTCGTCACGGCCGGCGTGCGGATTCCATTCTGAGGTAGCCCCGGGCGCGTCCGCCCAGGGCCCCGGTCGCGTTCACGGCGCCGGGAAGATGTCGTCCGGCGTGTTGTCCGTGACGATCGTCCTCCTCAGGGTCAGGCTGCCTCCGCACTCGACGCAGACGAAGATCCCGCCGCCCGCCAAGGTCGCGGTGTTCTGCGTGATGACGCTCCTCGTGATCGTCGCCGACCCCGCGGTGAAGATCGCGCCTCCGTCCCCGCCACGATTGCCCGAGAAGGTGCTGTTCTCGACGGTGAGGTCCCCAGAATTGGAGATCGCGCCGCCGTCCCCGAGGGCGACGGTCACGTTCCTCGTGAAGGAGGTGTTCTCGACGTCCAGCGAGCCGCTGTTGAAGATTCCGCCGGCTCCGAAGATCGCCGTGTTCTCGGCGATGAGCGTGCGCTTGACCCTGAGCGTACCGAAGTTGACGATCCCCCCGCCGAGGCCGTCCAGGGAGGCGTTCCGGAGGACGCGACTGTTGACGATCTCGAGCGTGCCGGTGTTGACGAGGCCCCCGCCGCTATCGACGTTGTCGTGATCAGCGATGAGACTGTTGCGGATCGACATTCTGCCCTCGTTCGCGATCCCACCGCCGCTGACGCCGGCGTTCTCGGCGATCGTGCTCTGCTCGATGGTCAAGGTGCCAGTATTCCAGATGGCGCCGATGCCGCGCCCGCTGCAGCAGGCGCTGTTGCCCGACACCGTGCTCTTCGTGATGTCGAGGCGCCCGAGGTTCGCGATCGCGCCCGGACTGAACTGATCGAACCGCTCCGGACCACGTCCATTGGTGATCGCGATCTGCTTCAGCGAGGCGTTGGAGCCTGTATCCACGAGGATCACTGTCGCGGTGTCGGTGCCGTCCAGGGTGATCAAGCCATCGCCGTCGAGCGTCGTATCGTCCGGCAGCACGAGGAGGACGAGGATTCCGTTCACCTCGGTCGCCCCTCTCAGCGCGATGGTGGCCCTGCCACCGCACCTGAACCGGATCTTGCCGCCGCCGGCCGTCTGGGCGACGAGCAACGCCTGCTTCAGTGCCGTCTCGGTGCAGCTCGCGGCCGTACCGTTGCCCACGACGATGGGCGGATCGGCAGACGCGAGCCAGGGCAGCGTCAACACAAAGGCGATCGCGAGGAGCACACGAGCGGCGGTCGTCTGTCGCATATGGCCCTCCACGGTGCGCTGGTGATGCAGAATCGGCCCGGATAAGGCGAGCCGTCAATCGCAAACCGCGCTTGTGGAACGTCGGCCGACACCACCACCGGCGGGTCAGGCTTTGGCCTGAGTCGTCGCGTTGCACAGTGGTCTCGCGCTGGGGACACCCTTGACCTGATTGGTCAGTGGCCCTACCGTCCCGCCATGGAACGCCGATGCTTCCGGGCGACCTCGCTGGCGGGGTCGCTCGCCGTGCTGGTCGCCGCGGGGGGGCAGCCGGCGAAAAGCATGGCGCGGCTCAGATTCCTGGGGTCCTCCTCGGCCGAGCGGGACAAGGCGCGGATCGAGGCGTTTCGCCAGGGACTCCTGGACCTGGGCTGAGTGGAGGGCCGGGACATCGACATCCAGCATCGGCCGGCCACTTCGACAAGCTGCCCGGCCAAGGCCCTCGACCTCACGATTCCGCCCTCCCTGCTCGCACGAACCGATCAGGTCATCGACTGATGACCGCAAGGAGCGTCTATGAATGAAGTCCTTCTGCTTCGCACCTCGTACGTCCTGTCCTGGGTCGTCATTTGTGTCACGGGATTGGCCGTCGTCGGTGCAATTGGCTACGCCGTCGTGCTCTTTGTCAGGAGGTCCACCTTTTCTTGGAAGCCGAGCTTCCTCAAGAAGCCGACGTTCTTCAAGGAGCCCACGTTGCAGGAGGGCCTCCCGCTCGTGGGCTACTGGCCGCACCGAGAGTTGCCGCCGCGTGAGCGCCAGGCGAGTGGGCCGGACGGGTCTGACCGTGGCTCACACTGATCCGCGGCTTCGGTGGCAGCCACGGCGAGCCGATCAGGTCCGCGCGTGAAGCGAAAGGGTGTGAAGCGCCCACGGCCAGCCACGGAAAACCCCGCCGCCACGACCTCCGTGTTGCCGATGGACCTTCAGGTTGGAGACCGGTTCACGGATCACGGCTTCGAGTGGGAGGTGCTCACTCATCCCGCAGTCCTGCACGGCGGGAAGAGTCTGCGCGCCAGAATCCAGCGCCCTGGCCTACCTGAGAGTGAACGCGAGATGACGTGGCCGGCCCACGAGCGACTCGAGATCCGGCGCGCCCCGCAAAGCGGCTGACACCCGCCGTAGCCTCTGCCTCGGTGCGCGTCCTCCCGCCCGGTGGAGGAGCTGCAGCTCGGGCTCGGTGGGCGGGAGGCGCAGGAAGGCGAGCGCGGCGCGGAGGTTGGCGTGGCGCTGGTCCACTACTCGATGATCTGATCCGCCCGCGCGAGCAGCGACGGCGGGATTTTCAGGCCGAGCGCCTTGGCGGTCCGAAGGTTGACGATGAGATCGAATTTGTTGGGCTGCTCGATTGGCATGTCGGCCGGGTTCCCCCCCTTGAGAATCCGGTCGACGTACGTCGCGGCACGACGCCAGAGATCCTCGTACACGACGCCGTACGCCATCAGGCCTCCGGCGTGCACGAAGAGTCGGTTGCCCAGCATCGTTGGGAGGCGATGGCTGAGCGCGAGGTCGGCGATCTTCTTCTCGTTGCCGTGGAACGTGGGGTCCTCGATGACGACAAGCGCGTCGACCTTGGCCCGCGTCATCGCCGCAAAGGCGTCCACCAGCTCGGTTGCAGCCCGTACCGCGACCACGTGGGTATGCAGGCCGAGCAACGGGGCGGCCGTGGTCACCGCTTTCACAAATACGGGGTTCCCTGGGTTCGCGGCCTGAAGGAGTAAAGCGGCGACCCTGGCTTGCGGTGCCGCCTGCCGTAACAGCTCCAACCGCTTCTGGAGAATGTCACCAGCAAGGATCGACAAGCCCGTGATGTTGCCTCCGGGCCGAGCCAGGCTCTGTGCAAATCCCATCACCACCGGGTCGGCACCAACGGCGATGACGATTGGAGTGGTTGTGGTGGCGTCCTTCGCCGCCTGTATGGAGGTCGTTCCGGATGTCACGACCACTCCGACCTTCAGTGCGAGCAGCTCAGCGACAAGAGCGGGAAGCCGATCGGCCTGGTTATCCGCAGAGCGGACCTCGATCGCAACGCTCTCCCCCTCGACATGACCATGCCCACGCAAGCCGTCGCGGAACGCGTTCAAGTATGGGCGGAAGCTGTCGGCCGAGCCCAGGTGGAGCACACCGATCGCATGCCTCCCTGCCCGCTCCGCTCTCGTGGCGACCGGCGAGGCGACGACACCGGCCAGCGAGGTCAGGAGGAAGCGGCGGCGGTCCATGCCGGGACGATAGGCGCGGTGACGAATCCCGTCAACCTCGCGGCCGCGCGGGTCCCGCGCCTTCTCGGGTGGGCGGCTGGAGACGCCCAAGAGCGGCCACGGACGCACCGTGGACATGACCCTCCAGCTAGCCGCCGAGCCGCGGCGTCTCCAAGTGGAACGCAAGGCCGAGACGCTGAGGCGGGGCTGGCGTGAAGTCCCGCCCTGGGTCTTCTGTACCGACCAGGCCACGCCCTTAGACAAGAGCAACGTGCGACGGGTCTTCCGGCGTGTTCTCGGGCGCGCGAAGCTCCCCGAGCACTTCTCACCGCACTGCCTGCGTCACACGTTCGCCTCGTTGCTTCTCCAGCAGGGTGAGAGCCCCGTCTACGTCCAGCGTCAACTCGGGCACGCCAGCATCAAACTCACGGTGGACACCTACCGCAAGTGGCTCCCAATGAGCAACAAGGCCGCTGTGGACCGCCTGGACAACGGCCACGCACTTAACGGCGACCACGCAGCGAGCGGCCCGGCCATGCTCACGGCCTCGCACTTAAGGACGGGAACGGTAGCAAAGTGGTAGCGCGGCTGACTCCCGCGGGGACGTGGTTCGCGAATCGCGAGACGGAACTACGCGAGAGTGTTACGTCGTTGGGTGGTGAGCCGTCTCGGGATCGAACCGAGGACCCCCTGATTAAAAGTCAGGTGCTCTGCCAACTGAGCTAACGGCTCGCGGCCTTTACTCTAGCGCACTTACGGGGCGACGACTATGCTTCGCGTGTCGCCCGGGTCACTGAATTCCGCTGTGGCTACTGACGTGGCTCCATGATGAGCAGGATCAGCCGCAGGAACAGCGCGACGCACACACCGACTCCGGTCAGGGCAATGCTCACCACGACGGACGAGGATAGCGTCGAATCGGCAAGACGCGGGACGAACGGCAGAGCGACGATGCAGATCACGACGTCGAGTGCGGTCACGATCACGGCCGCGGCCAGCGGTGTCCGGATCCGCCGGAAGGTCTGCCAAGCCATGTGGCCGTCACGCCAGCGGCCGGTCTGGCCCTGGTCGTACGTGATCGAGCACTGCTCCTCGAGACGCTTGAGCAGGACGTCGGGGCCATGATCACGGAGGACTGGCCACCACTCCTCGACCAGGATGCTCGCGCTGCGCATCGCCTCCTGAGCGGCCGCGATGTCAGCCTCCAGGCGCGTCATTCTGAAGAGGGCGAATGCGCCGACCGCGCCCAGGGCTCCAGCCAGAGCCTGGGCGATCGTACTGAGCGTGTAGTACAGCGCCGTGATGTCGATCTACGCCCTTCCCTTCCCCGGGTCGTGTCACGTGATCGGCGCCATCAAGCAGATCCTCGGAGGCGGGCGGTGACTCGCGCAGATGCATGCGGGCACCGTTCCGGTAGCCGACTGGGGAACCCACCGCAACCTGCGTCTTTGGTCCAGTTGTCCGGTCGCGCCCCGGTGTCGGAAGGTGAAACAATCCTTGATACGCGGCTCGATCTGACGAGGTTCTCGACGTGAGCCGATCCGGCCTCCTCCTCTTCGCCTGCCTCCTCGGAGTGCCGGCCGGTCTCGGCGTCTTCACCTTCGGATATGCCAAGGGCCTGTCGTACCTGTCGACGGATCCGCGGGCGTGCGTGAACTGTCACGTCATGAACGAGCAGTACGATGCCTGGCTGAAGAGCGGGCACCGGCACACCGCCACCTGTGTCGAGTGTCATCTGCCCGCCGCGGGCCTGGGGAAGTGGGTCGCGAAGGCGGACCACGGGTTCCGGCACTCCGTGGCCTTCACCCTCCAGAACTTCAAGGAGCCGATCGAGATCACGCCGCGCGATCGCGTGATCGTCCAGGAGAACTGTGTTCGCTGCCACGGCTCCTTCGTCCACGCCGTGTACGCGAGCCCCGGCCCGCTCCGACACGAGCTCGACTGCATGCACTGTCACGCGAGCGCGGGCCACGGCGCGGGCGGATGAGCGACGACGCCGAGAAAAGGAAGGGCGACATGCGGACGCCTCGACCGGGCTGGCTCTTCGTGCTCCTCGGCTTCCTGGGTGTGGCCGGCCTCACCGTGCTCCTCGTCGGGCTCCTCACCAACATCTTCGAGCGCAAGCAGGAGGCCCGACAGCCCTTCGTCCGGCTGGTCGAGGTCACCGAAGACGTCGTCGATCCGAAGGTGTGGGGCCAGAACTGGCCCCTGCAGTACGACTCGTATCTCAAGACGTCCCTTCCCACGACGACCAAGTACGGCGGGCGGGGCCTCGGGGCGAGCGACGGCGGCCCCGCCGAACAGAAGCTCGACAAGGAGCCGTGGCTTCGGCGGATCTTCGCCGGCTACGCCTTTGCGCTCGACTACCGGGACCGGCGCGGCCACTTCTACGGCCTCTTCGACCAGGAGCAGACCCAGCGGGTGACGCAGCGCAAGCAGCCCGGTGCCTGTCTGCACTGTCACGCGTCGGTCCTCCCCCTGTACCGTTTCGCCGGCCACGGCGATGTGACGAAGGGGTTCCTGCTGGTGTCCGGCATGCCGTATCAGGACGCGCGGTACATGAAGGACGACAAGGGCCAGCTCCTGGTCCAGCACCCCGTCGCCTGCGTGGACTGCCACGACCCGAAGACCATGGCGCTCCGGGTGACCCGGCCCGCGTTCATCGCCGGCATCCGGGCCCTGCGTGCCAAGCAGGGCGTCGCCAACTTCGACCCGAACCAGCACGCATCGCGTCAGGAGATGCGGTCGTTCGTCTGCGGCCAGTGCCACGTGGAGTACTACTTCAAGGGCGACGGCAAGACCGTCACGTACCCATGGGCCAACGGCGTTCGAGCCGAGGAGATCGAGGCCTACTACGACGCGGAAGGATTCACCGACTGGGTCCACGCCGAGACCGGCACCAAGGTCCTGAAGGCCCAGCATCCCGAGTTCGAGGTGTGGCAGCAGGGCATTCACGCCCGCGCCGGCGTGGCCTGCGCCGACTGTCACATGCCCTTCGAGCGCGTCGGGGCCCTCAAGGTGAGCGACCACTGGGTCCGGAGTCCTCTCCTGAACCTGAACCGCGCGTGCCAGACGTGCCACGCCGTGGCCGAGAAGGAGCTCGAGGCGCGCGTGCTCACGATCCAGGACCGCCACCACGAGCTCCTGGAGCGCGCGGCGAAGGCCACTACCGACATGCTCGACGCCATCGTGGCGGCGAGGAAGGCCGGGGCCACCGAGGGCGACCTCCAAGCGGCGGCCGTTCAGCATCGGAAGGCGCAGTGGCGGCTCGACTTCGTGGCGGCCGAGAACTCCATGGGGTTTCACGCCCCGCAAGAGCTCGCGCGGATCCTCGGGCAGGCCATCGACCACGCACGCCAGGGCCAGCTGGAGGCCGAGCGCTCGATGCGCCGGAAGTGATCGCACGAGACCGGCGGAGGCGTTCTGCTAGAATCCGGGCCGTGTCCGCCCCGCTGGTGACCGTAGTCGTTCGGCTGGGGTCCTGATGGCCCTGGTGCTGGTCGTGGATGACGAGGAGCCCATCCGCGACATCCTGCGGGAGGCCCTGGAGAACGCCGGGCACACCGTGCTCACGGCGAACGACGGGCGCGAGGCGCTCCGCCTCTACCACGCGCAGCAGCCGGACGTCGTCATCACCGACATCGTCATGCCGCGCCGCTCCGGCATCGATCTCGTCCTCGAGCTCAGCCGGCTGACCCCGCGCCCGACGGTCATCGCGATCTCCGGACTCACCGGCAAGGCCTTCCTCGACGCCGCCCGCGAGGCCCACGTGGCGCGGACGTTCGTGAAGCCGTTCGACGTCACGGTCGTCGCCCAGACCGTGACCGAGCTCGCCCGCACCCCCCGTTCCTGACCGCGCCGCGCGCTCGTCGTAGCATTTCCGCTTGCCGCCAACTACATTTCGTTGCTAGAGTGCCGCCGGCTACCAGATGTGGGAGGAGCGCAGCTGGCCTGGGAATGGTCGCAAGCCGCTCCTACGAGCAGGTACCTCGTCGTCGTGGCGGCGTCCGAGGAGGCGCTCTATCACTATCTCAGGGCACGGTTCGAGGCCGACGCCGGGACCCAGGTCATCCTCGATCGACGGCGTCGGGGCAGTGGCGATTCCGGCCCCGCCGATCGCCAGGCTGCTGAGCGCCGCAGGTCGCAGTCGGTGGAGATCCTCGCGACCCAGCGCGTCACGGTCATCCGGCTGACCGCCAGCGCAGGGGGGGATCGCTTCGTGGTGAACGAACCAGCCGGCAAGGGGGGAGCAGGGAGCATGGAGGGTATCGACGGGTTGGAAGATCGGCAGCGTGTAGACCGGTGGCTGGAAGAGAGCCAGTACCTGATCGGCCGGCTGGTCCCCGCCTATCTGGACGACCGGGATCGGGTGCGGTCGCGCCTGGAAGTGGTCGAGCAGGACAATGAGCGGCTGCGGACGGAGCTCGCGGAGTCGCGCCGCGAGGCGGCCGAGCTGCGCGGGGAGCTCGAGTTTCACCGGGCCGAGCGGGCGAGCGTCGCCGACTCGTTCGGGTCCATCGTCGAGCACCTGGCCGCGCTGCAGCGGCCGATCAGCGACATCACGCGCCGGATCCACAACACCGGCGAGGTCAAGGTCAGCTAAGGCAGGTGGTGGGTCGCCGGCCCGGGGGTCCCGGGCCGGCCCCCGCCGGGATCACGCCCGTCGCGTGCGCGTCTGCTCGGCGGCCACGGCGGCCATGTGGTCCATGTAGGTCAGGTTGAACGGCTTGGGCACGTAGCTGAACGCCCCCTGCTTCAGACACTCCTCGGCCACCGGGATCTCGGTGTTGGCCGTCACCACGATGATCGGGATGCTGGCGTCGCTCTGCTTGAACAGCTTCAGCACCTCGAGCCCGCTGATCCCCGGCATGTTGACGTCGAGGAAGACGACGTCGGGCCGCTGGCGCACGAACCGCTCGATGGCGGCGGCGCCCGAGGACGCGGTGTCGACGTCGTACTGACCCTCGAAGTGCTCCTTCAGGATCTGCAGTAGCTCCGGCTCGTCGTCGACGACCAGGATCCGCTTCATCCCATGAGGCTCGAACGGACAGACGGGTACCAGCGCAGCAGCGGGGAGTCCTCGCACAGGACGGTCTCGTCCCGCTGGGCCCCCGTGGAGATCAGACAGAAGGGCACCCCGATCAGCTCCTCGAGCCGCTCGAGGTAGCGCCGGGCCTTGGCCGGCAGGTCGGCCTCGTTCTTGGCCCCGGCGGTGGAGCTCAGCCAGCCCTCGATCTCCTCGTAGACCGGCTCGAGCTGGGCCATCGCCGTCTCTTCCTCGGGGAAGTCGGTGATGATCTCCCCGCGCCAGCGGTAGCCGGTGCAGACCTTCACGATCTCGCACTGGTCGAGCACGTCGAGCTTGGTCAGCGCGACGGTGTCGAAGCCGTTGATCCGGCTGGCGTAGCGCATGACGACGCCGTCGAACCACCCGCAGCGCCGCGGCCGCCCGGTCGTGGCACCGTACTCGTTGCCCCGGGCGCGGATCGCCTCGGCCATCTCGCCGGTCATCTCGGTGGGGAACGGCCCCTCCCCCACCCGCGTGCTGTAGGCCTTGGCGACCCCGAGGACGCCGTGGATCTTGGTCGGCGGCACGCCGGTGCCGGTAGCAGCACCACCGGCCGTGGTCGAGGACGACGTGATGTAGGGATAGGTCCCGTGGTCGATGTCGAGCATCGTCGCCTGGGCGCCCTCGAACAGCACCGAGTAGCCGCTGTCGATCCACTTGCTCAGCAGCAGCGCGGTGTCGGTGATGTAGGGCGCCAGCCAGCCCGCGTAGCGCAGGTACTGGTTGAGGATCGCCTCCACCCCGAACGTCTCGGCGTCGTAGAAGTCGCGCAGCAGGCGGTTCTTGTGGGCGAGGTTGAACTCGACCTTCTCGCGGAACAGCCGCTCGTCGAGCAGGTCCGCCATGCGGATGCCCACCCGGGCGGCCTTGTCGACGTAGGCCGGCCCCACCCCCTTGCCGGTCGTCCCGATGCGACGGGCCCCCAGCTTCGCCTCGGAGGCGCGATCGAGGGCCGGGTGGTAGGGCATGATCAGGTGCGCGTTCTTGGAGATGTAGAGGTTACCGTCCAGCGCGACGCCGCGCTGGACCAGCGACTCCATCTCCTCGATCAGCGAGCCCGGGTCGACGACGACCCCGCAGCCGATCACGCACCGGCGGCCGTTGTGCAGGATCCCCGACGGGATCGTGTGCAGCACGTACTTCTCCCGGCCGACGACCACCGTGTGCCCGGCGTTGTTGCCGCCGGAGAAGCGCACGACGACGTTGACGTGCGGCGTGATGATGTCGACGACCTTCCCCTTGCCCTCGTCACCCCACTGCGCTCCAACCACCACGATGTTAGGCATGACCGCTCTCCTCGGCGCCCTCGAAGTGGCGCACCGGGTCGTCTAGGACCTCACGCACCGACAGGATCCGCTCGCCGCCGCCGGGCAGGTCGAGCGCTAGCAACTCGTCGGGCCCGGTGCGAGGACTGCCCACGACCAGCACGTGGCGGGCCCGCTGCGCCCGTGCGTACGCGACCGACTCCTCCAGGCCCCGGGTGATGATGTCACGGGCCACCGAGGCGCCGCGGTCCCGCAACCGCCGCGCCAGCGACAGCGCCGCGGTCTTCTCCCGCGTGAAGTCGATGATGAAGAAATCGGGCCCCGGCAGCGCCACCTCCACTCCCTGGGCCTCCATGACCGCGAGGACCCGGGCGACGTCGAAGGCGAAGCCGACCGCCGGGCACTCGTAGCCGAACCGTCCGAGCATGTGGTCGTAGCGCCCGCCGCCGGCGACCGAGGCACCGAAGCCCGACACGTAGGCCTCGAAGTACGTGCCCGAATAGTAGTCGAACCCGCGCACGCCGCCCAGGTCCAGCAGCACGGCGTCCGCCAACCCATAGATGGTGAGCAGCCGGTACACCTCCGAGAGGTTGGCGAGCGCCCGGGCGGAGCGCTCGTTACGGGCGTGCCCGGCCGCCTGCTCGAGGACGGCCGCGTGGCCGAACAGCGTGGGCAGCGCGCACAGCGCGTCGCCCACGTGGGCGGGCGGGGCGATCTCGCCCACCACCCGCTCGAGGGTGGAGACGTCCTTGCGGGCCAGCGCGTCGCGCAGGGCCTGCTGGTGCTCGGCGTCGGTCTTCACCTCCTCGAGCAGCCCGCGGAAGAAGTCGGGATGGCCGAGGTCGAGCTGGAACCGGTCGAGCCCGAGCGCCTGCAGGCCCTCGATGGCCATGGCGACGATCTCGACCTCCGCCTCCGGCTTCTCGAGCCCGATCAGCTCGACGCCGGCCTGGTAGAGCTCGCGGTAGTGCGAGACCCGGGGCTCCTCGTAGCGGAAGACGTTGGTGACGTAGCCGAGCCGGAGCGGCTTCGGCTCATCGCGCAGGCGGGTGGCCACGACCCGGGCGATCTGGGGCGTGATGTCGGCCCGCAGGGCCAGCATCCGGCCGGTCTCGCGGTCGACCAGCTTGAACATGTTCTCCTGCATCGCGACGTCGGTGCCGGTGGCCAGCACGTCGGCGTACTCGAAGGTCGGCGTGACGATCTCCCGGTAGCCCCAGCGCTGGAAGACGCCGAAGAGCTCACGCTCGACGTGCCGCTTGCGCGCGGCCTCGTCGGGCAGGTAGATGCGCGCGCCGCGGGGCAGCTGGGTGTGCACCGGTCTCACGGCGTGTCCTCGGCGAGCCCATCGAGGTGGATCAGCGTGTTCATCCGGTGCACGGTGGTCCAGCCATCGACGTACTCGATCTCGGTGATGCCGGCCGGGGAGGCGTCGACCGACCACAGGCGGTCGGGACCGAGCCCGAGCGCCGCCAGCACGACCAGACGGGCGACGATTGCGTGGGACACGAGCACCACCGTCTGCCCGCCGTGCTCCTCGACGAGGGCCGCCAGGCCCGCGGCCACCCGGGCAGCCACGTCGTCGAGCCGCTCGCCGCCGGGCGGTTGCACCAGGTGCGGGGTCGCCGCCCACGCCTCGGCCTCGCGGGGGAAACGCACGGCCACCTCGGCCCGGGTGAGCCCCTCCCACGCGCCGAAGGCCATCTCTTGGAAGGCGGGCGCCACGCGCACGTCGAGCTTGTGGGGGGCCGCGATGAGCGCGGCCGACTCGCGGGCCCGGCCGAGCGGGCTCGCGTAGACCGCCCCCACGAAGGTGCCGGTCAGCGCCCCGGTGACCGCCTCGCACTGCCGGCGGCCGCGCGGTGTGAGCGACACCTCGCGGCTCCCGGCGAAGCGCCGGTCGCGCGCGTACTCCGTCTCGCCGTGCCGTACGGTGAAGAGCCTCAGCGGTTTCACAACCCGGTCATTCTATCGCATCGGGCGAGACGAGCCCGTCCCGCGGGATCTTTGCCGGAGTTCCGCGGCGAGGGCCGTATGCTGGCCCCGCATGCCCACCACCCGTTGTTCGCTGGGTCTCCTGACGCTCGTCGCCCTCCTGGCCGTCGCCTGCGCCACCCCCGAGGTCCGCCCCAGCCTCTCGGAGGAACGGATCCGGACGCTCGAGGCGTTCGGACCACTCCTCAGCGCGGCGTACGGGGCCGAGGCCGTCCGGTGCCATGTCGTGACCGGCGTGCTCGAGGCCGACCGCTTCGACGCCTGGATCCGTGCCGACCCCGGGACGGCCTGTCACCTCACGGTCGTCGTCACCACGCGCGCGGTCGACACGCTCACGCCCCGCGCGCTGCAGATGCTGCTGGCCCACGAGCTCGGTCACGTGCAGAGCCGGCACGCGATGGGCCGCGCCCGCGTCAGCGAGATCCAGGGCTCACGCACCGACACGGGACATCGCACGCGGCTGCAGACGGGGCGCCAGCAGTTCAACCCCGACGAGGAGAGCGACGCGGACGCCGCGGCGGCGCGGGCGCTCACCCGGGCCTGGCGCGGCGGCAATGCCGGCTGCCTCGCTCTCGCCGACTTCTACGAGGGTATTGCCACGGATCGGCGGCCGTGGGCCGAGTGGCTCTCGCGCCATCCCTTCCCAGAGCGCCGGATCGATGCCGTCGTGAAGGTGTGCGAGGAAGAGCAACGACGGGCGCGCTGAGGCCGGCGCGCCGGCGACGGCCAGGATGGATCGTCGTCCTCGTCGCCGTGACGTTCGCCGCCTGCGCCACATCCGACCGGCTCCGCGCGCCCACCGCCGGCGAGATGGGCGCGGTCGATCTCGCCACCCGGGGCCTGCTCGCCGAGCTCGGCTACTTCGGGTCGGTCACGCGCTGCCGCGTCGGCCTGGCCGTGAATGACGTGGCGGAGCGCTCGATCGAAGTCGCGGCGCCGGTCTCGCCCGAGCACTGCGTGATCGTCTACGCCACGACCGGCGTGCTCGAGCTCTCCCCGACCGACCTGCGCGCGCTGTTCGCGCACGGGCTCGCCCACCTGCGCCTGCCCCAGGCCACGCCGGGCCGTCGCGTGACGACGTCGACCGGGCGCGGCGGCGCCGTGCGGTTCACGCTCCCGCGGAGCTACACGGACGACGAGGAGGCCGCGGCCGACCGCGAGGCCGTGGGGCTGCTGGAGCGGGTCGCGCCCGGCGGCGCCGGCTGCCGAACGCTCGCCGACGTGCTGGATCGCGTGAGCAGCGAGGGCGCCCGCTGGAGCGCGTGGACCGACCAGCACGCGATGACGGCGGGCCGTCCGACCGCCCTCCGGGCGCTGTGCGACGCGCGCCCCGCCCGCTGAACCGCTAGAGCTTCACCAGGCGGGCGACGACGATGTCCGGCATGGCGCGGATCTCTTCAAGCGCGGCGGGGGGCATGGGGTCGTCGAGGTTGAGGATCGACACGGCGCGGCCGCCGCGTCGCTCCCGGCCGAGCTGCATGCCGGCGATGTTGATCCCGTACCGCCCGCACAGTGTGCCGATGCGGCCGACCACGCCCGGGACGTCCTGGTTGGCGAACACCAGCATGAAGCCCTGCGGCACCGCCTCGAGCGAGAATCCATCGATAGCGACGAAGCGAGGCTCGCCGTGGAACAGCGTGCCCGCCAGCGACGTCACGCCGCGGTCGGTCCGCAGCTCGGCCGTCACCAGGCTCGAGTAGCCGGCGCTCTCGGTGGTGGAGGTCTCGGTTATGCGCAGGCCCCGCCCCCGGGCGATGAGCATCGCGTTCACGTCGGTGACGTGCTCGGCCAGGATCGTGCCGAGGACGCCGCGCAGGAAGGCCAGCGTGAGCGCGGCGGTCGGGCGCCGCGCGACATCCCCCGCGTAGGTGAGCCGCGCCTCGGCCATCCGGCCCTCGGCCATCTGGGCGAGGAATCGGCCCATCGCCACCGCCAGCCCCGCGTAGGGCGCCTGCTCGCGGAGCGTCTCCGCGTCCACGGTGGGCAGGTTGACGGCGTTGGCGACGACGCCGCGCACGAGGACGTCGGCCACCTGGTCGGCGATGGCGAGCGCGACGGCGGACTGCGCCTCGTCAGTGGCGGCGCCGAGGTGGGGCGTCAGCACGACCTGCTCGAATCGTAGAAGTGGATGGTCGGCCGGTGGCGGCTCCTGCTCGAAGACGTCGAGGCCGGCGCCGCCGACGTGGCCGGACGCCAGCGCCCGCGCGAGCGCCGCCTCGTCGATGATGCCGCCCCGCGCGCAGTTGACGAGCCGCACCCCGGGCCTCATGCGGGCCAGCTCCGCCTCGCCGATGAGGTGCCGGGTGTCGCCGGTGAGCGGCGTGTGGATGGTGATGAAGTCCGAGCGGGAGAATAGCTCGTCCAGCTCGACGCTCTCCACGCCCAGCCGCTCGGCGACCTCGCGCGTGAGGTACGGGTCGTAGGCCACGACCTGCATGCGAAAGCCCAGCGCGCGCCGGGCGACCTCGCCGCCGATCCGCCCGAGCCCGAGGATGCCGAGCGTCTTGCCCAGCAGCTCCACGCCCTGCAGGCGGTTCTTCTCCCACCGGCCGGCCTTCAGCGTGGCGTCGGCGACGGGCACCCGGCGGGCGAGGGCCAGCAGCAGCGCAAGCGTGTGCTCGGCGACGGCGGTGGTGTTGCCGCCCGGGGTGTTCATGACGATGATCCCGCGCTCGGTGGCGGCCTCGACGTCGATCGTGTCCACGCCGGCGCCGGCGCGTCCGATGACCTCCAGGCGGGTGGCGGCGGCGATGGCGGCGCGCGTGACCTTCGTCGCGCTGCGGACGATCAGCCCCTCGTACTCGGGCAGCCGCGCCATCAGCGCCCGCTCGTCGAGCGAGCCGGCGACGTCGACGTCGAGTCCGTGCTTGCGGAGGGCGTCGACGCCGACGGCCTGCAGGGCGTCGGCGACGAGGACGCGCTTCACGACTTCTCGGCGAAGACCTTCTGGGCCCCGCGGACGCCGGCGCCGAAGTCGACCGGCTGCCCGAGCTCGGCGAGCACCTGCTCGAGCGCCGCCAGCACCGCGATCACGTCGAACTCGGCGGCGTACCCCATGTGGCCCAGGCGGAAGAGCTGGCCCTTCATCTCTCCCTGCCCGCCGGCGATCGTGATGTTGTGCGTCTTCGAGAAGGTCGTCACGATCTGCTCGCTGTTCACGCCGGCCGGCGCGCGGACGGCGGTGACGGCTGGGCTCGGCACGGCCTTGCAGAAGAGTTGCAGCCCGAGCGCCTCGGCACCGGCCCGGGTCGCGCGGGCGAGGCGATCGTGGCGCTTGAAGACGTTGGCGAGCCCCTCGGTCTCCAGCATCTGGAGGACCGTGCGTAGACCGATGACGATCGAGACCGCCGGGGTGTAGTGCGCCTCGTTCTTGACGACCGTCTTCCGCTCCGCGGCCAGGTCGAAGTAGTACTTCGGCAGCTTCGAGGTCTTGTTGAACGCCCACGCCTTGTCGCTCAGCGCGCAGAAGCCGAGGCCGGGTGGCAGCATCAGTCCCTTCTGGGAGCCGGCCACGACGACGTCCACGCCCCAGGCGTCCATCTGGAGGTCGGCGATGCCCAGGCTGGAGACGGCGTCGACGATGAGGACCGCGTCGGTCGAGGCCGTGGCGGCCGCGTAGGCCCGGACGTCGTGCAGGACACCGGTCGAGGTTTCGCTGTGCTGCGCCAGCACCGCCTTCGCCCGCGGGTACGCCGCGAGCGCCTCGGCCAGCCGCTCGGCCGGCACCGTCTCCCCGTAGGGCGCCCTCACCTCGACGACCTGCACCCCGTAGGCGTGGCACAGGTCCAGCCACCGCTCGCCGAACTTGCCCGCCGTCACCACGATCGCGGTGTCGCCGGCCGAGAGCGTGTTCGTGACCGCCGCCTCCATGGCGCCGGTGCCGGAGCACGCGAGCGGGATCACCTCCTGGGAGGTCTGTACCAGTCGCTTGAGCCCGTTGCGCACCTCCACGAACAGCGCCTCGTACTCCGGCGTGCGGTGGTGCAACATCGGCTGCGCCATGGCCAGCAGCACTTCGCTGGGCACCGGCGTCGGCCCGGGCGCCATCAGCTGATACTTCTTCATCGTGTCACGACCTCCTCGAGGGCGGTTGGATCGCGTTCGATAGTAGCATGCCGCTCTGCGTCGAACCCGCGCGGCCGAGCGCGGTGACGAAGATCGCGTCGCGTCCCGCCGCGTGCGGCGAGAAGAACCGCACGACCTCGGAGTCGTAGAACGTGAGCCCGCTGGCGCCGAAGCCGGCGCCGTATGCGGCGAGGTACGCGCGGCCGCCCGCGACGCCGGCCGCCAGGTTCGCGAGCCGGTACCCGCGCTCGCCCCACGCGGTCAGGATCGCGTCGAGCGGAGCCAGGAAGAAGATCGTCGCCGCCGCCTCGCCGCCGAGCGCCTGCTCGAGCGTGAGGTACGCCGCCTCGCGCCGGAACTCGCCGGCGCGCACGAGCTCGAGCCCCCGCCCGGGCCAGTACGCGTAGGCTCCCGGGCTCAGGCCCTCGACGGCGTTGACGACGACGTAGATGTCCACGAGGGCATCCTGCACGTCGGCCGGCAGCGGCCGCGTCGCCGCCCACAGCACCGCCGCGAGCTCGGGGGTCGTGAGCGGGGCCGGGCCAAACCGCCGCGTGGAGCCGCGGCGCTGGATCGCCTCCCCGAGCGGCCGGCCGTCGAGGACCGGAGCCGGTAGCGGGATCAGCGAGCCGCGCGGCTCGCGCGGGGCGGGCGGGACGGCGCGCCGCCACCCCACGACCTCCCCGGCCGTCCGCAGGCTGGAGGCGCGGTGGATCTCGCGCAACGCCGGGTAATCGACCTCCTCGCTCGACAGCGGCATCACGTCGAGCGCCAGCCTCGGCAGCTCACCCGACGGCGGCGCCGGCGGCCCCTCGGGTCCCACCGGCACCAGCTCGAGCGCCGCCTCGCGCTCGGGATCGACGCCGAGCAGACGGTTGACGTCGTCGTCCACGAAGCCGGTGACGATCTGGGGCGCCAGGCCGAGCGCGTCGCCGACGGCGAGGGTGTTGGCGAGCATCGTGCCGGAGTCCCAGAAGAGATGCCGGTAGCCCCGCGCCTGGTACTTCCACGTGTTCCGCCAGTAGATGGCGCTCAGCACCAGCGTCGCCGCGCGGCGCGCGAGGCTCGGATCGCCGGCGGCCGCGGCCAGCACCGCGCGCACGTCGCCCGCCCGCAGCCGCCGCAGCGTGAAGTCGCCCGGACAGAAGTGGTAGAGCCCGGCGTCGAGACCCTCGACGTCTCCGGCCACCACGTAGACCTCGGTCTGGTAGAGCGCGCCCGTGGACGCCGCCGCGCGGAAGAGCACCTCGCCGCCACCGGGGTACGTCTTCTTCTTGGTGACGCCGGCGCTGTAGTAGAGGAGCGCCGTCAGCGCGCCGAGCGTGAGCCGTGCGGCCGGTGGGCCCGGGCTCGCGAGCGCCTCGAGGGTCGGCGTCGCCACCACGTCGATCTCGCGCGGCAGCGCGATGGCGGGGGCGTCGGTGTAGATCTTGAACGGGAACGGCTTGTTGTCCCAGTCGAGCGTGTGCCCGCTGGTGCGCACGGAAGCCGGCGTGTGAATCGTCTCGTCGTGAAAGCGGCGCGCCACGAGGCTCACATCACGATTGTACGACCCTCAGCGGCGCGGTGAGGACCGGCGCGGCTTCGACGCCGTGCGGTCGAGCCGCACGGCGCGGCCCGACACGCGCTCCCCGGTGTCGGCGCGGAAGTAGCCGAGGCGTACCTCGCGACCCGAGTCCGCGTCGACGAGCCGGGCGCCCGTGTAGGCGTGGCGCGAGCCCCAGGCGGCGAGGGCGCCGATCACCACGCCGAGCTCCTGGCCCTTGGCCGTCAGCGCGTACTCCGCCCGCGGCGGGTGATCGGAATAGAAGCGGCGCTCCACGAGCCCGTGCTCCTCCATCAGCTTGAGCCGGTCCGACAGGATGTTCGGCGCCAGCCCCGGCAGCCCCGTCTGGAGGTCCTGGAAGCGGCGCGTGCCGCCGAGCAGGTCGCGCACGACGAGCAGCGTCCAGCGATCGCCCACCACCTCGAGCGTCTTCGCGACCGGGCAGCGCTGGCCGTAGTCCTTCTTGGGCATGTCGCATTCTAGGCGCGGGGTTGACAGCCGAGCAAGTCACTATTAATTTACAAGTCATGGCCGTGACCGTCGCCGCCACCCCGATGGCGGCCCGCACCAAGCGCCTGCTGGAGGCCCCCGTCGCCCCGACCCTGCTGCGGCTGGCCGCCCCGAACGTCCTCGTCATGGTGGTGCAGGCCGTCGTCACGACGCTCGACGCGGTCTTCGTCGGCTGGCTGGGGCCCGCCGCGCTCGCCGGCGTCTCGGTGGTCTACCCGCTGGTCATGCTGATGCAGACGATGTCGGCCGGCGGCATGGGCGGCGGCGTCGCCTCCGCCGTCGCGCGCGCGCTCGGGGCGGGGCGCCGGGCCGAGGCCCAGGCGCTCGCCGCCCACGCGGTGGTCATCGCGCTGGTGATGGCGACCCTCTTCACCACGGGCCTGCTCCTCGGCGGCCCGGCGATCTACCGCGCCATCGGCGGCACCGGCGACGCGCTCGAGGCCGCGCTCACCTACTCGCGCGTCGTCTTCGGCGGCGCCGTCGTCTTCTGGCTGCTCAACACCCTCGGCAGCATCGTGCGCGGCACCGGGACCATGGCGCTGCCCGCCGCCGTGCTCGGCGGCTCGGCCGTCGTCTACGTGGCGCTGGCGCCCGCGCTCGTCACGGGCTGGGGGCCGTTTCCACGGCTCGGCGTCGCCGGTCCGGCGACGGCCAACCTCACCGCGTTCGGCCTGGCCACGATCGTGCTGGGCGTCTATCTCTGCTCCTCGCGAAGCACCGTGCGGCTGTCGTTCCGCGGGCTACGCCTGCGGTGGGCGCTGTTCTGGGAGATCCTGCGCGTCGGCGCGCCGGGTTCGCTCAACACGATCCTCACCAACCTCACGGTCGTGCTGATGACCGGGCTCGTCGGCCCCTTCGGCACCACCGCGCTGGCCGGGTACGGGATGGGCGCGCGGCTCGAGTATCTGCAGATCCCGCTCGTGTTCGGGATGGGCTCGGCGCTCGTCGCGATGGTCGGCACCAACGTCGGCGCCGGCCAGATCGCGCGCGCCGAGCGCGTGGCGTGGACGGGCGCCGGGCTCGCTGCCGTCGTGACCGGCACCATCGGCCTCGTCGCCGCCCTCGCCCCCCGCGCGTGGCTCGGGCTCTTCACGACCGACCCCGCCGTGCAGGCGGTCGGCGCCACCTATCTGATGATCGTCGGCCCGGCCTACGGCTTCTTCGGGCTGGGCCTGGCGCTCTATTTCGCCTCGCAGGGCGCCGGGCGTCTGGCCTGGCCGCTCACCGCCGGCTTCGCGCGGCTCACGCTGGCGGCGGTCGGCGGCTGGCTCCTCGGCCACGGGCTCGGCTGGGGCTTGCCGGGAATCTTCGCCGCGATGGCGCTGGCGCTCGTCGTCTTCGGCACGACGACAGCCACCGCCGTCAAGCTCGGCGCCTGGCGCTAGGAGACTCCACGATGGCCCGGATGCTCGACCTGATCACGAAAATCCAGCGCGGGGAAGTGCCACCGCCACCGATCGCCACGCTCATCGGCTTCCGCATCGCCGCCGTCGAGCCCGGGCGCGCGGTGATGGAGATGGAGGCCGGACCGCAGCACGCGAATCCCATGGGGACGCTGCACGGCGGCATCCTCGGCGACCTCGCCGACGCGGCGATGGGCATGGCCTACGCGTCCACCCTCGACGAGGGCGAGAGCTTCACGACGCTGGAGCTCAAGATCAACTTCCTCAAGCCCGTGTGGACCGGCCGCCTCGTCGCGACCGGCCACGTCGTCAAGGGCGGGCACACCGTGGGCCTCGTCGAGTGCGACGTCCACGACGAGAAAGAGCGCCTCGTCGCCCGCGCCTCGAGCACCTGCATGACCCTCCGCAGAACCCAGGCTGCCGGCCGCTAGCGATCTCCTCGCGATGTGAGCGACGGGGCTGGGGCACGGGCTGGCCGGCGTTGCCCGTGTCGCGCGCCCGCGCTTCATGGCGAGCCGTCGCCGCCGTTCGAGCGCAGGACTCGGCGAGCGAGCCGCCGACGAGTCGGCTGTCCAACGACCCAGCCCCCGCTGGGGGATGGGGGGCCCGAGCGAGCCGAGTCCGAAGCGAGTTACGGCGGCAGGCGAGCCATGCGCGCGGGCGCGCGACACGGGCAACGCCGGCCAGCCCGTGCCCCAGCCCCGTCGCTCACATCCGCCGGGAGCTCAGAACCGGTACGGCGGTCGGAAGACTCCGCGTTCGGTGATGATGGCGGTGATCAGGTCGGCGGGGGTGACGTCGAAGGCGGGGTTGAAGACGGGCGAGGCCTCGGGCGCGGTCGCGTGGCCGGCGACGCGGCGGACCTCGAGGGCGTCGCGCTCCTCGATCGGGATCTGGGTGCCGGACGCCAGCGCGGGGTCGATCGTCGAGAACGGCGCGGCGATGTAGAACGGCACGCCGTGGTGGCGGGCCAGCACCGCCAGCGCGTAGGTGCCGATCTTGTTGGCGGTGTCCCCGTTGGCGGCGATGCGGTCGGCACCGGTCACCACGAGGTCTACCTGACCGCGCCCCATCAGCGAGGCGGCGGCGACGTCGGCGATGAGCCGGTGGGGGATGCCCTCGCGCACGCACTCCCACGCGGTGAGCCGCGAGCCCTGCATGACCGGGCGCGTCTCGTCCACCCACACCAGCGCGACCTTGCCCTGCGTGTGGGCCGACCGCACGACGCCGAGCGCGGTGCCGTAGCCGGCCGTCGCCAGCGCGCCCGCGTTGCAGTGGGTGAGGATCCGCGCCCGCTCCGGCACGAGGCCGGCGCCGTGGTCGCCGAGCGCGCGGTTGCCGGCGAGGTCCTCGTCGAGGATGGTCTGGGCCTCGCGCAGCAGGTGCGCGCGCACCTCATCGAGCGACCGGCCCCGCGCCGCCTCCACCGCCCGCCACATCCGGTCGAGAGCCCAGAAGAGATTGACGGCGGTCGGCCGCGTGGAGGCCAGGCCCTTGCGGGCGACCTCGAGATCGGCCATCAGCGCGTCGAACGTCGTCGCCGGGCTCGTCCGCGCCGCGAGCACGAGGCCGAACGCGGCGGCCACGCCGATGGCCGGCGCGCCGCGTACCGCCAGCGTGCGGATCGCGTCGGCAACGTCCTCCCAGCGGCCGTAGACCCGCTCGAGCTCCTGCCCCGGCAGCAGCCGCTGGTCGAGCAGGACGAGCCGGTCGTGCTCCCAGCGGACCGGCGCGATCGTCGCGGTCACAGGTCGATCGCGTCCGAGCGGGTCGCGCGTCGCAGCCACTCGTCGACGTCCGCGTTGAACTTGAACTGGTGCACCTTGCCGTCGCGCTCGATCCCACCGTCGAGGCTGAAGCCGTCGCGGCGGGTCTCCCCGTTGAGCCAGACGCCGCCGGCATGGCCCTGCGGCCCGAGCAGCCGGCCGCCGAAACGGAAGCGGTTCCAGCCGAGCTTGAGGTCGAGGTCGAGCGATCCCGGCGGCTCCGCGAGCGCCGGCGTCGCGAGCGTCAGGAGGGCGCCCATCGCGGCGATGACCATGGCCTGCTTCATCCATCTTCTCCCGTGATGCGTCGCCGGACCTCCTCGGGCGTGAGTCCGTCCACTCGCACCAGCTTGTCGCGTCCGTGGGTGCCGTGCTCGATCGTGACCGCCGAGGGCCGCAGGTCGAGCGCGCGGGCCAGCAGCGCCGCCACCGCGGCGTTGGCTCGGCCCTCGACGGGCGGAGCGGCCACGCGCACGCTGAGCGCGCCGTCGGGCCGCCAGCCCACGATCTCGCTACGCGAGGCGCGCGGCTGCACGCGCACGCGCAGCAGCCGCTGGCTCACTCCGGGTCGACGTCGTCGGAGTCGGAGCTGAGCAGGCGGCGGTAGCGGTCGAGCGTCGCGTCGAAGTCCTCCGCGAGTTGGCGGCGGATCCGCTTGAGGGCCTGGATGTCCACGCGGATCCGGGCCTCCTCGGCGCGGGCCGCCTCCAGGGCCTTCTCGCCGCGCAGCTCGGCCTCGCGGACGATCAGCTCCGCCTCGTGCCGCGCGGCGGCGCGGATCTCGTCGCCCTCGCGGCGGGCGGCGCCCTTCATCTCGTCGATGAGGCGCTGCGTCGACACGAGGGTGTTCTGCAGCGTCCGCTCGAGATCGAGCACGCCGCGCTGGCGCTCCTCCGTGGTCGCGAGCTGCTCCTTGAGCAGCTGCGTCTCCTTGAGGAGCGTCTCGTAGTCCTCGGCGACGTCGTCCAGGAAGGCGTTCACCTCCTGGGGCTCGTAGCCGCGGAGCATGCGCACGGTGAACTGCTGCTGCCGGATGTCGTGAGGCGTGATACGCATCGACTCCTCCGCCGTGCCTACCTGAGGCTCAGGGCCAGATCACGCAGGGACTCCACCAGAAACGCCTGGAGAAAGTAGATCGCCAGGATGACGATCATCGGCGACAGGTCGAGCCCCATCCCCATCATGGGGAGTCGGTGGCGAATGGGCCGCAGCACCGGCTCGGTCACACGATGCAGAAAGCGCACGATCGGGTTGAACGGGTCGGGGTTGACCCACGAGAGCAATGCCCGCGCGATGATGATCCAGAAGTACGCCCACAGCACGATCTCGAGCAGACGCGCGACCGCCAGGACGAGGTTCGAGGCCACGAACATCAGGCCGGGCCCCGGCCGAGCTCACGCGAGCGTAGGGTCGCGCGCTCGACGGCCCGGATGAGCGTGGGGCGGAGGCCGCCCTCCTCCAGCGCCGACACTCCGGCGATGGTCGTCCCGCCGGGGCTCGACACCATGTCCTTCAGCGCGCCGGGATGCATGCCGGTCTCGGCGAGGAGCTGAGCGGCGCCGAGCACGGTCTGGGTGGCCAGCATCATCGCCGTGGCCCGGTCGAGACCCATCTTCACGCCGCCGTCCGCCAGCGCCTCGACGACGAGGGCCACGTAGCCGGGACCGGAGCCGCTCAGCCCGGTCACCGCGTCCATCAGCGACTCGTCCAGCACCACCACCCGACCGACGGCCCCGAAGATCTCCTCGGCGACGCCGAGGTCCTCGGCGTCGAGGCCCGGGCCCCGGGCGATCGCGGTGGCGCCCTGCAACACCAGCGCCGGCGTGTTGGGCATGACGCGGATGATCCGGGCGTCCTTGCCGAGCGCGGCGCGGATGCTGGCGGTGGAGACGCCGGCCGCGATGGACACGAGCAGGTGGCCCGCCGTGACGGCGGGCGCGACCTCGGCGAGCACCGTGGCTATGATCTGCGGCTTCACGGCCAGGATGACGACGTCGGCTTCGCGCACCAGCCGCACGTTGTCCCCGTGGGCGGTGATGGCGAACTGCCGGGTGAGCTGGGCGGTGCGCTCCGCCCGCACGTCGGTAGCCGCGAGCAGGTCCGCGGGGACGAGGTTGGTACCGAGGAGGCCCCGGATGAGGGCCTCGGCCATGTTGCCGCCGCCGACGAAGCTGACCCGCCGACCCTTGAGGCTCACGCGCGCGGTCCGAAGATGGCCGTCCCTACCCGGACCATGGTCGCGCCCTCTTCGATGGCCACCTCGAAGTCGCCGCTCATCCCCATCGACAGCTCGGGCAGGCCGTGGCGCTCGGCGAGCTCGCGCAGCCGGCGAAACCACGGCCGCGACTCCTCGGCACGCTCCACTTCTGGGGGAATCGTCATGAGGCCCCTGACGCGCACGTGACCGAGCTTGCCGATCAGGTCCAGCGTCTCGCCGACCGCGTCGGGCGCCACGCCCCCCTTGCTGGCCTCGGCGGCGACGTTCACCTGGAGCAGCGCGTCCGCGACCCGCCCCTGCGCGGCCGCGCGCCGCTCGAGCTCGCGCGCCAGCTCCAGCCGGTCGAGCGAGTGGATGAGGTCGAACAAGTCGAGCGCGTCCTTCACCTTGTTGGTCTGCAGGTGCCCGATGAGGTGCCAGGCGGCCAGCCGGCCGAGCTCCGCGATCTTGCTCTTGGCTTCCTGCACGCGGTTCTCGCCCAGCGTGCTGACGCCGGCCGCGACGGCGGCGCGGATGCGGGCGACGTCGACGGTCTTGGAGACGCCGATCAGCAGGACACCGTCGGGCCGCCGGCCGGCCCGTTCGGCCGCACGGGCCACGCGTTCCTGCACGCGCGTGAGGTTCTCGGCGACGTCGGGCATGCGCGATTCTAGCACGCGGCCTCGATGGAGCGGCGGCGCCGGGCTCGATGGGGCGGCCAAGTGGCCCTGCGACCATGGTCTGACTGGCCGGGGAGGTCCTCGACGACTACAGTGTGAAGCCACTGTTGTAGTAGTCAGCAATCTTACGTGGTTGGGAGAACCAACCGATGTTGACGCGTCGACGAGCCCGTCAGCTGAAGACGTTCAGACGGTCCCTGGTCGGCATCGGGCTCCTGGCCCTGTCTACCGCGTGCCAGCGAGGGGACGTGGCGGCATCCAAGGAAGCGCCGGCCGCGCCGCCGCCGCCTACCGTCGTCGTCGCCCAGGTCACCCAGCAGACCGTCGACGTCGCCTCCGAGTTCGTCGCCCGGACCGAGGCCGTCCCGACCGTCGAGATCCGCGCCCGGGTCCCGGGCGTGCTCGAGGAGGTGCGGTTCAGGGAGGGGTCCGAGGTCGAGCGCGGCCAGGTGCTGTTCATGATCCAGCAGGACGAGTACAAGGCGTCGTTGCAGTCGGCGCGGGCGCAGCTCGCCAAGGCGCAGGCCGACCTCACCCGGGCCCGGGACGTCTCGGTGGTGGATCGGGCCCGCGCCCAGCTCGATCAGGCCAAGGCCGACCTCGACAAGGCCCGGAAGGACGTGGCCCGGTATCGTCCGCTGGCCGAGGCTCAGGCGATCCCGCAGCAGGATCTGGACACGGCGCTGTCCAAGGAGGTGGTGGCCGCGGCCGCGGTCGAGGGCGCCGAGGCGGCGCTCAAGGACACGGTCCTGGGCCAGCGCACGGCCATCCAGCTCGCCGAGGCCGCGGTCGAGTCGGCCAAGGCCGGTGTGACCCAGGCCGAGCTGAACCTCAAGTACACCGTGATCGAGTCGCCGGTGGCCGGGATCATCAGCAAGCTGGCGGTCGACACGGGCAACCTCGTCGGCAAGGGCGAGCCCACGCTCCTCGCAACGGTCTCGTCGGTCCATCCGATCTTCGTGGACTTCTCCATCGTCGAGGCCGACTACCTGCGCCTCGTCAAGCGCGTGCCCGGGCTCGGCCGTGGCCAGGTGCAGCGCGACCGCGCGCCCTCCCTCGAGCTGATCCTCGCCGACGGCAGCGTCTTCCCGCACAAGGGGCGGCCGGTCTTCATCGACCGGGCCATCGACCTCAAGACGGCGACCATCCCGGTCCGGGCCGAGTTCCCTAATCCCGAGCGGATGCTGCGTCCGGGCCAGTTCGGACGCGTGCGCGTCGTCACGGAACAGGTACCCAATGCGATCCTGGTCCCGCAGATCGCGGTGCAGGACGTCCAGGGCGTCAAGAACGTGCTGGTCGTGGGCGAGGGCGACAAGGTCTCGCTGCGTAGCGTGGTGCTGCGCGAGCCCTACCAGCAGTTCTACATCGTCTCGTCCGGGCTCAAGCCCGGCGAGCGTGTCGTCGTCGAGGGCCTCCAGAAGGCGCGGCCGGGGATGCAGGTGAAGGCCGAGCTGAGAGCGGTCACCGACACCAAGCCGGCGGCCGACAAGGCGCAGGCCCCGGCCGCATCCCCCCCCAGCGCCCCCGCCCCGGCGAAGCCGAAGGGCCGACCGTAGAGCGCCGTGGCCGGGTTCTTCATCCGCCGTCCCATCGTCGCGATCGTCATCGCGATCCTCACGGTCCTGCTCGGGGCGTACTCGCTCCTCCGGCTCAGCTTCGAGCAGTACCCGTTCCTGGCGCCGCCGACCATCCGGGTCACCGCGAACTACCCGGGCGCCTCCGCGGTCGCGGTCGAGCAGTCCGTGGCCACACCGATCGAGCAGGAGGTCAACGGCGTCGACCGGATGATCTACATGAAGTCGTCGAACACGAGCGACGGCCGCATGCAGCTCGACGTGAACTTCGAGGTCGGCGTCGACCAGGACACCGCGAACGTGCTCACCCAGAACCGGGTCTCGTCGGCCGAGGCCCGCCTGCCCCAGGAGGTCACCGCCCAGGGCGTCACGGTGAAGAAGCAGAGCCCCAGCATCCTCATGGTGATCTCGCTCTACTCCCCCGGGGAGAGCTACGACGCGAAGTTCCTGATCAACTACGCCTCGATCAACGTGCGCGACCAGCTCTTGCGGATCCCCGGTATCGCCCAGGTCGACCTCTTCGGCGGCACCGACTACGGCCTGCGCGTGTGGCTGCGGCCCGACAAGCTCGCCAAGCTCGGCATGACCCCGTCGGACGTGATCGGCGCGATCAAGGAGCAGAACCTCCAGGCGCCGGCCGGTCGGGTCGGGGCGGCGCCGACGCCGGCCGACCAGGCATTCACCTTCACCGTGAGCGCCCCCGGCCGCCTGGTCACGAGCGAGGAGTTCGAGAACATCATCCTGCGCGAGTCCGCCACCGGCTCGGTGGTGCGCATCCGCGACGTGGGACGGGCCGAGCTCGGCAGCCAGGACTACAACTCCTTCGGCCGCCTGAGCGGCAAGCCCTCCGGGGCGATGGCGGTCTATCTCCTGCCCGGCGCGAACCAGCTCAAGGCGGCCGAGACCATCTACAAGACGATGGTGACCGCCAAGGAGCTGTTCCCGCCCGACCTCGACTACAAGATCGTCTACGACACCACCCCGGCCGTCCAGGCCTCCATTCACGAGATCGTGAAAACCTTCGTCGAGGCGCTGATCCTCGTCACCCTCGTCGTGTACATCTTCCTGCAGAATCTGCGGGCCACGATCATCCCGCTCCTGACGGTGCCGGTATCGATCGTGGGCACCTTCATCTTCTTCCCGATGCTCGGCTTCTCGGTCAACACGCTCTCCATGTTCGGGCTCGTGCTCGCCATCGGCATCGTCGTGGACGACGCGATCGTCGTCGTCGAGGCCGTCATGCACCACATCGAGCACGGCCTGAGCCCACACGAGGCGACCGTCCAGGCCATGAAGGAGGTGTCGGCGCCGGTGATCGGCATCGCGCTCATCCTCTCCGCGGTGTTCATCCCCGTCGCGTTCGTGGGCGGCCTGACCGGGCAGATGTACCAGCAGTTCGCCCTCACCATCGCGATCTCGGTGCTCCTGTCGGCGTTCAGTGCGCTCTCGCTGTCGCCCGCGCTGGCCGCGATGCTCCTCAAGCCCGCCCGCGCCCCCCGCGGTCCCCTCGGCGTCTTCTTCCGGGGGTTCAACTGGGGCTTCGACCGGGCCACGAACGGCTACATGAGCGTCGCCCGCTCGCTCGTCCGGCGTTCCGTGGTCACGGTCCTGCTCGTGGGCGTCGTGGTGGTGGGCGTCGTCCTCCTCGGTCGCCAGCTGCCGGCCGGATTCATCCCCGACGAGGACCAGGGGCTCTTCGGGGTCAACGTGCAGCTGCCGCCGGCGGCGTCGCTCGAGCGGACTAGCGCCGTCCTGGGCAAGGTCGAGGAGATCCTCGCGAAGGTCGAGGGCGTCGACTCGTATCAGACGATCGGCGGTTACGGCGCCGTCACCAGCACCTACCAGCCGAACTTCGGGAGCATCTTCGTCCGCCTCAAGCCGTGGGACGAGCGGCACGACGCGGCGCTGCACGTGAAGAGCCTCATGGCCCGGGTGAACCGGGAGCTCGCCCAGATCCCGGAGGCGATCGCGTTCACGTTTAACATCCCGACCATCTCGGGGTTCGGCGCCTCGGCGGGCTTCAACTTCCTGCTTCAAGATCGGAGCGGCACGCTCAGCGTGGAGGAGCTCGGCGTCCAGGCGCAGAACTTCCTGACGGCCGCGCGCCAGCGGCCCGAGCTCGCGTCGCTCTTCACCGCGTTCGACCCCACGTATCCCCAGGTGAAGGTCGATCTCGATCGGGAGAAGGCGCGCACGCTCGGCGTGCCCGTGCACGAGGTCTTCCAGGCGATGTCGGCGGCGATGGGCGGCACCTACGTCAACGACTTCAACCGGTTCGGACGGCTCTACCGTGTATACGTCCAGGCCGACGCCGACTACCGGCGGAGGCCGCGGGACATCGGCGACGTCTACGTCCGCAGCCGGACGACCAACACGATGATCCCGCTCTCCACGCTGGTGACCATCACGTCGGTGCCGGGGACGGAGATCACCACGCGCTTCAACCTGCTGCGCTCGGTGGAGATCAACGGCACGCCGGCGCCGGGCGTCAGCTCGGGCCAGGCGCTGGCCGCCCTCGAGGACGTCTTCCGCCAGACGATGCCCAAGGAGATGGGCTTCGCCTACTCGTCGCTGTCCTACCAGGAGAAGATCGCCCCGCCGGCGGCGCCGACGTTCATCCTGGCCATCGTGTTCGTGTTCCTGCTGCTGGCGGCGATGTACGAGAGCTGGCGGCTGCCCTGGGCCGTGCTGCTCGGCTCCCCGCTGGTGGCGCTCGGAGCCTTCTTCGGCGTCTGGCTGGCCGGCTACGACAACAACGTGTACGTGCAGATCGGCCTGATCATGCTCGTCGGGCTGGCGGCGAAGAACGCGATCCTGATCGTGGAGTTCGCCAAGGCCAAGCACGACGAGGGCCAGTCGGTCCAGGACGCCGCGCTGGAATCGGCCCGCCTGCGCTTCCGGCCTATCTTAATGACGGCCTTCGCCTTCATCCTCGGCGTCGTGCCACTGATGCTGGCCAGCGGCGCGGGCGCGGGAGCCCAGAACGTCATGGGCACCGCGGTGTTCTGGGGGATGCTCATCGCCACCGGCCTCGGCGTCTTCCTCATCCCCGGCAACTTCGCGTTCATCGAGGGGCTGGGCCGGAAGCATGCGCCCGCGAAGCGGCCCGTGACCCGGCCGGAGGCGCACGCGCCCCAGCCGGGGGAGCAGCACGCGTGAGGGCCCGGGCCGTCGTCTCGGCGGCGCTCGTACTCGCCGGCTGCACCGTCGGGCCCAACTACCGGCGTCCCGCGGTGCCGGTGCCGCCCGACTTTCGCGGGCAACAGCCGGACACGCCGCCGAGCGCGACGTCGATCGGCGACGTCGCCTGGTGGGAGGTCTTCCGCGACGAGGCGCTGCTGTCGCTCATTCGGGCGTCCCTCATCGCCAACTACGACCTCCAGATCGCCGTCGCGCGCATCCTCGACGCGCGGGCGCAGGTCACCATCACGCGGTCCTTTCAGTTCCCCGACCTGAGCGGGGCCGCGAGCGCCCCCTACGCCCGCATTTACGGCGATCGGGCGCCACTCGGTGATCGGCCGCCGACGGATGCCAGGGAGCGATTCAGTCCCCTGGCCACGCTCGACCTCTTCTGGGAGATCGACCTGTGGGGTCGCCTGCGCCGGGCCACCGAGGCCTCGCGGGCCGACTTGCTCGCCTCGGAGGACGTCCGGCGGTTCGTGGTCACCACCCTCATCAGCGACGTGGCGACCGCGTACTTCCAGCTCCGCGAGCTCGACCTCGAGCTGGAGATCGCCCGGCGGACCGTGACGTCCCGGCACGAGTCGCTCCGGCTCGTTGCGCTCCGGTTCGAGGGCGGCGTGGCCGCGTTGATCGACGTGCGACAGGCGGAGGTGTTGCTGTACACGGCGACCGAGACCGTGCCGGATGTCCTGCGCCGGATCGAGCAGACGGAGAACGTCATCTCGGTGCTGCTAGGGCGGAGTCCCGGGACGGTCGTGCGGGGCAGCACGATCACCGAGGCGCTGGCGCTCATTCCTCAGCTCGTCCCCGTGGGGCTCCCCTCGAGCCTCCTCGAGCGTCGCCCCGACATCCGCCAGGCCGAGAGCCAGCTCGCGGCGGCGACGGCCCGGATCGGCGTCGCCAAGGCCGACTACTTCCCCCGGGTCCAGATCACCGGCACGGGCGGCGCCGGCGGCGTGGCGATCAGCGGCAACTGGTTCGGTCCCTTCGGCGTCCTCGCGGTCGCGCCCCAGATCACCGTGCCGATCTTCAACATGGGTCGCATCGGGGCCGGCGTGCGGTCGGCCGAGGCCCGGGCGCAGGAGGCGCTGGTCCGGTACCAGCAGACGATCCAGCAGGCCTTCCGCGACGTGTCGGACGCCCTGTTCGAGCATCGCGGGCGCCACGAGTTCCGCCTCGAACAGGAGAAGCTCGTCGAGTCGCTGCGCGACGCCGCGCGGCTGGCGAACATCCGGTACCGCGGGGGCGTGACGAGCTACCTGGAGGTCCTGGACACCGAGCGCCAGCTCTTCGACGCCGAGCTGCAGCTCGCCCAGGTGCAGCGCGACGAGGTGCTCGCGATCGTGCGGCTCTACCGCGCGCTCGGCGGCGGCTGGAACGACGTCACGGTCGCCGATCCGCCTAGAGGAGATCCGCCTCGTAGTTGATGATGATGCGGAAGTCCTTCACCACGTCGCCGTTGCCCCGGCCGACGTAGCCGTTGCGGAAGCGCAGCGAGAGCCCCTTGATCGCCTGGACGTTGTAGATGATGTCGAGATCCCCCTCGCGCGTCGTCGGCAGCGCGGCGCGGCTCCCGGGGTCGATGCGATCGTTCCCCTGCGCGTACAGGATCTGCACGGTCAGGCCGGGGAGCTTGAACGGCAGCAGGGTGCCGGCTCCGAAGTCGTACTTGAGGCCGACGCCGAAGGCCTTCTCGTTGGCCCGGTCGAAGTCGGTCACCATCAGTGAGAGATAGCCGGGCCACGTGCCCCACGGGGAGGCGATCGAGGCGTCGTCGCCCGTGAAGTGGCCCGCCGAGCCCAGCGACAGGCCCCGCCACACGATCCGCATACCGGCGCCGACGTTCCACGTGGTGAAGTCGCCGACGCGCTGGTCCCCGACGCTGCGCTGATCCGTGTACTGAAGACCGAACTGCAGCTTGAGGTCCTTGCTGATCGTGTACGTGTACTCGGCCTTGGCGAAGGCCGTGTTGAACACGTCGAAGGCGTAGAAGTTCCCCGCGTAGACGGTGAGCGGCTCGATCGGGGTGAGCGTCAGCGAGCTCAGGATCAGCGGCCGGCCGCCGCCGCGAGCGCCGGCCTGACGTGACATCGGGATGAAGTCGTTCGAGTCCCGCGGCTTGATGTTCCAGACGTAGCCCAGGTCGTACTTGACCCAGTCGAACTTGCCGGACAGCGTGACGGCCTCGAACGTGTTCGGGACCATCCGGTTGTCCTGAGGATTGACGTACCCGTCGTCGATCTTCTGGCGGTAGCCCTTCAGGAGCGCGTACTCCTTGTACCGCAGCGCCCCCCAGGCCTCGCCGAACACGCTGATCTCGCCTTGCCCCGGCGTGAGGAGCAGGCTCCCGCCCCGGTCGTCGGGGGCGTAGAGCGGGAACGACCCGTAGTAGGTTGCGCCCATGGCGAAGGTGTCGAAGAGCCACCCCGAGCCGTACTGAATCCAACCCCCGGTGGCCAGCGCCTCGCTCGCCGTGTCGTTATCGTTCTGGCGGTTGAAGTAGAAGGTGCGCAGGCGAAGCTTCAGGTCGGTGTCGCGGAAGAACGGGGGCAGCGTGCTCAGGGCTTCCTTGAGCCGTGGAAAGGTCTCGGGACGGGGCGGCGGCGCGACATCGGGAGACCGGACGAGGTCGTCCTCGGGGAGCCCGGCGGGGGCGTCTTGCCGAACCGGATACGTCGCCGTCATGGGGGCCGGCTCGGCCGCCGTCTGGGCCAGCGCCACCGAGGGTCCCAGCGCCAGCATCGCCAGGACGATGACCACCACGGTTCGCCTGGGCTCGGTCATTGCCGATGTGATCATCTGCGCCTCCTCCTCGGCGACCGCCGCTGCGCCCGGGGAGAAAGTCGTCGCCGCCCCGACGACCGATCACTGCCCTCTCGGCCCGCGTGGCAGGCCGGAGGACCTCAGGGGACGATAGGGGAGGCCGGCTCACAATTGGGACGTTGGTCCAGGGTCCCTACTTCTGCTCCTTGCCTCCCGGGTACTGCTTGAGCCAGTCGGCCCGGACATCCTTGGCTTGCTGCTTGTCCTTCGTCGTCATCAGCCACTTGCCGCGATCGTTCAGGTCCTCCGGCTTGTAACTGGCCTTCTGCGGCATCTGCGACACGTGGCAGTACTGGCAGTTCTGCGCCGGGAGCCCCTGCTTCACGGCCTCCGAGAAGAGCTCCGGTGTGGCGGAGCTGGGCGCTGTCCACATACACCCCGCCAGCATCGCCGAAGCCCCGACGAGCAGCGTCATCCGGTTCATACGGCAGACCTCCTCGTGATGTTCACCGCGCGCGGCGGAAGCGGGGCCGCTGACACGAACGGGGCCACCGCCGGCTCGGCCTGCGGTTCTCGGATGCGGGGCGGTTGCCGGGGCTCCACCATCTCCACCAAGGCGATCCGCACCTTTCCTTGCTCGGCCAGCATCGAGACCAGCGATTGAACGGCGCCTTCGGACATTCCGACCTGCTCTGCGATCTGCGCGGGCGTCAGCCGTCCGCCTCCCGCAGCCAGGACCTCGAGGATCGCGGCATCGATCTCGGACCACGCGCTGCCCTCGACAGAGCGGCCGTCGATCTCGATGAAGACGTGTGACTCCGGCGCGGTCGCCTGCGCGACCCAGATCACCGTCGCAACCACGCCGGTCCGTGGGTCGAGCCCCTGCCACATGCCGCCCGATGTCACGTGTGCTCGGCCGCTGGTTGCGATCTCCCGCCGGTACTCGGCGAAGCCTTCGTCGGTGAGCGCCTGCACCACGCGCGCGGGGTCGGCGACCCACGCGTGGTTCTCGGCGCGCCAGCGGATCGTCCCGTTCCGCTCAAGCTCGCCGAGAGACCGCATACTCTCTCCCGGATCCCGTCGCCCGTTCGGCAGCATGGCGGCCCCTGTCCGCCGCCGATCGTCAGCGCATCAGTGCCACGATGACGGGACCCCAGGCGGTGAGCAGAATGTTGCCGAGGGCGTACGGCACGGTGTAGCCGAGCGCCGGCAGCTTGCTGTGCGCCTCTTCCTGCAGGGCGCGCAGCGCGGCGGTGACCGTCCCCGCACCCGAGCACGCGCCCAGGAGGATCACGGGGTTCATTCTCAGCACGTACCGTCCGAAGAGGATCGCCACGGTGTGGGGCAGCGCGGCGACCACGAGGCCCACGAGGACCAGGCTCGCGCCCGAACGCTGGAGCCCGGACACGAAGCTGGGACCGGCGCTGAGCCCCACCACGCCGATGAAGACCGTGAGCCCCACCGTGTCGAACACCCAGCGCGCGGCCTCGGGAATCCGGCCGAACGTCGGCCGCACGGCCCGGAGCCAGCCGAACACCAGACCCATGATGAGCGCGCCTCCGCTGGCGGTGAGCGTGATCGGCACGCCGGCGACGGTCACCGTGAGCAGGCCCACGAGTCCCCCGATCACGATCCCGAGGCCGACGAAGATCATGTCGGTCGCGACCGTCTCCCGGTCGGCGTACCCGATCGCCTTCTCCGCCTGCGCGACGTCACGCCGGCTGCCGACGACGCTCAGGACGTCGCCGCGGTCGATGCGGGTCCCGGGCGTGAACGGCATGGGCTGCCCGACCCGCACGAGCCCTCGCAGGAAGACGCCGCGGGCCAGGTCGCTCGCGGCCAGCTCCCGGAGCGTCTTCCCGACCACGGCCCGGTTCGTGACCACGACGTCCACGAACTCCTGCGGGAAGTCGAGCAGGATCCGGTCGTCCACCTCGGGCCCGATCTCGGTACCCCGGGAGGCCAGAAGCTCGGTGCGCGTGATCACCGCGACCACGTCGTCCTTGTGGATCACCGTGGTGGGCGTAGGCTCGACGATCTGCCCGTCGTGACGGATGCGGCAGATGAAGACCCGCAGGTCGGCCGTCCGCGCTTCGAGCTCCTCGACCGTCCGGTTGACCATCCGGTCGTTGGCCACGCGATAGGCGCGGACCGTGAACCGCTGGAAGGCGGACTGGACACCCGGCTCCGCCTCCTCTGCGCCGACCATCTGCTCCTGCAGCTTCCGCGCCTCCTCGCGGAGGTTCACCCCCATCAAGCGCGGCCCGACGGTGGGCAGAAACCACACGACGAAGGCGGTGCCGATGAGGTAGGTCACGGCATACGCGACCGGGATGTTGTTCGCGAGGGCCGTCCTCTCGGCCGCCGGGAGGTCGAGGCGATTGATCGCATCGGCGGCGGTGCCGAGGACGGTGGACTCGGTGAACGCACCGGCGAGCAGGCCCGCCGCGGTGCCCACGTCGTAGCCGAGCAGCCGGGCCGCCACCCAGGCGCTGAGCAGGCAGGTGACGCAGAGGACGACCGTGAGCGCCAGCTGCGGCAGCGCGTCCTTCCTCAGGCCCCGGAAGAACTGGGGTCCGACCTTGTACCCGGTCGTGAACAGGAAGAGGTCGAAGAAGACGGTCTTGACGATCGGCGGCACCTGGATGTCGAGCTGTCCGACGAGGACGCCCGCCAGCAGCGTGCCGACGACCGTCCCGAGGCTGAACGACCCGATCCGCACGCGGCCGATGAGGAAGCCGAGGGCCAGCGTGAGGAAGATGGCCAGCTCCGGATTCTCGCGAAGCGCCGTGACGACGTAGCCCACGGCCGATCCCTCATGTCTTCGGCGCGTGCTTCGAGGCCTCGAAGGCGTCTCGATAGCCCCGCGCCACCGACCGGACCCCGCGCCCGATGTCGTCGTAGACGTCGTCGGCCAGGTTCGCGAGCGACACGCGCAGCGACCAGTCGGGCGCGTCGAAGCCACCGCCGTTCAGGAGGACGATGCCGTGGTCCTCGGCCAGCCGGAAGGCGAGGTCGAGCGGATGGACGTTCTTCTTGAGATACGCGACGGCGTCGTCGCCGATGTTCCTGCGCGCCCAGAACTCGAAGTCGATCAGGCCGTAGTACGCGTCGTACAGCGGGCCCGGGTTGGCCTCGATCCCCAGCCCCTCGATCATGGCCCGCGCGCGCCGGTGCACGATCTCCATGCAGGCGTGCTGGTACCGCTTGGCGCCGTCCATCAGCTCGGCGAGGGAGAACAGGCTCATCATCACCTGCTGCGGCAGCGAGAGCCCGGCCGTGTGGTTGAGGGCCACGTCGCGGCTGTCGGCGACGATGCGGTCGATGAACTTGACCGCGCGGGGCTCGAGGGTGAGCGCGCCGTAGCGCTTGTCGAGCGCGCGGAGCTCCGCCTCCGGCAGCTTCGCGATCATCCGGTCGAAGATGTTGTCCTGGTGGATCGCGATCACGCCGAGGCGCCAGCCCGTGCAGCCGAAGTACTTCGAGTAGGAGTAGACGCCGATCGTGTTCTGCGGCAGCTCGCCGAGCAGGGACCGGAAGCCCGGGACGAACGTGCCGTACACGTCGTCCGTCAGGAGGATCAGGTCGGGCCGCCGGGTCCGGACCAGGTTCGCCAGCTTGGCGATCGTCTCCTGGCTGAGGGCGGCGCCCGTCGGATTGCCGGGATTCACGAGGAAGAAGGCTTTGATCTGCGGGTCCTCGAGCTTCTTCAGCTCCGCGTCGGTGAACTGGAAGCGGTTCTCCTGCGGCGCCTGGATGTTGACGACGTTCAGGGCATAGTCCTCGAGGTGCGTCATCTCGATGTAGGGCGTGAAGATGGGTGTGCCGAGCGCGATCGTATCGCCGGGGCGCAGCAGGCGATTGGCCTTCAGCGACTTGAAGATGTAGCACATGGCCGCCGTGCCGCCCTCGACGGCGTAGAGGTCGAAGGTGCCGGCGGGCCGCGGGTCGCCGCACATCGCCCACATCAGGTACTCGTGCACGATGCGCTCGTTGTGGACGAGCATCCGGTCGGGGACCGGGTAGTTGTCGCCGATGATCGAGTCCACCAGCTCGTGGACGAAGGCGTCCGGCTCGAACCCGAAGATCTTCACGGCGAACGGCACGGCCGCCGCGAGGAAGGACGCCCCGGGCATGTCCTCGTGCTTGGCGAGGTAGGCGTCGAGACGACCGGCGATGCCCTGGGCCTGCGGCATGCCGCCGAGCCCGGCGGGGTGCTCCATCACCCGCGTGCTCTCCGTCATGGCGAACTGGCCGAGCAGGAAGAATCCCTCGCGAGGCGTGGTGGCCACCCAGTTCGGGTTCCCGCGGCCGGCGTTGAGGAACGCCGACTGCGTGACCCGGGAGGTCTGCTTGGCCAGCTTGATCAGCTCGTCCTTGATCTCGAACGGGCTCAGCGTCTCGAACCGTCGCAGTTTCAGCAGATCGCTCATGACGGTAGCCTCCCGCTGATGTCGTCGAGCCGCCCCTAGGTCAGCAGCATGACGAGGATCATTCCCCAGATGGTGAGCAGCGTGTTGCCGACGGCGTAGGTGACGGTGTAGCCCAGCGCGGGCACCTGGCTCTTGGCCTGCTCGGTGATCATGCCGAGGGACGCCGTCGTCGTGCGGGCCCCCGAGCAGGCGCCGAGCAGGATCGCGTCGTGGAAGCGGAAGACGTACTTCCCGACGTACATCCCGAGGATCAGGGGGATGGTCGTGGCCACGATGCCCCACATGAACAGGCTCAGGCCCTGCGTCTTCAGGCCGTTGACGAACCCCGGGCCGGCCGAGATGCCGACCACGGCGATGAACACGTTGAGGCCGACCGAGTTCATGAACCAGACGGTGGAGGAGGGGATCCGCCCGAAGAACGGGCGCGTCGAGCGCAGCCAGCCGAACACGAGCCCCGCGATGAGGGCGCCGCCGGCCGTCGACAGCGTCAGCGGCACCCCGCCGACGTTCAGGACCAGCGCGCCGACCAGCGCCCCGAGCGTGATCGCCCCGCCGATGAACGCGACGTCCGCGACGTCGCTCGGCCGATCGGCGACGCCCAGCATCTTGGTGGCGGCGGCGGTGTCCTGGGTCCGGCCGACGATGCTGAGGATGTCGCCGCGCTGGACGGTCGTGTTCGGCAGGATGGGAATCGTGGTGGCCGTCGCCCCGCGCGTGATCTTGCGCAGGAAGACGCCGCGCGCCTCGGGGCGATGGGCCAGCTCCGCCAGCGTCTTGCCGTCGACCGCCTTGTTCGTCACGTAGACGTCGACGCCCTCGGCCGGCACGTTCAGCAGCTGCGGGTCATCGACTTCCTTTGCGGCCTCGCCGATGATCTTCACGAGGGTCTCGCGCGGCCCGGCGACGGCCAGCACGTCGCCCTCACGGATCACGCTGTCGGCCGTCGCCTCCTCGATCGTCCCGTCGCTGCGGCGGATGCGCGCGACGAACACGCGCGCGTCGGGGATCATCGCCTCGGCCTCGATGGCCCGCAGGCCCACCGCCTTCCCGCCGGACCGGACGCGGAA
>Ga0209382_10000392_pt1 | contig 72309 bp, 69 predicted proteins | sample SoiMetdeltSBSDD5_FD_187599 | JGI IMG/M metagenome (GOLD analysis project Ga0209382, IMG submission 187599) | Bulk soil microbial communities from a Populus tree surrounding site in Tennessee, USA - Soil MetaG P. deltoides SBSDD5 (SPAdes) (version 2) | ecosystem: Environmental > Terrestrial >... | reverse complement strand
TCGGCAGGACCTTCGCGATGGCCGACCCGGACGGGTACCGGATCACCATCTACGAGAAGGACCAGCCGCTGTTCTGGCCGCCGGGGCCCAGCTGACCCGAGCCCGGCCACCCCGACGAGCCGGTCCGGTCGACGGCCAGGTTGAGGGCCTGCCGGGCCCGCAGTCGTGGAGCCGGGCGGAGCACGGCGCCTGAGCCCGGGCGACGAGGGAGGAAGCTCAGCCGACGACGGTGACTTCTAGCGCCGGGAACGGGACTGGGGCAGCTCGGCCGGGTCGCCCTTGCTGAACGGGGTGGAGGGTGGGGGCACGACCGGGCCGATGTCGCCGTCGGGGGCCTGGTCCAGGTCGACGATCACCGGGGCGTGGTCGCTGGGGCCGCTGCCCTTGCGGGCCTGGCGGTCCACCCAGGCCGCCCGCACCCGGCCGGCCACGGTGGGGGAGGCCAGCACCAGATCGATCCGCATGCCCATGTCCCGGTGGAACATGCCGGCCCGGTAGTCCCAGTAGGTGAACACCCGCTCGGCCGGCCAGCGGTCCCGGACGACGTCACGCAGGCCGAGCGCCTGGAGCTCGGCCAGGGCCGCCCGCTCCGGCGGGGTGACGTGGGTCTGACCGACATAGGCGTCGGGGTCGAACACGTCGGCGTCGGTGGGCGCGATGTTCATGTCCCCGCAGACGATCGCGGCCTCCGGGCCGGCCGCGAGCTGGTCCCGCAGCGCGGCCAGCCAGGCCAGCTTGTAGCGGTAGTGGTCGGAGTCCGGCACCCGCCCGTTGGGCACGTACACCGAGTGCACCCGGACCCCGCCGCAGGTCGCGGCGACCGCCCGCGCCTCCGGGCGCGGGAACCCGGGCGCGCCGGCGACGCCGGGCACGACGTCGTCCAGCCCCACCTTGGAGAGGATGGCCACGCCGTTCCACTGCCCCTCGCCGTGCAGGGCGACCGCGTAGCCGCGGCCGGCCAGGTCCTCGCCGAGCAGCTCGGTGAACGCGCTGTCGGCGAGCTTGGTCTCCTGCAGGCAGACGACGTCGGGCCGCCGCTGGTCCAGCCAGGGCAGCAGCCGGGGCACCCGCTGCTTGACCGAGTTCACGTTCCAGGTCGCCACTCGCACCCGGCCACAGTAACCGCCCCGGGCGACGCTCGCCCGGCGCGGTCTCTCGGTCGGGGGCGGCTCAGCGGCCCCGGAAGGCGTCCTTGACCTTCTCGCCGGCCTGCTTGAGGTTGGCCTTGGTCTTGTCGGCCCGGCCCTCGGCCTCCAGGCGCTCGTCGCCGGTGGCCCGCCCGGCCGCCTCCTTGAACTGGCCCTTGACCTTCTGGGCGGCGTTCCGGGTCTTGTTGCGGGCGCTGTTGTCGACGGCCATCTCACCCTCCCTGGTGCGGCGGTCTCGACCTTCCGGATCCCCGCCGGCGCGGCCGGGCAAACCCGGCCGCCGGCCTCAGTGCGACTCGCGGGTGACCTCGTGGCCGCGCCGGCCGACCAGGAAGTCGAGGTCGGCGCCGCGGTCCGCCTGGAGGACGTGGTCGATGTAGAGGCGCTGCCAGCCGCTGGCCGGGGCGGCGTAGGCGGCGGTGGCGGCCGTCGGCGGCGTCCGCCGGGCCAGGTCCGCGGCGGGGACGTCGAGCTCCAGGCGGCGGGCGGGGACGTCCAGGACGATCGGGTCGCCGGTGCGGACCAGGGCCAGGGGACCGCCGGCGGCCGCCTCGGGGGCGACGTGGAGGACCACGGTGCCGTAGGCGGTGCCGCTCATGCGGCCGTCGCTGACCCGGACCATGTCGCGGACGCCGCGCTCCAGCAGCCGGGCCGGCAGGGCCATGTTGCCGACCTCGGGCATGCCCGGGTAGCCCTTGGGGCCGCAGCCCCGCAGGACCAGCACCGAGGTCTCGTCGACCTCCAGGGCCGGGTCGTCCAGGCGGGCGTGCAGGTCCTCGATGCTGTCGAAGACCACCGCCCGGCCCCGGTGCCGCAGCAGCTCCGGCGTGGCGGCGGCGGGCTTGATGACCGCGCCGTCGGGGCAGAGGTTGCCGCGCAGCACGGCGATCCCGGCCGCCTCCTGGAGGGGCCGGCCGCGGGGCCGGATCACCTCGGTGTCGACCAGCTCGGCGTCGGCCAGGTGCTCGACCAGCGGCCGGCCGGTCACCGTGCCCGCCTCCGGGTCGAGCAGGTCGGCGACCTCGCGGAGCACGGCCCGCAGGCCGCCGGCCCGGTGGAAGTCGTCCATCAGGTGCCGGCCGGCCGGCTGCAGGTCGACCAGCAACGGCACCCCGGAGCCGATGCGGTCGAAGTCGTCCAGGGTCAGGTCGATCCCCAGCCGGCCGGCCAGGGCCAGCAGGTGGACGACGCCGTTGGTCGACCCGCCGATGGCGGCCAGGGCCACGATGGCGTTGCGGAACGACCCGGGCCCGAGGAAGGTGCTGGGGCGGCGGTCGGCGTCGACCAGCTCCACGGCCAGCCGGCCGCTCTCGTGGGCCCGCTCCAGCAGCCGGCTGTCGGGGGCCGGGGTGCCGGCCAGGCCGGGGAGGGTGGTGCCGAGCGCCTCGGCCAGGCAGGCCATGGTGGAGGCGGTGCCCATGGTGTTGCAGTGGCCGCGGCTGCGGATCATGGCCGACTCGGACGCGAGGAAGGTCTCGGCCGGCAGCCGGCCCGCCCTGACCTCCTCCTCGAAGCGCCACACGTCGGTGCCGCAGCCGAGCGGGACCCCCCGGAAATGCCCGGTGAGCATCGGCCCGCCGGGCACGACCAGGGCCGGCAGGTCGACCGAGGCCGCGGCCATGAGCAGGGCCGGGATCGTCTTGTCGCAGCCGCCGAGCAGCACGGCCCCGTCGACCGGGTTGGCCCGCAGCAGCTCCTCGGTGGCCATGGCGGCCAGGTTGCGCCAGAGCATCGCCGTCGGCCGGACCTGGGTCTCGCCCAGCGACACCACGGGCAGGTTGAGCGGCACCCCGCCGGCCTCCCAGACCCCCTGCTTGACGCTTGCCGCCACCTCGTCCAGGTGGCTGTTGCAGGGGGTCAGGTCGGAGGCGGTGTTGGCGATGGCGATGTGCGGCCGCCCGTCAAAGGCGTGCCTGGGCAGCCCGCGCCGCATCCACGCCCGGTGCACGTAGGCGTTGCGGTCCGAGCCCCCATACCACTGGCTGCTGCGCATGACCCCGCACGGAAGGTACCCGGGTGGCGTATCCGGTAACCTGACTCCACGCGCCGTGATGTCGGAGGTCACCGTGGCCGACAAGCAGACCGAGGGTCAGGCTGAGGCGCAGGGCGTGCAGGGCAGGGCCCGCAGCGACATCAACGACGTGGCCAGGCTGGCCCGGGTTTCGCGGCAGACCGTCTCCAACGTGCTGAACAACCGGACCGGCTACTCAGAGGACACCCGCGCCCGCGTCCTGCGGGCCATCGAGGAGCTGGACTACCAGCCCCACCGGGCCGCCAGGAGCCTGCGCTCCCATCGGACCATGCAGCTCGGCTACCACATGCCGCGCGAGCAGCTGGCCGCCGACAACGCCTTCGTCCTCGGCTTCATCCAGGCGCTGGTCCGCGGGGCCGCCTACCGGGGCCACCACGTGCTCGTCTTCACCGAGCAGGACGACGAGCTCGAGGTGTTCCGCGAGCTGGTGGCCATCCGAGGGGTGGACGGGTTCATCCTCTCCGGCTCGCACGGGGAGGACCCCCGGGTCCGGTACCTGCACGAGGCCGGCGTGCCGTTCGCCGTGTTCGGCCGGACCGCCGCCCACCTGCCCCAGACCTGGGTCGACATCGACAGCGTGGCCGCGGTCGGCTCGGCCGTCGACTACCTGGTCGACCGCGGCCACGAGGCGTTCGCCTACGTCGGCTACGCCGGCCAGCACCACTGGGACCTGGAGCGCCTCGAGGGATTCCGCAAGGGCCTGGCCGACCACGGGCTCCGGGTCTCGGAGCGGTCCATCATCCAGGGCAGCACCCTGGATGCGGTCCACGGCGCCCTGCTGCGCCTGCTCGACCGCAAGCGCCGGCCCACCGCGATCGTGACCGGCAGCGACGTGCTGGCCGCGGTGGCCGTGAACGCGGCCAAGTCGATGGGGTTGCGCGTCGGCCAGGACGTCGCCGTGACCGGCTTCGACGGCGGGTTCGTGCAGCAGATGACCGAGCCGGTGCTGACCAGCGTGCGCATCCCCGTCGACCGCATCGCCGACGAGCTGATCAGCTGCTGCCTGCGCGAGATCGACGAGGGGCCGACCGAGAGCGTCGGGCTCCTGGTCCCCACCGAGATCGCCGTCGGCGGCAGCGCCTGACCGCCGCCGCATGCCTTGACACGTCTCCGCATCGCGGATAGCTTTACCCACGATACGGAAAGTGAGGCGGGGCCGGCATGACCAGGTACGACGTCAACCTGTCCATCCTGTTCACCGAGCTGCCGCTGCTGGAGCGCCCGGCGGCGGCCAGGGCGGCCGGCTTCGGGGCGGTCGAGCTCTGGTGGCCCTTTGACGTCGCCGTGCCCTCCGACCGCGACGTCGACGCCCTCGTGGCCGCCGTGGAGGACGCCGGGGTCCAGCTGGTCGGGCTCAACTTCTTCGCCGGGGACATGGCGGGCGGCGACCGGGGGCTGGTGTCGTGGCCGGCCCGGTCGGCCGAGTTCCGCGACAACGTGGAGGCGACCGTCGCCATCGGCGACCGGCTGGGCTGCCGCGGCTTCAACGCCCTGTACGGCAACCGGGTCGACGACGCCACCCCCGATGAGCAGGACGACCTGGCCACCGGGCAGCTGGCCCTGGCCGCGGCCGCCGCCGGCCGGATCGGGGGCACGGTCCTGGTCGAGGCGGTCTCGGGCGCCCCCCGGTACCCCCTCAAGACCGCCGCCGACGCCGTCGGCGCCATCGACCGGGTGGGCCAGGACACGGGCGCGGCCAACCTGGCCTTCCTCTGCGACCTCTACCACCTGGCGGTCAACGGCGACGACCTCGACAAGGCCATCGAGCGCTACAGCGACCGGATCGGGCACGTGCAGATCGCCGACGTGCCCGGCCGCAACGAGCCGGGGACGGGCTCGCTCGACCTGGACCACCTGCTGGGCGAGCTGGCCGCGGCCGGCTACGACGGCTGGGTCGGGCTGGAGTACAAGCCGAGCGGGGCCAGCGCCGACAGCTTCGGCTGGCTGCCCCGCGAGCAGCGGGCGGCCCGGCCCTAGGCGACGACCAAGGAGAGCGACATGGCTCGCATGACCGCGGCCGAGGCCGCCGTCGCCATTCTCGAGCGCGAGGGGGTCACCGCAGCCTTCGGCCTCCCCGGCGCGGCCATCAACCCCTTCTACGCCGCCATGCGCCGGCGCGGCGGCATCCGCCACGTCCTGGCCCGCCACGTCGAGGGCGCCTCGCACATGGCCGAGGGCTACACCCGGGCCCGGGCCGGCAACATCGGCGTCTGCCTCGGCACCTCCGGCCCGGCCGGCACCGACATGCTCACCGGGCTGTACTCGGCCTCGGCCGACTCCATCCCGATCCTGTGCGTCACCGGCCAGGCCCCGGTGTCGCGGCTGCACAAGGAGGACTTCCAGGCGGTCGACATCGCCGCCATGGCCAAGCCCGTGACCAAGCTGGCCATGACCGTCCTGGAGGCGGCCCAGGTCCCGGGGGCCTTCGCCCAGGCGTTCCAGCTGATGCGCTCGGGCCGCCCCGGCGCGGTCCTGCTGGACCTGCCCTTCGACGTCCAGATGACCGAGATCGACTTCGACGTCGACACCTACTCGCCGCTGGCCGTGTACCGGCCGGCGGCCACCCGGGCCCAGGTCGAGCGGGCCCTTGACCTGCTGGAGGCGGCCGAGCGGCCGCTGCTGGTGGCCGGGGGCGGGATCATCAACGCCGACGCCGCCGACCTGCTGGTCGAGCTCGCCGAGCTGACCGGGGTCCCGGTGGTCCCGACGCTGATGGCCTGGGGGGCCATCCCCGACGACCATCCCCTGATGGCCGGCATGGTCGGGCTCCAGACCTCGCACCGCTACGGCAACGCCACCATGCTCGCCTCCGACTTCGTGCTCGGCATCGGCAACCGCTGGGCCAACCGCCACACCGGCGGCCTGGAGGTGTACCGGCGCGGCCGGCGGTTCGTCCATGTCGACATCGAGCCCACCCAGATCGGGCGGGTGTTCCCGCCCGACTACGGCATCGTCTCGGACGCCGGCGCCGCCCTGGCGCTGTTCGTCGAGGTGGCCCGGGAGCGCCAGGCGGCCGGGCGGCTGCCCGACCGCTCGGCCTGGGCGGCCAGCTGCGCCGAACGCAAGCAGACCATGCAGCGCCGGACCCACTTCGAGGACGTGCCGATCAAGCCCCAGCGGGTCTATGAGGAGATGAACCGGGCCTTCGGCCGGGACGTCCGCTACGTCAGCACGATCGGGTTGTCCCAGATCGCCGCCGCCCAGTTCCTGCACGTCTACCGCCCGCGGCACTGGGTCAACTGCGGCCAGGCGGGCCCGCTGGGCTGGACCATCCCCGCGGCCCTCGGCGTGTGCGTGGCCGACCCGGAGGCCACCGTGGTCGCCCTGTCGGGCGACTACGACTTCCAGTTCATGATCGAGGAGCTGGCCGTGGGGGCCCAGTTCAACCTGCCCTACCTGCACGTGGTGGTGAACAACGGGTACCTGGGCCTGATCCGCCAGGCCCAGCGCGGCTTCGACATGGACTACTGCGTGCAGCTGTCGTTCGACAACGTGAACTCGCCCGAGGTCGGCGGCTACGGGGTCGACCACGTCAAGGTCGCCGAGGGGCTGGGCTGCAAGGCGCTGCGGGTGCAGCGGCCCGAGGAGCTGCTGGCGACCTTCGAGCGGGCCAAGAAGCTCATGGCCGAGTTCCGGGTGCCGGTGGTGGTCGAGGTCATCCTGGAGCGGGTGACCAACATCGCCATGGGCACCGAGCTCGACAACGTGACCGAGTTCGAGGAGCTGGCCATGCGGGGCGAGGACGCCCCCACGGCCATCTCGCTGCTCGACTGAGGATCAGCCGCCGAAGGGGCCGGCCAGGGCCTGGGGGACCGCGGTCAGGGGCCGGGAGCCGGCCAGGCGGGCCGCCTCGGCCTCCTCCAGGCCGCCGTCGGCGACCAGGACCCGGCGGGCGTGGGCCTCGGGGAGCAGGTTCAGGAACCGCAGGGCCAGCTCGGTCCGGGCCGCCGGGGCCAGCTCGCCGTGGAGGCGCACCCGGGCCATGCCGCCGTCGGGGAAGACCTCCAGGCGCACATGGGTGGCCTCGGCCCCGCCGGCCAGGCGGAAGCGGTGCCTGGTGTCGGGGAGCAGCCGGGTGCGGGGGAGCAGCTCGGCCCAGGCGGCCGGGTCGGCCGGGTCGGCGGCCCGGGCGTCGACCGCCCGCAGCGACGCCCAGCCGGGGGCGTTGCCGAGGAAGTAGGAGGTGTCCAGCTCGGCCAGCCGGACCACCCCGGCCCCGGCCAGCCGGAACTCGACCCAGTCGTTGCCCTGGTCGCGGCGCCGGGCCGTCTCCCAGCCCTCGCCCATGACCCGGGCCAGCCCGGGCGAGATCAGGTTCCGGGGCGAGGAGTAGAACATGTTGCTGCAGCCGGTCACCTCGCCGCCGTGCTCGAGGGCGGCCAGGTCGAGGGCGCCGGCGACGAGGAATCGCGGGTCGGGCACGCCCTCGCCGTGCGCCCGCAGCCGGGCCACCCCGCCGTCGGGGTACATGCACAGCCGGACGTGGGTGAACCGCCAGGGCACGTCCACCTCGAAGCGGTTGGGGGCGTCGCCCTTGACCCCCGAGCGGGGGACCAGCGGCGTCCAGGCGGCCTCCTGGAGCTCGTCGGGGGTCGGATAGCCCTCGACCGAGGCCCCCTCGACCGACACCTCGGGTGGGTAGTTGCCCTTGAAGAAGGCGGTGTCGACCACCACCCCGCGGACCACCCCGGGCAGGCCCAGGCGGACGATCGCCCAGTCGTGGCCGGGCTCGCGCCGCCGCCGCGTCTCCCAGCCGTCGTACACCTGGCCCTTGTGGCCGAAGGTGTAGGTCTGGTAGCTGGGGGCCTCGGGCTTGACCAGGTTCTCGCGCTCGGCGAACAGCTCGTCGTTGGCCGCCACGACGCTGCCGCCGAGGCTGCGCACGGCCAGGTCGGGCAGGGCGGTGAAGTCGGAACGATTCATCGTGGCACCCCCTTGGGGTTCCCCGAACCCCTCCGTTTCATGCCTCTCCCCTGGTGAGCAGCGTTCCTCGGGGTTCGTCGCCGGTGACCGGGCGGCCGCGCAGCCAGGTGCCGCGGACCACCCCGGCCAGAGGGCGGCCAGCGTAGGGGGTGACCGGGTGGCGGTGGTACAGCCGGGCGGGGTCGACCACGAACGCCTCGTCGGGGGCGAACACGCAGAAGTCGGCGTCGCCGCCCAGGGCGATGCCGCCCTTGCGGCGCAGGCCGGCCACCTCGGCCGGGCGCTCGGCCATCCAGCGGACCACGTCGACCAGGCGGTGGCCCCGGGCCCTGGCCGCCGTCCAGACCGCGGGCAGGCTGAGCTGGAGCGAGGCGATGCCGCCCCAGGCCACCCCGAAGTCGCCGATGTCGAGCCGCTTGAGCTCGGGCGTGCACGGCGAGTGGTCGGACACGACCAGGTCGATCACGCCCTCGCCCAGGCCCCGCCAGAGCTTCTCGCGGTTCTCGGCCTCGCGGATGGGCGGGCAGCACTTGAACTGGGTGGCCCCGTCGGCGATCGTCTCGGCGTCGAAGGTCAGGTAGTGCGGGCAGGTCTCGACGCTGACCGCGACGCCCTCGCGGCGGGCGCTGGCCAGCATGGGCAGGGCGTCCGAGGACGACAGGTGGAGCACGTGCACCCGGCCGCCGGTCCAGCGGGCGCTCTCGATCACCTCGGCCACGGCCACGTTCTCGGACCCGCGGGGCCGCGACCGCAGGAAGTCGGCGTAGCGCTCGCCGTGGGGCGCCGGGGCGCGGGCCACCGCCTGGGAGTCCTCGGCATGCACCAGCAGCAGCGCCGGGAAGCCGGCCAGCACCTCCAGGTACTGGTCGAGCTCGGCCGCGCTCAGCTGCGGGAACTCGTCGACGCCGGAGTGGAGCAGGAAGCACTTGAAACCGAACACGCCGGCGTCGTGGAGGCCGCGCAGCTCGCCCACGTTCCCGGGGATGGCACCGCCCCAGAAGCCGACGTCGACGTGCACCTGGCCCTGGGCGGCCTTGCGCTTGGTCTCCAGGGCGGCCACGTCGACGGTGGGCGGGACCGAGTTGAGCGGCATGTCGATGATGGTGGTGATCCCGCCGGCGGCGGCCGCCCGGGTGGCCGAGGCGAACCCCTCCCACTCGGTCCGGCCGGGCTCGTTGACGTGCACATGGGTGTCGACCAGCCCGGGCAGCAGGACCTCGTCGTCGGCCAGGCCGATGGTCTCCTCCCCGGGCAGGTCGGCCGCCAGCGGCTCGATCGCCGCCACCCGGCCGTCGCGGACGGCGATGCACCGGGCCACCTCGCCGGCCGCGGTGACCACCCGGGGGGCGCGGAAGACCAGGTCGAAGCCGGTCACGGGTCCCCACCCAGCCAGTCGGCGGCGATCCGCCCGGCCAGCTCCCGCAGCAGCGGCGCCGGCTCGCGCATGCTCCGCTCCGGGTCGGGCTCCAGGTCGGAGAGGAGATAGGCCCGGGCGATGCCGGCCGGCTCCAGGGCCTCGGGGGCCAGCGTGCTCCGCCCGGCCACGGCGACGGTGGGGACGCCGGCCGCACGGGCGGCCGCGGCCACCCCGGCCGGGGCCTTGCCGCGCAGGGTCTGGTCGTCCAGCGAGCCCTCGCCGGTGACGACCAGCCGGGCCCCGTCGATGGCGGCCCGCACCTGGAGCAGGTCGAGCAGGTAGTCGATCCCCGAGCGCAGCCGGGCCCGCAGGAACACCAGGGCGGCGAAGCCGACGCCCCCGGCCGCCCCGGCGCCGGGCTGGCCGACGGCGTCGACGCCGGTGGCCGCCCTGGCCGCGGCCGCCCAGCGGGTCAGGGCGGCGTCCAGCTGGGCCACGTCCGCGGGCGACGCGCCCTTCTGGGGCCCGTACACCGCCGCCGCTCCGTGCAGGCCGAGCAGGGGGTTGTCGACGTCGGAGGCGACGGTGAACTCGGTGGCTTCGACCCGCGGGTCGAAGCCGGACAGGTCGAGGCGGTCCAGGTCGGCCAGGGCGGCCCCGCCGGGGCCGAGCTCGGCCCCGGCGGCGTCCAGCAGCCGCCCGCCCAGCGCCTGGACCATGCCGGCGCCGCCGTCGGTGCAGGCGCTGCCGCCGATGCCCAGGACGACCTGGCGGCAGCCCAGGTCGAGAGCGGCCCGGACCAGCTCGCCGGTGCCGCGGCTGGTCGCGGTGGTGGCCGCCGGCCGCCCGCCGGGGAGCCGGCGCAGCCCCGACGCCTCGGCCAGCTCGACCACGGCCACCCGGTCGCGGACGGCCAGGGCGGCGTCCACCGGCTCGCCGGTGGGGCCGGTGCAGCGCACCTCCCGGCGGGTGTAGCCGGCCGACAGGGCGGCCTCCACGGTGCCGTCGCCGCCGTCGGCCACGGGATGCTCGCGCACGTCCAGCCCCGGGACGGCGGCCCTCAGGCCGTCGGCGACCGCCCGGGCCACCCCGGCGGCGCCGAGCGACCCCTTGAACTTGTCGGGGGCGACGACGACGTGGCCACCCACGCCCTAGCTGCCCCGGTAGGTGCTGAAGCCGTACGGGCTGATCAGCAGGGGAACGTGGTAGTGGTCCGACGGATCCTCGATCCGGCAGACGACGGTCACCTGCGGGTAGAAGCCGGTGACCCCCTCGGCCTCGAACCAGTCCCCGGTGGCGAAGGTCAGGCGGTGCACCCCGGCCACCAGGGCGTCGGCGGCGTGCAGGTCGGGCACCCGGCCGTCGGCGTCGGTGACCCCCCCGCCCACACCGGTCCAGCCGTCGCCGTCCTGAGCCTCCAGGACCACCCGCATGCCGACCGCCGGCCGCCCCTGGGCGGTGTCCAGGACGTGGGTGGTGACGCCGCTCACTCGGCCATCAGCCTCTCCAGACGGACCCGGGTGATGCGCCGGTGCTCGTCGGCGGCCACCCGCAGCTCGGTGGCGGGGTCGTTGCCAAGCCGCTCGGTGAGCGCGGCCAGGATCTCCTCGGCGTCGCGCCCGGCGGCCGAGATGAGGAACACGTACCCGAAGCGGGCCTCGTACTCGGCGTTGCCGCGGGCCAGCCGGTCCTGGACCTCCGGGCCGGCGCCGCCCACGCCGGCCTGCTCCTGCCGCGACCAGTCGGCCGAGGCGCCGCCACCCTCGCCGATGCGCGGGTGGGCCGCGAACGCCTCCAGCCAGTCCTCGGGGCCCAGGCCCAGCCACACCTCGTCGGCGGCCCGCTGGAGGGCGGCCAGGTCGGCATAGGGGCGGCCGGCGGCCACCTCCTTGGCCCAGCGCCGCGAGTGGCAGACGGCCAGCAGCTCGCTCGCCGCCTCCTCGTCGGACAGCCGGTTGAACCACTCCAGTCGGGTCAGCCCGCTCACCTCGCATCCTCTGGCCACAGCCGGCGGGCCCGGCAGGCCAGGTCCCGGCGCAGCGCGTCCATGTCGGCGCCGAGCAGCCTACCGTCGCGGACCACGTACTCGCCCTCCACCAGCACGTGCCGGGCGTACCGCTCCGGCCCCAGCACCAGCCCGGCCAGCGGGTCGAGCACGTCGGCCAGGTCGTCGCCCGGCCACACGACCACGTCGGCCCGGTAGCCGGGCTCGAGGCGGCCGATGTCGTCGCGGCCCAGGCAGCGGGCCCCGCCCTCGGTGGCCAGGGCCAGGGCGTCGGCCGGCAGGAAGGTGGTCGAGCTGAGGTCGCGCTGGCGGGCCAGGAACAGGGCCATGCGCAGCTCGGGGAACAGCCCGCCGATCTCGTTGCTGGCCACCCCGTCCACGCCCAGCCCGACCGGGGCGCCGGCCGCGGTCAGGTCGACCACCCGGGCGATGCCCGACCCGAGCCGGCAGTTGCTGGAGGGGCAGTGGGCGATCCCGGTGCCGGTCTCGCCCAGACGCCGGACCTCGGCGTCGTCGAAGTGGATCCCGTGGGCCACCCAGACGTCGGGGGCGATCCAGCCGATGTCGTCCAGGACCTGCATGGGCCGGCGGCCGAACCGCTCCAGGCAGTCGCGCTCCTCGTCCAGGGTCTCGGCCAGGTGGGTGTGCAGGCGCAGCCCCAGGCGCCGGGCCAGCTCGGCCGAGGAGGTCATCAGCTCGGGCGTGACCGTGAACGGGCTGCAGGGGGCGACCGTGACCACGATGCGGTCGCCGTCGTGCAGCCGGTCGTGGACCGCCTGGGTCGAGGCCAGGATGGCGTCCAGGTCCTCCACCACCGAGTCCGGCGGCAGGCCGCCCTTGCGCTGGCCCAGGTCCATCGACCCGCGGGCGATGTGGGCCCGGATGCCGATGGTGCGGGCGGCCGAGGCGATGGCGTCGAACACCGAGTCGTCGCCGCCCGGGACCAGGTAGTGGTGGTCGGCGGCGGTGGTGCAGCCGGTCAGGGCGAGCTCGCCCATGGCCACCCCCGAGGCCGTCTCCACGTCCTCGGGGGTCAGCCTGGCCCACACCGGGTACAGCGTGGTCAGCCAGCCGAACAGGGTGCAGTCGAAGGCCCAGCCGCGGGTCATCCACTGGAAGAAGTGGTGGTGGGTGTTGACCAGCCCGGCGGTGACGATGTCGCCGTCGACCCGCACGACCTCGTCGCCGGGCTCGGAGGCCACCGACCCCACGGCCGCGATCCGGCCGCCCTCGATGGCAACGTCCCCCGGCCAGCGGGCCCCCCGCAGCACGAGCCTCGTCATCGGCGCCTCACGACACCGGCTGGTCGACCGGCTCCTCGACGATGTCGAGCAGGCGCAGGTTGGCGATCTTGGCGATCTCGACCAGCGCGGTCGCCTGCTCGGCGGCGGGGGAGTTCTGCAGCCGGGCGTTGCCCGCCTTGAGGATCGTCTCCTTGGTGTTCTCACGCACGGCCACCACCAGCGGGAAGCCGAACTTCTCCCGGTAGGCGTGGTTGAGGGTGTCGAAGGAGGTGTACTCGTCGCTGTTGAGCCGGTCCAGGCCGGCGATCGCCTGGTCGACCACCGACTGGGCGGCCAGCCCGCCCTCGCGGGTGGCCGCGCCGGCCAGGTCCGGGTACTGCTGGATGAGCTCCAGCTGGCGCTCGGCCGGGGCGTCGAACAGGACGTCGTGGAAGGCCTTGCGCAGGTCGTAGACGTCCTCGAAGGGCCGGGCCTCGTAGGCCTGCTCGGCGATCCAGGGCGGCCCCTGGAACAGGCCGCCGAAGGTGTCCACGAACTCGTCCCGGTCCATCTGGTTGACCTGGTCGATGGTGAAGACCTCGTCGCGCTGGGGCACCGGCAGCACCTTGGTGACCAGGTTGCTCTTGCCGCCCCAGACGTTGAAGACCAGGTTGAGCACGATGGCGCTGATGCTGCCCAGGGTGATGCCGCTGGAGATGATGGTCTGCACCGACTCGGGGAAGTGGGCCACGATCGACGGGTAGACGGTCGGCATCATGGCGAAGCCGAGGCTGACGGCCAGGATGATCACGTTGCGCTCGTCGTGGAAGTCGACCCGGCGCAGGGTCTGGATGCCGATCACGGCCACGGTGCCGAACAGCGCGAACCCGGCCCCGCCGAGCACCGGCGGCGGGATCGCCGCGACCGCGGCGCCGACCTTGGGGATGACGCCGATGATCATCATGAACAGGCCGGCGGTCGCCACCACCCAGCGGCTCTTGACCTTGGTCAGCCGCACCAGCCCGACGTTCTCGGCGAAGCAGGTGTAGGGGAACGAGTTGAGGATGCCGCCCAGCGTGGTGGCCAGGCCGTCGGCCCGCAGCGCCCTGGCCACGTCCTCCTTGTCGATCGGCTTGCCCACGATCTCGCCGGCGGCGAACACGTCGCCGGTGGTCTCGACCATGGTGATCAGCATCACGATGACCATCGAGATGACCGCGGCCGCCGAGAAGGTGGGGGCGCCGAAGTGGAAGGGGGTGGTGACCCCGAGCACGTCGGCGCCGCCGACCCGGCTGAAGTCGGTGAAGTCGAAGATCCAGCCGGCCAGCGTGCCCACCAGCAGCCCGATGAGCACCGCGATGGTGGCCACGAAGCCGCTGAACAGCCGGTAGATGCAGAGGATGACCAGCAGGGTGAAGCCGGCCAGGGCCAGGTTGCGCAGCGCCCCGAAGGTGGGCGGGTCGGTGAACATGCTGGCCCCGCCGCCGCCGACGTCCAGGGCGGCGACCGACAGCAGGACGATGCCGATGATGGTGATGACCGTCCCGGTGACCACCGGCGGGAACAGCCGGATCAGCCGGGCGAAGAAGGGGGCGACCAGGAAGGCGAAGATCCCGGCCACGATGACGGCGCCGTAGATCGCCCGCAGGCCGGGGACACCGCCGCCCTCGGCCAGGCCGATCGAGATCATCGGCGAGACCGCGGCGAAGGTGACGCCCTGCAGCAGCGGCATCCGCACGCCGATCTTCCAGAACCCGACCGACTGGATGATGGAGGCGATGCCGCAGGTGAACAGGTCGGCGTTGATCAGGTAGGCGAGCTGCTCGGGGGTCAGCTTGATGGAGCTGGCCAGCAGGATGGGCACGATGACGGCGCCGGCGTAGAAGGCCAGCACGTGCTGGAACCCGTAGATGGCCAGCTTGGGCGGGGGGAGGACCTCGTCCCACGGGGCGACGGCGCCCCGGCCGGAGGCCTGCTGGTCTCGCTCGTCTGTCCTGGCCATGGTGCTGCACCAGCCTTTCTGCCGCGCCGTCTGCCGCGCCGCTGGGTCTCAGGCCTGGCCGGCCGTGGGTGATCGGGAGCCGCCGCGCCCGGACAGGTCCTCGATCAGGGTCAGGATGGCGCTGTGGTCCAGACCGCCCCGGCCGAGGCTGCGCAGCGAGACCAGCATCTGGGCGACCAGCGCGGTCACCGGGATGGCCACCCCGGCGTCGCGGGCCGCGGCCTGGATGATCTGCATGTCCTTGTGGTGCAGGTCGATCCGGAAGCCCGGGTCGAAGCGGCGGGCCAGCATGCCGGCGGCCTTGCGCTCCAGGATCTGGTTGCCGGCCAGCCCCCCGGCCAGCACCTCGATCGCCGGCTGCATGTCGACCTGGTGGGCCTCCAGCAGCACGATGGCCTCCGAGACCAGCTCGATGACCCCGGCCACGATCAGCTGGTTGGCCGCCTTCACGGTCTGGCCGGAGCCGACGGGCCCGACGTGCACGATCGTCCGGCCCAGTGACTCCAGCACCGGGCGGGCGGCCTCGAAGTCCTCGGGGCTGCCGCCGACCATGATCGAGAGGGTGGCCTCCTCGGCCCCGACCTGGCCGCCGCTCACCGGGGCGTCCAGGAACCGCACGCCGCGGGCGGCCGCGGCCGCGGCCACCTTGCGGGCCGTGTCGGGCCGGATGGTGCTCATGTCGATCAGCAGCACGCCCTCGCGCGCCGCCTCCAGGACACCCTGCTGACCGAGGACCACCGCCTCGACGTCGGGGGAGTCGGGGACCATGGTGATCACGATGTCGGCGCCCTCGGCCACCTCGGCCGCCGAGGCGCCGGCCTTGGCGCCCGCCTCGACCAGGGCCCGGACCGGGTCCGGGGAGCGGTTGTGGACGGTGACCTCGTGGCCGGCCCGGACCAGGTGCTCGGCCATGGGCTGGCCCATCACGCCGAGGCCGATGAACCCGATCCTCGCCATCGACGACCTCCTCGTACGCCGGCTCGGATCTTTCCGTGATGCGGTAAGACTTATTCGCTATGTGGGTGGACGGTATCGCGAGCGGCACCGGCAGTCAAGCCTTGGGAGGCCCCGGATCGCCTGGTCCAGGCGCCGATCGTGGCCCGGTCGAGCCCGGTGCGGTCGGTGACCTCGGCCTCGGTCAGGGCCCCGCAGTCGAGGCCCCTGGCCACGAACCCGGCCAGCGCCTGGGCGGTGGCCGGCTCGTCCAGGACCCCGCCCCCGGTCCGCTCGAGGTAGGCCCGAAGCCGGGCCGCGGCCGCCGGCAGCCCCTCGCGGAAGAAGGCGTAGGTGGCCAGGTAGCGGGTGGGCAACTGGGCCGGGTGCATGTCCCAGCCCTGCCAGTAGCCGCGCTCCAGCGAGCGCCGGACCAGGCGGGCGTGCAGCCGCCAGGCGGCGTGCACGGCCGCGCTGTCGCCCACCGGGAGCACGTTGGTGGACCCGTCCGACAGCCGCACCCCGGTGCCGGCCGCCGCCACCTGCATGACCGCCTTGGCGTGGTCGGCCGCCGGGTGCTCCATGCTCTGGTAGGCGGCGGCGATCCCGCAGGCCGCGCTGTAGTCGTAGGTGCCGTAGTGCAGGCCCGAGCAGCGGCCGCCGGCCGCCTGGATCATCCGGGCCACGGTGGCGGTCCCGTCGGCGCCCAGGATCGCCTGGGGGGTCTCGACCTGGATCTCGAAGCGCAGCCGTCCCCGGGGCAGGCCGTGGGCCTCCTCCAGCCGCCCGCAGACCATGACCATGGCCTCGACCTGGCGCACGTCGGTCACCTTGGGCAGGGTGACCACGAAGCCGTCGGGCAGCGCGGCCTCCTCCAGCAGCGCGCTCAGGAACAGGTCCAGGGTCCGCAGCCCGCGGCGCCGGGTCGCCGCCTCCAGGCACTTGATGCGCAGGCCGGCATAGGGCGGGGCGGCGGCCCCGGCCAGGGCGCCGGCCAGGGCCCTGGCCGCGCCCTGAGCGTGGGCGTCCTCCTCGGCGGGCGGCCGCGGCCCGTAGCCGTCCTCGAAGTCGAGCCGGAGGTCCTCGACCGGCTCGCGCTCCAGCTTGGCCAGCACGCCGGGCAGCACCTGGTCGACCAGGGCCTGGTCGACCCCGGTGGCCCCGGCCAGGGCGGCCGCGGAGCCGGCGTGCTCCCCCAGGGCGGCCAGGGCGCGCGCCCCCCACTCGGCCGGCAACCCGGCGGCCATCTGGTCGGCCGGGACGTAGACGGTGTGCACCGGCTGCCTGGCCCCGCTGTCGCCCGGGTAGCGGGCGGCCAGCTCGGCGTCGGCCGGGGCCAGCCGCCGGTCGAGGTCGTCGAGGACGTCGGCGCCCAGCCGCGGGACCGCTGTGGTCACCGGACTCCTCCCCTCGCGCCGGGGCGGCACCACGGCGAAGCTGTTCGGAGCCTACGTTCCACTCTGCGGGATCACGGTATCGTGTCCGGCGGCCTGAAGCGAGGGGCGGGCGTCGTAGTCGCGCAGGGCCGGCACCAGCAGGGCCAGGCTGACCAGGGCGGCGGCCAGCAGGCCGCCCCCGACCCAGGCGGCGGTGACCCCGAAGGCGGCCGCGGCCGCCCCGGCCCGCAGGTCGCCGAGGCGGGGCCCGCCGGCAACGACCACGATGAACACCCCCTGCATGCGCCCGCGCATCTCGTCGGGGGCGTAGGTCTGGAGGATGGTCTGGCGGTACACGGCCGAGACCAGGTCGGCCGCGCCGGCCACGGCCAGCAGCAGCACGATCGCCCACAGCGACCCGACCAGCCCGGCCGCGGCCACGGCCAGCCCCCAGGCGACCACGGCGGCGACCAGGGCCACGCCCTGGCGCCGGACCCGCCCGACCCAGCCGGAGGACAGGCCGGCCAGGACCGCCCCGGCGGCGATGGCCGCGTACAGCCAGCCCACCGTGCCCCGGCCGCCCAGCTGCTCGGCGGTCTCGGGGAACAGGGCCCGGGGCATGGCCAGCACCATGGCCACGATGTCGACGGCGAACGACAGCAGCAGCACCGGCCGGGTGGCGATGAAGGCCAGCCCGTCGACCACCGACCGCAGCCCCGGGGCGGTGGCCGGCCCGGTCGGGGGGAGCGCCGGGAGCCGCAGGGCGGCGTACAGGGCGATGGTGAACACGGTGAGGTCGGCGGCGTAGGCGGCGGCGAACGACCACCGGGCCAGGATCAGCCCGGCCAGCAGCGGCCCCAGCACCATACCGAGGTTCGCGGCCGTGAACGACAGCGTGTTGGCCGCCGGCACCAGCGACGCCGGCAGCACCCGGGGCACGATCGCCCCCCGGGTCGAGGAGGCGACCGCGAACCCCGCCGCCTGGACGGCCACCAGCCCGAGCAGCAGCGGCAGGCTGGCCAGGTCGAGCAGCGCCGCCGCCAGCAGCGCCCCGGTGCACCCCCACAGGGTCAGCGACGACCCCAGCAGCAGCAGCCGCCGGTCGACGGCGTCGGCCACCGCCCCGCCCCAGAGCCCGAACAGCACCAGCGGGACCAGCCCGACCAGCCCCAGCATCCCCACCCAGAACGAGGAACCGCTCAGCTCGTACACCTGCACCGGCACCGCCACCGCGGTCAGCTGGAAGCCGACGAACCCCAGCGAGTTCCCCAGCCACAGCCGCCGGAAGGCGGCATGCCGCAGCGGCTCGACGTCGATCGCGGCCCGCCGCAGCCGTCGCAGTGGCGTCATCACCCCCAAGCATAGGGGCGTGGCAGGGCGGCTCAGCCCTTGAGGAAGGCGAGGAGGTGGTTGGCGACCTCCTCGGGCTGCTCCTCGGGGAGGAAGTGGCCGCAGGCGGGGATCGGCTGGCCGCGGACGTCGTCGGCGTAGCGGCGCCAGATGTCGAGCACCGGGAGGCGGCTGGGGAGGCCGGTCTCGCCCCACAGGGCCAGCACGGGCATCTGCAGGCGCTGGCCGGCGGCGGCGCTCGCCTCGTCGGCCTCCATGTCGTCGGGGAAGGTGGCCCGGTAGTCGTCGAAGCCGGCCCGCAGGGCCGCCGGGGCCGAGAAGGCCCGGACGTAGGTGGGGACGGCCTCCTCGACCGCCGGGCGGTTGGCCGTCCACCGTTCGAAGAACCAGCGCAGGTAGGCCTCGATGTTCGGGCCCACCAGCAGCTCGGGCAGGTCGGGCTGGAGGTGGAACAGCCAGTGCCAGTAGCCGCGGGCGACGCCGGCGTCGGGCCGGGTGAACATCTCCCGGGTGGGGACCACGTCGAGCACGGCCAGGCGCTCGACCTCCTCGGGATGGTCGAGGGCCAGGCGGTGGGCGACCCGGGCCCCGCGGTCGTGGCCGGCCAGCAGGGCGATCCGCCGGTGGCCGAGGTGGCCGGCCAGGGCCCGGACGTCGGCGGCCATGGTCCGCTTGTCGTAGCCGGAGGGCGGCTTGTCGGAGAGGCCGTAGCCGCGCAGGTCGGGGGCGAGCACCGTGTGCCCGGCGGCCAGGGCGCCGACCACCTTGCGCCAGCAGTACCAGGTCTGGGGCCAGCCGTGGAGCAGCACCACCAGCGGCCCCTCGCCCTCGACCACGTAGTGCAGCCGTACGCCGTTGACCTGCGCGGTGCTCTCCACGGCGGGATTATCCCGCCCCGCGCCCCCGGGCAAAGCAACCCGATTTCCCAACCATCGTGAGAGATTGGCTACTTGTTCGTTTCTGCGATGTATCGAACGATCGAACGGTCATGGCACCTCCCCCGTCGAGCCAGGACGAGGTGATGCGTCGATGCAGGCAGTACGGCTGCACAAGTACAACCAACAGCCATCGGTGGACGAGATCGAGGACCCGAAGGTCGAAGGCCCGCTCGATGTGATCGTCAGGATCGGCGGGGCCGGGCTGTGCCGGACCGACCTCCACCTCATGCTGGGCCAATGGCACGAGCTGGACGCCGACGCGCCGTTGCCCTACACCCTCGGCCACGAGAACGCCGGCTGGGTGGAGGAGGTCGGCTCGGCCGTCACCCACGTCGCCCCCGGGGACACGGTCATCCTCCATCCCCTGGCGACCTGCGGCTTCTGCCGTTACTGCCGGGCCGGCGACGACATGCACTGCACGAGCGCCTTCTTCCCCGGCCTCAACGCCGACGGCGGCATGGCCACCTACCTCAAGACCGGGGCCCGGGCCGTGCTCAAGATCGACCCCAAGCTCCAGCCGGCCGACGTGGCCGCCCTGGCCGACGCCGGCCTGACCGCCTACCACGCCGTCCGCAAGGCCCTGCCCCTGCTGTACCCGGGCACCACCTGCGTGCTCATCGGTGCCGGCGGCCTCGGCCACATCGGCATCCAGACGCTCAGGGCGCTCAGCGCCACCACCATCGTCGTGGTCGACCGCAACCCCGAGGCCCTCGAGGTCGCCCAGGAGATTGGGGCCGACCACGGCGTGGTCGCCGACGGCAGCCAGGTCGACAAGGTCAAGGAGCTCACCGGTGGCGACGGCGCCGAGGTGGTGCTCGACTTCGTCGGCGAGACGGGCGCCGAGAAGGACGCCTGGGCGATGACCAGACGGGCCGGGGAGCACTTCGTGATCGGCTACGGTGGCATGGTCGAGGTCCCGACCATCGAGATCATCTCCACCGAGCGCAACATCACCGGCAACATCGTCGGCACCTACAACGACCTGGCCGAGCTGATGGTCCTGGCCGCCCAGGGCAAGGTGACCCTCCACACCAAGCAATACCCGCTGGAGGCGGTCAACGACGCCATGACCGACCTCGACGAGGGCCGGCTGCCCGGAGCCCGGGCCATCCTCATCCCCAGCTAGCGGCCCGAGTCCCGAGCAGCACGCCAGGAAGGGAGCGCCAGATGAAGGACGGCACGTTCGTACTCGACGCCCACACCGGCTACTGGGACGCCAGCGCGGAGAACTGCAAGAACCGCTTCGGCGACGCGTTCATCGAGACCTTCTACGCCTTCCACACCGGCCTGAACCCGCCCGACCAGCAGTGGACCATGGACTACGAGCGGGAGTTCCGGAAGGTCGACCCCGACTGGTACCTGGAGCAGATGTTCGTCAAGGGCGGCGCCGACATGTCGGTGCTGTCCACCCAGGTCCTGATGGACTTCTACCACACCGGGTTCGTCAACCCGGAGCGCAACGCCCAGCTGGCGGCCAGGGCGCCCGATCGCATCATCCCGCTGGGCGGGGTCGACCCCCGGATGCCCAACGCCGTCGAGGAGGTCGAGCGGCAGATCAGCGAGCTCGGCATGCGGGGCTTCAAGTGGTACACGGCCGAGTGGAGGGGCGAGTCGCGGGGCTGGAAGGCCAACGACCCCATGGTCTACCCCTGCTACGAGAAGGCCCTCGAGCTGGGCGTCACCAACCACTTCTTCCACAAGGGCCCGGCGGTGGAGCCGCTGTCGATGGAGAAGTTCGACGTCCGTGACATCGACGAGCCGGCCTGGCTGTACCCGGAGATGAACCTGGTCATCGACCACTGCGGCGCGCCGCGGGTCGACGAGTTCTGCTGGATCGCGACCCGCTGCCCGAACGTGTACGCCGGCCTGGCGGTGGTGCTCGCCTTCATCCACAACCGGCCGCGCTGGTTCGCCGAGGTGATGGCGAACCTGCTGTTCTGGCTGGGGCCCGACCGGATCGTCTACGGCAGCGACTTCCCGATCTGGTACCCGCACTGGCAGCTCGACGAGTTCCTGGCCTTCGAGCTGCCCGAGGACCTCAAGCAGGAGTACGGCGTCGACCTCACCCCGGAGATCAAGCAGCAGATCGTCGGGGGGAACATCGCCCGCCTGTACGGCATCGACGTGCCGGCCAAGCTCGAGGCGATCAAGGACGACGAGTTCTCCCGCCGGCGCAGCGAGTTCCTGGCCGGCCAGCCGGCGGTCCAGCCGACCGGCGCCCCGGGCACCGGGCAGCCGGCGGTCGACACCGGCGTGGCCGGGACCGAGTCCCGGTGACCCAGGTCGATCCGGCGGGGTCCGGGGAACCCCAGAGGGGTGCCCCGGTGGATCGGGAGCGGGTGCGCCGGGTCGCCGGGTCGGTCAAGGACCCCGAGGTCCGGACCTCGATCGCCGAGCTGGGGCTGCTGGACGAGGTCGAGGTGGACGGCGGGCGGGTCACCGTCCGCTTCCACCTGACCTCGCCGCTCTGCCCGGCCAAGTTCGCCGGCGCCATCGGCCAGCAGATCCGCCGCCGGGTGGCCAAGCTGCCGGGGGTCGAGGCGGTCGAGGTGGTGCTCACCGACCACTTCATGGCCGAGGCGCTGCACCGGCTCATCAACGAGGGCGACCGCTTCGCCGAGACCCGCGGGGTGATGCGGCGTTGAACGACCCGGCGTCCGCCCTGGCCGGGCGGCGCGAGCGGTCCCTGCTGGGGCTGCCGAGCGTCGCCCGCATGGCCGCCGTCCTGGCCGAGCGCTGCCGCGAGCCGTCCTGGATCCGGACGCTGGTGGCCAGCCTCGACCGCTTCCGCCAGCTCACCGGGCACGACGACCTGGAGGCCCTGCTGGCCGCGGCGCGGGCCGACCCCCAGGTGGCCGAACGCTCCCTGGTGGCGTTCGCCCGCGCCCTGGACGGCCAGCCCGACGCCGCCGTGGCCGGCCTGGCCATGGGGGCCAAGGTCTGGTTCCGGCTGAACGGGGTGCCGGTCGCCTGGCGGCCCCTGCCGGCGGCGGTCGCGGCCCGGCGCATCCCCGAGGCCGGGCTGGCCGACCCGGCCGAGCGGCTGCTGGTGCTGGCCCTGATCGGCAGCGGCCTGCACCTGGCCGAGCTGCTGCGGGTTCGCGTCGGCGACCTCGGGTCGCTGGACGCCGACGGCCGGCTGCTCCCCGACCCCCGGGCCGAGCCGCTGGCCGTCCGCTATGAGCAGCGTCGCGGCCGGTCGGCCGAGCGCGTCACCTTCCTGACCTTCGCGGCCAGGGCGGCGGTCCTCGAGCACCTGGAGCGAAGGCGCCGGGACGGGCTCGACACCGGGCCGGAGGCGCCCCTGGTGGCCGGGGCCGACGGTCGGCCGGTCGGCCGGGCCGAGGTCGCCCGGGCCCGGCGGCGCAGCAACGCCATCATCCGCGCCGGCAGCAACCTCAACGTCGACCTGTGCCGCAAGACCGGGGAGTTCTTCCGCGAGTGGGGAGAGCCCGGCTCCCGGTTCATCCCCGTGGCCCCGAGCGGGACCAGCGTGAGCGGCGGCGGTCTGGAGGAGGACCGGGACGTGGGCGCGGCCGGCGCCGCGACGTTCTGACCTGGGCCGGCGGCGTGGGTGCTCCAGAGCTCGCCCGCAACATCACCCTGCTGGGCCACACCGACCAGGGCGGGCGCGGCGACGGGGTCCAGGTCATGGTGGGCGGCGGCCACGCCTACGTCGGCCACATGTTCAGCAACGGCGTGACCGTCCTCGACGTCCGCGACCCCCGCCGGCCCGCGCCGGTCGCCTACCTGCCGGCGGCCCCGGGCACCTGGAACCTGCACCTGCAGCTCGCCGACGGGCTGCTGCTGGTGGTCAACGCCGTCAACCTGTTCGCGGCGGAGGCCTTCGCCGACGAGTCGGCCTACTACGGCCGCTCGGTCGGGGAGGTACTGGCCGCCAGCCCGCCGCCCACCTACCGGGCCGGCATGCAGGTGTACGACCTGGCCGACCCGGCCGCCCCCCGCGAGATCGGGTTCCTGCCGGTGGACGGCTTCGGGCTGCACCGCATCTGGTACGTGGGCGGCCGCTGGGCCTACGCCTCGGCGCTGCTGCGCGGGTTCAGCGACTACGTGCTCGTCAGCATCGACCTGGCCGACCCGGCCCGGCCCGAGATCGCCGGCCGCTGGTGGCTGCCCGGGATGCACCTGGACGCCGGCGAGCGGCCCGACTGGCCGGCCGAGCGCCGCTACGCGCTGCACCACGCGATCGTCGCCGACGGGCTCGCCTACGGCTCCTGGCGTGACGGCGGCCTGACCGTCCACGACGTGTCCGACCCCACCGCCCCGCGGCTGCTGGTCCACCGGAACTGGTCGCCGCCGTTCGGCGGCGGCACCCACACCGCCCTGCCGCTGCCCGCCCGCGACCTGCTGGTCGTGGCCGACGAGGGGATCGCCGACAACTGCGCCGACCAGGTCAAGTACACCTGGGTGTTCGACGTCAGGGAGCCGGCCAACCCGGTGAGCATCGCCACCTTCCCGACGCCCTCCGAGGTCGACTACTGCGCCAAGGGCGGGCACTTCGGGCCGCACAACCTGCACGAGAACCGGCCGGGCAGCTTCGTCAGCGACCGGCTGGTGTTCGCCACCTACCAGAACGCCGGCGTGCGCGTCTACGACCTGGCCGACCCCTTCGCCCCCCGCGAGGTGGGCGCGTTCGTGCCGCCGGCCCCCGAGCGGCTGTACGACACCAGGCCCGACCGGCCCCGGGTCATCCAGAGCTGCGACGTCTTCGTCGACCGCGACGCGGTCATGTACGTCACCGACTACAACGCCGGGCTGTACGTCCTGCAGTACGAGCCGAGCTCGTCGTGACGGAGCGGCCGTGGACGCGATCTGGCTCGCCCCGCCGCCGGGGCTGGTCGCCGCCGCGGCGGCGCTGCCCCGCCCGGGGCCGGCCGGGTCGTCCGCCGGCCGGCTGACCGGGATCCTCGCCGCCGGCGCCGCCGGGACCTACGCCTGGGCGCTCGACGGGCCCGAGGCGGGCCGCCGCGTCTGGGGCGAGCAGGCCCAGCTGGGGCTGGCCGCGGTCGAGGTCCGGCTGGAGCGCCCCGGCGCCGACACCGACCGGTTCACGCTGGCCAGCCAGGTCTCGGCCGTGGCCCAGTGGGCCTGGCTGGCCGGCGACCCGGCCGCCGGCCGCCGGGCCGACCTGGTCGCCTGCGAGCTCGCCACCGGCGGCTGGCCGGGCCGCCGCCGGCTGGACCGGCCCGACCTGGTCCTGCTGTGCGACCCGACCGGCCGGCACGCGCTGGACCACGCCGGCTCCAGGGTGCGGCTGGGCATCATCCGCGACTTCCCGGTGGCCGGTCCCGAGGACGGCGGGACTTGGCGGCGGCCGGGCACCGTCGACCGGCTGCTCGACCACGTCAGCCGCCAGTCGCACCTGGGGGGGCCGCTGCTGGGGGCGGCCGCCCGGCTGCTGCGGGCCCTGGTCCACCCGGCCATGGGGCCGCCATGGCCGCCGGCCGCCGCCCTGGACGCCCAGCGCCGGCTGGCCACCCTGGCCTCGCGGGACGTCGACGCCTGGGCGTTCGCCCTGCCATGGCTGCTCGACACGACCGCCCGGTTCCCGGGCCGGCTGGCCCCGCTGCTGGCCGCCTAGCCGACGTCGACATATTCAGCGCATGCCGAACCGGGCCCGCACCGGCGGCTGGAACAGCACCAGGGCGATCCCGACGTCGATCAGCAGCCGCAGCAGGCCGCCCACGAGCATGGCGTCCGCGAGCAGGACGGTGAGCGACAGCGGCCAGGCCCAGCGGCGCGACTGCAGCAGGCCGACGACGACCGCGATCATCGCCGCGGCCAGCACCAGCGAGACCGCCAGGCCGCGTCCTGGGATCGGGCGGAACAGGGCCGACCCGGCCAGCAGCAGGAGCCCGGCCGCCTTGAGGCCCAGGACGATCGCCGCAATCCTGACCAGCCGGTCGGTGGTCTCCTCGTCAGCGGCCACTGGACGCCTTCTCCCCTCCGTCATGGCGACGATGTCGGCCTTCGCCTTGAAGGCAGGATTTCTACATGATTGCAAAGCTGCGTGCGTTACCTGTCATACGTCTTGCCTTGGACTTATACGGTTTTTACAGTAGTACCAGCAGGACCAGCCGTCCTGTCTGTTCGGCGACGGCTGGACGCGCCGTCGGCGAACGCAGCCGTGAGGCAGAAAGGAACGGCGATGGCACAGGCAGTTGAGGACCGCGAGCTGCGGCAGGAGGGCGAGGGCCGCCAGGGGCAGAAGCCAGGCCGGGGCCCGATCGACTGGCTCGGAGGTTGGCGGACCTGCCTGGTGGGGTGCAGCACCTTCCTCCTCCTGGCGCTCGCGATCCGAATCTTCCAGCAGTTCACCGCCTGGACGGACGGCATCGACGCCAGCAGCGAGGGCTTCGCGCAGACCTACCGTGCGCTGTACTACGCCGAGGTGCTGGGGGCCACCATCGGCACCCTGGTGTGGTGGGGCTACCTGGTGCGCAAGGGTCGCACCCTGGTCAACCGCGAGATCTCCCACGACGAGGAGGTCCGCCGGATCGCGGTGTTCTGGGGCCTGGTCGGCACCACCTCCGTGATCCTCTACATCATGGCCAGCTTCTGGCCCAACCAGGACGGCGCCTGGCACCAGACCGCGGTCCGCGACACCGCGCTGACCCCGTCCCACATCCCGATGTTCTACCTGTTCTTCCCCCTCGGGATCACCATCACGGTGGGGACCTACCTGTACGGCCGCTACTGGCTGCCCAAGGTCTACGGCGCCGAGAAGGGCTTCCCCTGGTCGTTCTTCCTCCTGATCGCCGCCTCGGTCACCGAGATGGCCCAGGTGGCCATGAACGAGTGGGGCCACAGCCTCTGGATCACCGAGGAGATCTTCGCCGTCCCGTTCCACTGGCCGTTCGTCTGGTACGGCTGGCTGGCGTCGGGCATCTTCGCCCTCTGGGCGGAGACGGCGATCCGCCTGTTCGGCATCGAGAAGGAGGTCGAGGACGAGGTCGCCGACCCGACTCAGGAGGGAGAGTTCGGGGCGCGCCGCGAAGAGATCGAAGCCGTAGAGGCCCTCGCCTCGTAGCGTCCGTCGAGAGGGGGTCCGCCGCACGGGTACGGCGGGCCTCCCTCAGGCGGGACTCCCGCGAAGCACTCCCGCTGGCCCGAGCGTCGCCGTTCCGGTACGTCGGCACCCAGGTGTCGCCGACCGTCGAGTGGAAGCGAGGTCACCGTGGCAGTCGATGCCAAGACTCTCGAGCTCCGCGAGCTCATGCTGAAGAAGTACCGGTACATCGACCGCAAGTGGGATCTGGTCTTCTGGGTCACCGCCGCCTTCGTGGTCGGGGCGGCGGCGGACATCACCAAGCAGCTGTTCGCGGGCGACTGGGACTTCTGGACCGACTGGAAGGACCGGCAGTGGTGGCCGATCATCACGCCGTTCGCGATCATCATCATCGGCTCGGCGTTGCAGTACATCCAGTGGCTGGCCTGGCGGTTCCCCACCGGCATGACCTACACGGCGGTCAGCTTCTGGCTCTGCACGCTGGTCGGTCGATGGCTCCAGTGGGGCGCGTTCGTCTACTACCCCATGAACTTCGTCTGGCCGGCGACGATGGTGGCGGCGGCGATCTTCGCCGACTGGGTGCTGCTGAAAACGAGAGGCAGCTTCATCCTGACCTCGATCATCGGCTCGGGGTTGTTCACCATCGCCTGGTGGGTATCGAACTACATCCCCTTGGCCGGGCTGCTCCAACCGGCGGTGTGGATGGACCGGGTGGTGACCCTCGCCGACGTCCAGGGGATCGAGTACGTCCGAAGTCAGACACCCGAGTACCTCCGCATCATCGAGCACGGCTCCCTGCGCACCTTCCTCGGGGAGACGCAGTACGTGGCCTTCGCCTTCGGCGCGACCGTCACGGTCATCGGCTACTGGGTCGGTCAGGCCATCGCCCGCGGCCTCGCCATCTGGCCGATCGGCCGCTTCCTGAAGAAGTGGTGACCCGGGCCGGCTCGAGCTATGGAGGCTGAACTGACATGAGGCGCCGAATCCTCCTCATCCTGGTCGCCGCGACCCTGGTCACGGTCGTGCCGGCCACGGCGGCGTCCGCCCACGGCGAGAAGTCCCAGGAGGGCTTCCTGCGCATGCGCACCGTCGGGTGGACCGACGTGCACTTCTCCGGCGACACCGTGCAGCAGGGCCAGACGGTCACGGTGACCGGCACGGTCAAGATCATGGACGCCTGGCCGTCCAGCCTGGCCAAGGGCCAGCCCAACACCTGCTTCATGAGCATGATCGCGCCCGGACCGGTGATCGTGCTCAAGGAGCGCACCATCAACGGCGAGTCGATGCCGACCCGGATCGACTGCACCAAGGGACGGGCCTACGACTTCTCGATGACCTTCGCCGGCCGCCGGGTGGGCCGCTGGCACATCCACCCCGCCTTCGCCGTCAAGGGCGCCGGGACCCTGATCGGCCCGGGCGCCTGGATCAACGTCCAGGAGAACCCGGCCGGCTTCACCAACGAGGCCACCCTGCTCGGCGGCAAGACCGTCAACCTCGAGAACTACCAGCTGCCGTTCATCTGGATCTGGCTCACCCTCACCTTCATCATCGGCATGGTCTGGATGATCTACTGGACGGTGCCCAAGCGCACCATCGCCCACCTGGCCGTGACCAGCCAGATCCCGCTCAACACCGACGGCGCCGCCTACGGCCTCATCACCAAGAAGGACCACCGCAACTCGACCATCATGATGCTGGCCACCGTGGTGCTGCTGGGAGCCGGCTGGATCTACCAGCTGGCCAACTTCCCGACCAAGATCCCCCAGCAGATCATCCAGTTCGCGCCGGCCAACATCCCCCGGCCGGCGCCGTTCGTCACCCTGGAGGCCGGCAAGGGCAAGGCGATCTACGACGCCAGCAAGAAGCAGGTGATCCTGGAAACCACGGCGACCAACACCGGCAAGCAGCCGGCCCAGCTGGCCCAGTTCGCCGTCGCCGACCTGACCTGGTACAACCAGGCCGTGCCGGCGGCCAAGCCCAGCGGCCCGCAGGCGGTCGACACCAGCTATCCGATGACGGTGCAGTCGGATACGATCGCGCCCGGGGCCACCCAGTCGGTCACCATCACCATGCCGAGCGACATCTGGATCCACCAGGAGCGGCTGCTGCCCATCGGTGAGTCGCAGCTGACCGTGACCGGCCTGCTGCGGTTCCAGACGCCCAACGGGGACAAGACAGACGTGGAGGTGGACGAGCCCCTGACGCCGACCGCGTTCACCACCTAGGAGCTGCCGGAGAGGAAGAGGATTGTTGCTCGGGGTGCTGGCCCACTATGGCGGTCTCGACGAGACGGCCATCATCTGGGTGCCGCTGGTCATGATCGGCGGCCTCTGGTTGATCCTCCGGGGCGGCGACCCCAAGGACGAGGAGCAGCAGCCGCCGCGGGAGGAGACGAGATGAGCAACTTCGCGGGCGGGCTGTTCCCCGAATGGGCCTCCTTCCTCATCTTCTTGCCGTTCATCATGGCGGGCTTCGGCCTCTGGTTCATCTGCCGGGCGTTCACCGACAAGGGCGACGCCCGGCAGTCCGACCCCGAGGCCCGGGCCCAGGTCGTGGCCCTGCCCGACCGGTCGCAACGGCCGCTGTACCGCGTCCACCAGCAGATCCAGGCGTCGGCCCGACCCCCCCCGAAGGCCCAGGGGGACGAACCCGAGCGCGGGCCTCCCGGCGGCCGCCCTCGCCGGCGCCGGCGCCGGCACCACGGCACCACCCACCTGGAGCTGCGCCAATAGGCCGCGAGGACCGCGCAACCGCGACCGCCAGCAAAGGAGCGTGTGCACGATGGGAGGCTATCTCTTCGCCATCGGCGTCTTCGTCGCCACGATGGTCTGCGTCGCCGCCCTGATCTGGTCCGCTGAGTACTGAGCCCCATCCCGGGCAGCAACCCGGCCGCCCGGACCCGCCGCCCCCCCGAGCCGCCGGCGGGCCGGTGCACGGCCTCCCGTCCGCGGAGTTGGAGCGCACCCTCGAGAACGGCATCCTGACCGGCCTGGCCGCCGGGGTGCCGATGGGGCTGTTCATGATGCTGGCCTCGGCCAGCTGGGGCCACGCCGGCGTCTTCACGCCGTTCTACCGGATCGCGGCCGTGCTCGACCGGGCCGCCTACGACATCTCCCTGGAGCAGGCCGCCACCGGCTCGCGGTTCTGGCTCGAGCCCCAGACGGCGCTCCCCGGTGCCTGCGTGCACCTGGCCCTGGCCGGCCTCTTCGGCGTGGTGTTCGTGCTGCTGGCCCACGAGGGCCGCGGCGCCCGCCCGCTCGCCCTGGTGCTCGCCGGCGTCGCCTGGGGCCTGGTGGTGGCGGTCGTCATGCTCCCGGTCCTGCGCCTGGCCGGCCGGTCGGTCGGGGGCGGGGCCCTCGTCGCGGAGCTGCCGGCGCAGCTCGGCTGGCCGACCTACCTGGGCATGCACCTGGTCTACGGGCTCGCCCTGGGCGGCCTGGTGGCGCTGCGGGCCGCCCGCCGGGCGCGCGCCTGAGCGGCCGGTCCCGAGCCAAGGCAAGCCTGACTGGTTGCCACGGGAGGTCCATGGGTAAACTCTGCGTGTTGCAACCGCCACTCTTGGCGCACTTGGCGCAGAGGAGCGCGCATGTCGCTGCATGGCGACGGGCCCCACCGGGGTCCCTCGGGCCGTACGCTGAGCACGGCTCGCCACGTCCTGCAGGCGCTCGAGATCATCGCGCGGCATCCCAGGGGCATCCCGATCAAGGCCCTGGCCCGCCAGCTGAACATCAGCCTCTCCTCCGGCTACTACCTGGTCGGCTCCATGCGCGAGCAGGGGTTCGTGGAGCCGTCCCGGGCCGCCTCGGGCCTGTACACCCTGGGGCCGAAGTTCGCCGAGCTGTACCGCGGCTACGTCGCCGCCAGCCTCCAGCCCGAACGCCTGCAGCCGGTCCTGGAGGAACTGCGCGACCGGGCGTCGGCGCGCGCCTATGCGGCGCTGTGGCGCGACGGCGACCTGGAGGTGGTCGAGATCCGCGGTCGCCGGGGCTCCCGGGAGCTGCCCGACGTCACCAAGGGCTTCCGCGGCGCCGCCCACGCGCTGGCCCTCGGCAAGATCTACCTCTGCAGCCTGCCCAAGACCCAGTGGCCCCGCTACCTCAGGGGGCCGACCTACCGGCGGTACACCTCGGCCACCATCGCCACCCCCGAGGCCCTCACCCAGCACCTGCGGACCGTGCGGGACACCGGGCTGGCCTTCGACCTCCAGGAGTTCGCCGCCGGTTCCTGCTGCATCGCCGTGCCGGTGCACCGCGGCGCCGACACGGACCTGATCGCCTCGGTCGGGGTCTCGGTGCCGGCCCGCCGCTTCGCCGCCGAACGCAACGCTCTCACGGGCGTGATCCGCGACATCGCCGCGGAGGCCTCGGCCGATCTGAGCGCCCCGACCGACGACTTCCCGCCCGCCCTGCTGGCCCAGGGGCCCGACGACGGCCCCGACGCCGACGCCGGCTGACCTCAGGCGCCGAGCAGGAGGGCGATGCCGCCCAGGGTGTAGGTGACCATGACCACCAGCAGCGGGTACTGGGCGCGCAGGCGCTGCCGCGGGCGGGTGTAGTCGGCGAGCGCCCGGTCGTGGGCGATGAAGACGCCGACCACGTGGCCGCTGAGGATGGCGACCACCTGGACGACCGCGATCAAGGCGGTGGAGACCACCAGGTAGTTGATCTGGGAACCGGCGGTGCCGAACAGGTTCCAGCCGCGGCCCAGGGGGTCGGAGGCGAGCAGGTACCCGGCCTGGCCCTGGAACACGACCAGCGAGAAGTAGTGGGCGACGGTGTAGCCGACCGCGATGGGCAGCAGCGAGTGGACGAAGCGGCGCTCCACCGGGACCTGCTGGCCGCGCCGGGCCCACGGGTTCTGCCGGGTCGCGGCCAGGTACGTGCCGGCCACCAGCGCGATCATGCCGAGGAGCCCGACCGTGCCGAGCAGCTCGTAGGCGACGCCGGTGGTCTGGTCGCTCATCCCCTTCCACCACAGCGTCCTGCTCAGCCCGTCGAAGGCCGTCGAGCCGAGCAGCACGCAGATCACCGCCAGCATCCCCGGCGCCACCGGGACCGAGGCCAGGCCGGCCAGCGGGTTGCGCACCACCAGCCGCCCGTCGGTGGGCCGGCGCCCGAACGGCGACAGCCGGCCGACCAGGGTGGAGTAGACCTCGAAGGGGTCGCCGTACCCGTACCAGGCCTGCCCGAACACGGCCGCCGCCGACAGCTCCACCAGGCAGTACAGGAGGATGAAGGTGAGCACGTTCACCGGACGGTCGGGGTTGCGGTAGACCAGCTCCAGCCAGGTGAAGGCCAGCACCCCGGCCGCCGCCGGCCAGTACCCGAGCCATTCGGGCATGGGCCGGACGTCGTCCGGGTCGCGGCGTCCCCGGAGCCGGGTGGTCCAGCTGGAGATCAGCCGCAGCGGGTTGAACGCCCGCAGGACCGGCCCGAAGAGCAGGGACGCGGGCACGATGCCGACCCAGAACCAGACGAACAGCCAGGTCGGCGCCGGGTTGGTGGCGCTGGTCTCGGCGCCGAAGGCGGCCACCACGATCGTCCCCAGCAGGAAGGCCAGGCCGATCAGCCGCAGGGCGAGCCGGAACGCCGGGGCGTCGATGAACCGCTGCAGCCCCATCGGGAGGGGCCGGCCGCGGTACGGCTCCTGCAGCCGTGGGACGTCCCAGAACCTGGCCAGCATGAAGAAGGTGACGATCAGCACCACGGCGGCGGCGTACTGGGCCAGCCAGACCGGGACCGGCAGGTCGGCCCGGGCGCCCAGTCCATGGGCGAGGATCCTCATGATTGGCCCAAGTATGCTCGCCCGCCGCGACCGGAGGCCAGCCGTCGTCCCTGCTCACCCGGCGGACATGAAGGGTGCCCGGTGGGCCACCACCTCCAGGTCGTCGACCAGGACGGTGGCCGGGGGCGACCCGGCGGGGAGGACGACCTCCACGGCCAGGGCGGCGCCCGCCCGGTGGGCGTCGTGGGCGACCTCGACCCGCTGCCACTGTCCCTGCTGGAGCGCGGCCCCGACGGTGTCGGCGGCCAGCCGCCGCCCACCCGCCACCTCCAGGAGGGTCACCTGCACCAGCGTGCCCGGCCGGCTGGCCCTGATCCAGACGTCGGCCGCGTAGGTCCTGCCCGGGGTGCAGCGGGCCACCTCGGCCAGGGCCATGCCCTGGTCCCCACGCCCGCTGGCGGTGAAGCCCCCCGCCCAGCGCCCGGCCAGCGCCGGCCCGGTGCGCTCGACCCGGGCCCCGCCGATGGCCAGCCAGCCGGCCAGGCCCGCCTCGAAGCCGGGGTCGGCGACCAGGTTGGCGGCCTGCGGCGGCCCGCTGCTCCCGGCCGTCGAGGGCGGGGCGGGGGCGGTCGTGGGCGCGGCCGCCGGCGGGCCGCCGGGCTTGTCCGGCTCCCGCGACCGGGGGTGCTGGAACATCGACCCGATCACCACCGCGGCCGTGAGCACGATGGCGACCGCCGCCAGCACCCCACTCGGCGGTCGCGTGCTCACGGGCATCGGTCATGGACCGCCTGGCTGCCGCGAGATGCCGAGGAGGGTACCGGATCGGGCCCCTTCCCATACCTCTCGAGGCTCGCAGCTCCCCCTCACGTGCCGCTAACCGCAGGTCCCGGCCAATTTCTACGATACGGAAGTAACTTTCCAAAGATGCTTCACAGCGGCGGACGGCGCTTGTTACAGTCATTCCAACCCCGGTGAGTGCTCGGCCGGGACAGCCCACCCGTCTTCTCCGGGCGAACAGGAGCATGTGAGATGGTCGCCGGCAAGGTCACGATCAACGGGCAGCGCGCGTCGATCACCGATGTGCCGCTCCACACCACGGCGCTGGACTTCCTTCGCGGGTGCGGCCTCACCGGCTGCAAGGAGGGCTGCGCCGAGGGCGAGTGCGGGGCCTGCTCGGTCCTGATCGCGCGTCCCGGCCTCAGCACGTCGACGGAGTGGGTCGCCATCAACGCCTGCCTGGTGCCGATCGCCTCGCTCGACGGCCAGGAGATCGTCACCGCCGAAGGGCTGGGTGAGCCGGGCGAGCTGCACCCCGTGCAACAGGAGATGGCGGTCCGCGGGGGCTCGCAGTGCGGCTACTGCACGCCGGGGTTCATCTGCAGCATGGCCGCCGAGTACTACCGGCCGGACCGCCGCCCCTCCAACGGGAGCGATGCGGAGGCCGACCACGGACACGGTCCCAACGGGTTCGACATCCACGCGCTGAGCGGGAACCTGTGCCGCTGCACGGGCTACCGCCCGATCCGTGACGCGGCCTATGCCCTGGGCGCCCCACCTCCCGACGACTCGTTCGTCACACGGCTGAGCGCGCCGCCCACCGAGCCCGCCACGACACGGCTGCGCCACGAGGGTCGCTCGTTCGTCCGCCCCGAGACGCTCGCCGACGCGCTCCGGCTGCTCCACGACGATCAGGGCGCCACCGTCATCGCCGGTTGTACCGACTGGGGTGTCGAGGTCAATCTCCGAGGCGCAAGGGCTGCCTCGGTCATCGCGGTCGACCGCCTCCCCGAGCTTCGCGGCCTGGTCGTGGACGGCGACCGGATCGAGATCGGCGCGGCGCTGACGCTGACCGAGATCGAGCGTCGTCTCGACGGCGGCGTGCCGTTGCTGGCCCAGATGGTCCCGCAGTTCGCCTCGCGGCTGATCCGCAACGGCGCGACGCTCGGCGGCAACCTCGGCACCGGCTCGCCGATCGGCGACTCCCCGCCCGTGCTGCTCGCCCTCGAGGCGAGCCTGGTGCTGGCGAGTGTCGACGGCGAGCGGGAGGTCGCCCTGTCCGACTACTTCACCGGCTACCGGCAGAGCGTGCGCCGCGCCGACGAGTTGATCACGGCGGTGCGCATCCCGGTGCCGCTGGCCCGGTTGGCGGCGTTCCACAAGATCGCGAAGCGGCGCTTCGACGACATCTCCAGCGTGGCCATCGGGTTTGCCCTGGATGTCGAGGACCGCGTCGTCACGAAGGCCCGCATCGGGCTCGGCGGGGTCGCGGCGACGCCGATCCGCGCTCGTGCGACGGAGGCGGCCCTCGAGGGCAGGCCGTGGACGCTGGACACGGCGCAGGCCGCCGCGGACGTCCTGCGTGGCGAGGGCACCCCGATCGATGATCACCGCGCGAGCGCGGCCTTCCGCGCCGCGATGCTCGGTCAGAGCCTGCTCAAGCTGTACGCCGAGAGCCCGGAGGAGGTGTCGGCATGAGTGCGCTGTCAGAACGACCCGAGAGCCCATCGGTCGGACTCGCCATCCCGCATGAGAGCGCGGCCCTGCACGTCACCGGCAGGGCGCTCTACACCGACGATCTGGTGGAGCGCACCAAGGACGTGCTGCACGCCTGGCCGGTCCAGGTCCCGCAGGCGCACGGCCTGGTCACCGCGCTGCGCACCGACCCTGCGCTCGCCGTGCCCGGCGTCGTCCGCGTGCTCACCGCGGCGGACGTCCCCGGGGTCAACGATGCGGGGGTCAAGCACGACGAGCCGCTGTTTCCCGGCGAGGTCATGTTCTACGGCCACGCCGTCTGCTGGGTGCTGGGCGAGACGCTGGAGGCCGCCCGGCTCGGCGCCGCCGCTGTCGAGGTCGAGGTCGAGCCGCTCCCCTCCTATATCAAGGTGACCGAGGCGATCGCGGCCGAGTCGTTCCAGGGCGCGATGCCGCAGGTGAAGCGGGGCGACATCGAGGCCGGGTTCGCCGCCGCCGCCCATGTCTTCAGCGGCGAGCTGGAGTTCTCCGGCCAGGAGCATTTCTATCTCGAGACGCATTGCGCACTGGCCTACGTCGACGAGGGCGAGCAGGTCTTCGTCCAGAGCAGCACGCAGCACCCGTCCGAGACGCAGGAGATCGTGGCCCACGTGCTGGGCAGGCACAACCACGAGGTCACGGTGCAGTGCCTGCGCATGGGCGGCGGCTTCGGCGGCAAGGAGATGCAGCCGCACGGCTTCGCGGCGATCGCCGCGCTTGGCGCGGTCCTCACCGGACGTCCGGTCCGGCTGCGGCTGAATCGGACCCAGGACCTGACCATGTCGGGCAAGCGGCATGGATTCCACGCCGATTGGCGGGTCGGCTTCGACGAGGAGCGGCGCATCGTCGCCCTGGACGCGACCTTGACCGCCGACGGCGGCTGGAGCCTCGACCTCTCGGAGCCGGTGCTCGCCCGCGCGCTGTGCCACATCGACAACGCGTACTGGATCCCCAACATCCGGGTGAACGGCCGCATCGCCAGGACGCACAAGGCGTCGAACACGGCGTTCCGTGGCTTCGGCGGCCCACAGGGCATGCTGGTGATCGAGGACATCCTCGGCCGCTGTGCGCCGCTGCTCGGTCTCGATCCGATGGACCTGCGCGAGCGCAACTTCTACGGGCCGGGCCAGACCACGCCGTACGGTCAGCCGGTCCGCCACCCCGAGCGCGTCCCGACGATCTGGGAGGAGGTCGTCTCCGGCGCCGACGTGGTGAACCGCAAGCGCGAGATCGAGGCGTTCAACGCCAGCCACCCGAACACCAAGCGCGCCCTGGCGGTGACGCCGGTCAAGTTCGGCATCTCCTTCAACCTGACCGCGTTCAACCAGGCCGGTGCGCTCGTGCACGTCTACAAGGACGGGTCGGTGCTCATCAACCACGGCGGCACCGAGATGGGCCAGGGCCTGCACACCAAGATGCTCCAGGTCGCCGCGACCACGCTCGGCATCCCGCTGCGCCATGTCCGGCTGGCTCCCACGCGCACCGACAAGGTGCCGAACACCTCGGCGACCGCGGCCAGCTCCGGCGCCGACCTCAACGGCGGCGCGGTCAAGAACGCCTGCGAGCAGATCAAGGAGCGGCTGCTGCGGGTGGCCGGCAGCATGCTGGGCACGAACGCGTCAGACGTGCGGATCGTGGACGGCGTCGCACGCGGTCTGGGGATCTCCGAGGCGCGGGTCGACTGGCAGGAGCTCGTCCGCACGGCGTACTTCCAGCGGGTCCAGCTGTGGGCGGCGGGGTACTACCGCACCGAAGGGCTGCACTGGGACTCATCGGTGATGCAGGGTTCGCCGTTCAAGTACTTCGCCTACGGTGTCGCCGCCACCGAGGTCGAGGTCGACGGCTTCACCGGCGCCTACCGCACGCGGCGCGTCGACATCGTCCACGACGTCGGTGACAGCCTTTCGCCCCTCGTCGACCTCGGCCAGATCGAGGGCGCGTTCGTGCAGGGGGCGGGCTGGCTCACCCTGGAGGACCTGCGCTGGGACGAGAGCGACGGCCCCCGGCGCGGCCAGTTCCTGACCCAGGCGGCGAGCACCTACAAGCTGCCGAGCTTCTCGGAGATGCCCGAAGTCTTCAACGTGACGCTGTTCAGGAACGCGACCGAGGAAGGCGCGGTGTACGGGTCCAAGGCCGTCGGGGAACCGCCGCTGATGCTGGCCTTCTCCGTGCGGGAGGCGCTGCGGCAGGCCGCGGCCGCGTTCGGGCCGGCGGGCACGAGCGTCGATCTCGGCTGCCCCTCCACCCCGGAGGCCGTCTACTGGGCCGTCGAGCAGGCGCGAGAGCACACCTCGCACGGCCATGTCGCCGACGCGAACGTCGTCCCGCCGCAGCCGGTCCACCCCCACGCCCTCCACCCCGAGTCCGAACGCGCACAACACGCCGTCACCCATGCCTGAGACGGCCTGGTTCAACGCGGTCGCCCGCCTGCGTGCGCGGCGCGAGCCGGGTGTGCTGGTGACGGTCGCGTCGGTTCGCGGGCACGCCCCACGCGATGCCGGCGCCAAGCTCGTGGTCGGCGTCCGAGAGACGTGGGGATCGATCGGCGGAGGCAACGTCGAAGCGGTGGCGATCGACCGGGCCCGGGAGCTGCTCGCCGACCCCGACGCGACACCCACGCTGTTCGAGACGGCACTGTCGGACAAGGCGCCGTACGAGCACGGCGTGCAGTGTTGTGGAGGAACGGTCACCGTGCTGCTCGAGCCGCTGCCGGTCGTGCCCGCCGTGGCGATCTTCGGCGTCGGGCACGTCGGGTTCGAGCTGGCGCGCATCCTGGCTCGCCACGACCTCGAGCTGCACCTGGTCGACAGCCGCCCCGAGCAGCTGACCGACGAGCGGTTGGCGCCGCTGTCCGACGCGGTGGCGAACCTCCACGTCCACCGCGTTCCGCTGCTCCCGGAGATCATCCTGGGCGAGCTGCCGCCGGGCGCCCACGTGCTGATCATGACGCACGACCACGCCGAGGACGCGGCGCTGTGCGACGCCGTCCTCCGCGGCGGCGACCTCGGCTCGATCGGGCTGATCGGCTCGGCGGGGAAATGGGCACGGTTCCAGCGGTTGCTGGCCGAGGGCGGCCACGACATGGCGTCGATTGCTCGGATCCGCACGCCCATCGGGCTGGCCGGGATCACCGGCAAGGAGCCGGCGACGATCGCCGTGAGCGTCGCGGCCGACCTGTTGCTGACGTTCGAGCGCGAGCGGTCTGCCGCGCGGAGCTGATCCATGACGCTGTATCGCGCCCAGGTGACGGACACTCCCGACGATCCGTTCCGCGGCGGGACGTTGCGGGCGGACGCCGACGCGGGACTGCTCGTCGTCGACGGCGTGATCGTCGAACGGGGGTCGTACGCGGAGGTTCGACGCCAGCATCACGACGAGACCGTCGTCGACCTCGGCTCCGGCCTGTTGCTGCCCGGGTTCGTCGACACGCATGTCCACTACCCGCAGGTACGGGTCATCGGTGCGCTGGGAATGCCGCTGCTGGAGTGGCTCGACCGCTGCGCGCTGCCGGAGGAGGCGAGGCTGGCGGACGTCGACTACGCCCGGGAGGTCGCCGGCGAGTTCGTCGCGTCGCTGGTCGACTCGGGCACGACGACCGCGCTGGTCTTCGGCTCGCATTTCGCGCCGGCGGTCGACGCGCTCTTCGAGGCGTCCACCGAGCGCGGCCTGCGGGTCACCTGCGGCCTGGTCGTCGGTGACCGCATGCTGCGACCCGAGCTGCACACGACCGCGCAACGCGCCTACGACGAGGGGCGCGAGCTGGCGCGGCGATGGCACCAGCAGGGTCGCACCCGGTACGCGGTCACGCCGCGGTTCGCGTTGTCCTGTACCGACGACCTGCTCGCATCGTGCGCGGCCCTGTACGACGACACCGCGGGTTGCTGGTTCACCTCGCACATCAACGAGAACCCGGCGGAGATCGCCAAGGTGCGGGAGCTGTTCGGCTGTGGCTACCTCGAAAGCTATGACCGGCATGGTCTGGTCGGCCCCCGCAGCGTCTTCGCGCACAACGTGCACCCCAGCGACGCCGAGCTGAAGCTCCTGGCCGCCAGGGAGTCGACCGTCGCGCACTGCCCGACGAGCAACGCCGCCCTCGGGAGCGGACTGTTCCCGTTCGATCGCCACCTGTCGTTCGGTGTCCGCGTGGCCCTGGGCTGCGACGTCGGCGCCGGCACCGGGTTCTCGCTGTTCAAGGAGGGCCTGCAGGCCTACTTCCTGCAGCAGTTGCGCGGCCCGGACGGCGTGGCCCTGACGTCGGCGCACCTCCTCCATCTGGCCACGGCGGCCGGCGCCGATGCGCTGGGGATGCGTGACCAGGTCGGCGACCTCACGGTGGGCAGGCGCTTCGACGCCGTGTGGCTGGACCCGCTTCCCGGCACGCCGCTCGATATCGGGCTGCGGCACGCGGACGGGCCCTCCGACGCCCTCGCGAAGGCGTTTGCGCTCGCGACCCCCCACGACGTCCGGGGCGTGTGGGTCGACGGCGAGCGGGTCAAGGGATGACAGGTTCCCCAGCGCTAGCGTTGCATGGTGGCCAGCCCCCAGCCGTAGGGGAACAGCGGGTGGTCGTCGCGGCCCCCGACGTTGATCGGCTCCTGCTCGAGGGTGCGCGGCCAGGTCATCGACAGCCGTCGAAGCCGATCTTCTGCTTCAGCACCCCGGTGATGAGCTCGCGGTGGGCGTGCATCTTGAGCGGGTCGCCGACCCCGTCGTCGGTCCAGCCGACGCCGGAGAACGACGGCATGACGCTGTCGACACGGTGCTCGCGCAGGGCCGGCTCGTACGGCGCCAGGTCGATGCGGGCGAAGTCGCGCCGGCTGGACACGGTGATGCCCTGGTCGATGGGACAGGTCGCGGGCCCGCGGGCCCTGGAAGCCGTCGATCGCCGTCTCCATCTTGACGACCAGGGCCGGCCCCAGCGCAGGTAGCCCCGAGGCCGATGTTGTGCGGGAACACGGTCGCCCCGACCAGGTTGCCGTGGCCGTGGACCGAGTCGACGCCGTGATCAGGGGGATGCCGAGCCGTGTCTGGAGGGCCTGGGCCTGGAAGGCGTCGACCATGTCGGCCCAGGCCTCGGGGGTGTCCGGGGTGGGCACCGAGCCGCCGCCCGACAGCAGCGACCCCAGCCGCCAGGTCGCGACCAGCGAGGGGTCGCCGGTGACCGCGCCCCGCTCGGCCTGGGTCATCTGCCCACCTTCTCCTCCAGCGTCATCTGGGCCAGCAGGAGCTCGGCCCGGGTCGCGGGCTCGAGCGACCGGTCCATCCATGGCCGCTGCGGCGGCGACGACCCGGCGGCCGGGCCGGCCGCGGCCAGCGTCATGGTGATCAGGAGCCAGGTGCCGACGGCACCGAGACGGATGGACGGAGCACTCGCCGCATGACGGCTCCTCTCGTCCACGCCCTCCCACCGGGGCAGAAGGACCGAAACGCCACAATAGGCACAGATTAGCGGCCGGGTCCTCCGGGAGAAGCCCCGCCGGGCTCAGCCGGGCCGGGCCGACGCGGCCCGGAGCTCGTCCGCGGTCGGGGGATCGGCGCCGGCGCGGGTGCAGGTGAGCGCGGCGGCCAGGACGGCCTCGTCGGCCAGGTCGGCCAGGGTGGCGGCGTCCAGCGCCCGGAGGGCGGGGCGGCGGGCGGTGCCGAGCAGGTCGCGGCGGTGGAGGCCGGCCAGCAGGGCGGCCATGCAGGCGTCGCCGGCGCCCACGGTGTCGACCACCTCGACGACCCGGCCGGGGCGGCGCAGCACCCCCGCCTGGCGGGTGGCGGCGAGCAGGCCGGCCGGCCCCAGGGTGATCACCACCAGCGACGGGCCCCTGGCCAGCCAGGCCTCGGCGACCTGCTCGGGCGGGCGGTCCGGGAGCAGCCAGGCCAGGTCGTCGGCGCTGGCCTTGACCACGTCGGCCAGGGCGACCAGGGCCTCGATGCGGCCGCGGACGGCGTCGGGGGAGCCCATCAGCAGCGGCCGGCAGTTGGGGTCGTAGGAGACGGTCATGTCCTGGCGGGCCTGGGCCAGCAGCCGCTGGAGGACGTCGGCGCCCGGCGCCATGGTCAGGGCCAGCGACCCGGCGTGCAGGGCCACCACACGGCCGTCGAGGGCGCCGGCCAGCTCGTGGTCGCGCCACTGCCAGTCGGCCGTGCCCTCGACCCGGAAGTCGTACTCGACCACGCCGTCGCGGGCCACGGCCACGATCGCCAGCGAGGTCGGCTCGGCCGCGCGGACGGCGAAGGACAGGTCGACCCCGTTGCCGTCCAGGTGGGCCCGGAGCCGGTGGCCCAGCAGGTCGTCGGCGATCCGGGCCAGCAGCCGGGTCGGCACCTCGAGGCGGGCCAGGCCCACGGCCACGTTCGCCGGGCTGCCCCCGGGCGCGGCCCGGAACACCCCCGGCTCGCCGGCGGGCACGAAGTCCACCAGCGCCTCCCCGGCCACCGCCACCACCCCGGCCCCGCCGGGCCCAGACCGATCGCTCACCCGTCCTCCTCCCTCGGCGGCCGCCATTCTCGCCGACCGGACCGCCGCGGGCACCTCGCCGTCAGGTCTCGGGCTCGGACACGAACAGGCTCAGCCCCAGCCGGCGGGCCAGGAACCGGGCCGCGAGCTGCCCCTTGACGCTGTTGCCGAAGCCGTCGAGCGGCGGGGCGAAGGTGCCGAGCCCGCCCTTGCCGGGGGAGACGACCACGATCCCGCCGCCGATGCCGCTCTTGCCAGGCACGCCGACGTCGTACAGCCAGTCGCCCGAGGCCTCGTACATCCCGGCGGTGGTCATCACGGCCAGGGTGAAGTGGCAGACGGCCGCGTCGACCACCCGCTCCCTGGTCAGCGGGTTCACCCCGCCGTCGGCCAGGGTGGCGCCCATCACCGCCAGCTCGGTCACGGTCACCCGCAGCGCGCTCTGCCTGGTGTACAGCTCGACCGCCTCGGCCGGGTCGCGCCAGAGGCGCCCGTAGCTCTGGAGCAGGTTGGCGATGCCGCGGTTGCGGTGGTTGGTCGCCGACGCCGAGGCGTAGACCTCATCGTCCAGCGACAGCGCCCGGCCTGCGAACCGCGACAGGCCGTCCTGCAGGAACGCCCAGCCGGCCTCGCCGCCGGGGGCCAGGCTGGTGGTGGCGATCGCCCCGGCGTTCACCATCGGGTTGGTGCGGCCGCCGCGGCCGCGCTCGACCGCGGCCAGGGAGTCGAAGGCCATCCCGGTGGCGTTGACCCCGACCCGCCGGCGGACCTCCTCGGGGCCGAGCGCCTGGCAGACCAGGGCGAACACGAACGGCTTGGCCACGCTCATGATGGCGAACCCGTGGCCGGCGTCCCCGGCCGCGTAGACGCTGCCGCTGGTCCCGACCGCGCAGATGCCGAACAGCTCGGCCGGCACCCGGGTCAGGGCCGGGTAGACCCGAGAGTTCTCGCCCTCGGCGACCGTGCGGTAGCGCTCGTAGGCCTCGTCGACCGAGCGCCGCACCTGCTCGGGCGAGGGAAGGTGGCCCGTCGAGACGTACGGGGCGTCGTCGTGCCGTTGGAGCGGTCCCATCGGTCACTCCATCACCAGCAGGGTCGGCCGGAGCAAGGGTAGCCCGGGCAGGCGGCGGCCGCCGAATCACCCCCCAGGGGTGAGGCAGGCTCACCCCCCGGGCCGTCATGGTGGGCGGTGAAGCCAACCGGAGGGAGGAGCATGGCCGTCGACACGTTCATGGCCTATGTCGGGGTGTACGCCGACGTGGCCGGGGCCAGAGCGGACTACGAGCTGGTCAAGGACCTGCACACCCAGGCCGGGCTGATCGACGCCTACGACGCCGCGGTGATCGAGCGCCGCGACGACGGCAAGGTCAAGATCGCCAAGCAGCACGAGACCCCGACCCGGGTCGGCGGGGTCCTGGGCGGCGGGGTGGGGCTGGCCACCGGCCTGGTGGTGGCCCTGTTCCCCTTCGCCGCCATCGGCGGTGGGCTGCTGGTCGCGACCACCGCCGGTGGGGCGGTCCTCGGCGCGGTGGCCGGCCACGCCGCCGCCGGCATGAGCCGCCACGACCTCAAGGAGCTGGGCGAGCAGCTGGACGCCGGCCAGGCCGGCCTGGTCGTGGTCGGAGTCTCCGACATGGGCGCCAAGATCGAGCGGGCGATGCATCACGCCGAGAAGGTGCAGGCCAAGGAGCTCAAGGCCGACACCGCCGAGATCGAACGCGACGCCAAGTCGGCCGGGGGCGACCAGCCGGCCAGCAGCTGACCAACCCGCCCGCGCCGACCCGTCAGCCCTGGCGGCGGTGGTCGCTGGAGGCGCGGACGACCAGGCTGGGCTCGAACAGGAGCTGGCGGTGGCTGTGGCGGCGGTCGCCGGAGGTCTCCTCGATCAGGAGCTCGGCGGCGGCCCGGCCGAGCTCGTGGCGGGGCTGGCGGACCGACGACAGGGGGACCGCGGCGGCGGCGGCGAAGTCGATGTCGTCGTAGCCGACGATCGCCAGGTCCTCGGGGACCCGGAGCTGGCGGCGGGTCATCTCCTGGAGCACCCCCAGGGCCACCAGGTCGTTGGCGCAGAACGCCGCCGTGGGCCGGTGCCTGGCCGCCATCTCGGCGATCTGGGCGCCGGCGGCCCGCCCGGACGAGAAGTTCAGGCCCGGCGTCTCCACCCTGACCAGCCCGGACCCGGGCAGTCCGGCGGCGTCCAGGACGCGTCTGGTGCCCTCATGGCGGTCGGCGACCTGCTTGATCCCGAACGGGCCGCCGACGAAGGCGATCCGGGTGTGGCCCTGGCCGACCAGGTGGGTGGCGGCCAGCTCGCCGCCGTAGACGTCGTCGACCGACACCGAGCAGAAGCTGCGCGTGGACGCCCAGCGGTCGACCAGGACCACCGGGATGCCGCGCCGGCGCAGCTGGCGCAGCTGCTCGCCGACCCCCTCGACCGGGGTGATCAGGATCCCCTGGACCCGCTGCTCCTCCAGCAGCTCCAGGTAGCGGCGCTCCCGGTCGGCCCGCTCGGCGCTGTCGCACAGGACCACGGCCAGCCCCTCGGCGGCCACCGCCTCCTCGACGCCCCGGGCGAGGTCGGTGAAGAAGGGGTTGGCCACGTCCAGCACGACCAGGCCCAGGGTGCGGCTGCGGCCGGCCCGCAGCTGGCGGGCGGACTCGTTGCGAACGAACCCGAGGGCGGCGATGGCCTCCTCGACCCGGGCCCGGGTGGCCGGCGCCACCAGCTCGGGCCGGTTCAGCACGTTGGACACCGTCCCGACCGACACCCCGGCCTGCGTGGCCACGTCGCGGATGCTGTAGCTGGTCGCTGGGGCCTTCATGGCGCCAAGTATGCCCTACCGTCGTCTGAATCGTACCAACCCCATGAACGCCAGCCCTTGACAGTGCGAGTTGCGGCCCATTATGGTCCCCTCATCCCCAGAAATGAAACGATTCAATCCCCACACCCTGGGAGCGTGGATGGCCCCACTGCTGGTCCTCGACCACGCCACCAAGTCCTTCGGGGCGGTCCAGGCCCTCGAGGACGGGTCGATCGAGCTGCTGGCGGGTGAGGCCCACGCCCTGATCGGGGAGAACGGGGCGGGCAAGTCGACCCTGGTGAAGATCCTGGCCGGGGTGTACCGGCCCGACTCCGGCCGGCTGCTGCTGGATGCCCGGGAGCTGCGCCTGGCCAACCCGGCCGACGCCCGCGATGCCGGGATCGCGGTCATCTACCAGGAGCCGACGCTGTTCCCCGACCTGTCGGTGGCCGAGAACATCTTCATGGGCCGCCAGCCACTGACGAGCGGGCGGCGGATCGACGGCGGCGAGATGCGCCGCCAGGTCGTGGCGCTGATGGAGCGGCTCGGCGTGCCCCTCGACCCGAACCGGCCCGCCCGCGGCCTCTCCATCGCCGACCAGCAGATCGTGGAGATCGCCAAGGCCCTGTCGTTCGAGGCCAGGGTCATCGTCATGGACGAGCCGACCGCGGCCCTCTCAGGGGCCGAGGTCGAGCGGCTGTTCACCGTGGCCCGGACGCTCCAGGAGCACGGCGCGGCCGTGCTGTTCGTCTCCCACCGCCTCGACGAGGTCTTCGCCCTCTGCCAGCGGGTGACCATCATGCGCGACGGCCGGCACCGCTTCAGCGGCCCGCTCGCGGGGCTGACCAACGACGACCTGGTCAGCCGGATGGTCGGCCGCGAGCTCGACGCCCTCTACCCCAAGCAGCCGGCGACCCGCGGCGAGGTCGCCCTGTCGGTCCGGCGCCTCACCCGCGAGGGCGTCTTCACCGACGTCAGCTTCGACGTCCACCACGGCGAGATCGTCGGCCTGGCCGGCCTGGTCGGGGCCGGGCGCAGCGAGGTCGCCAGGGCCGCGTTCGGGATCGACCGCCGCGACGCCGGCCAGGTGACGGTCGAGGGCCGCGAGCTGCCGGCGGCCTCACCCACGGCCGCGATGGCGGCCGGCATGGGCTTCGTTCCCGAGGACCGCCGCGAGCAGGGCCTGATCATGGACCTGTCGATCGCCCGCAACGCCAGCCTGGCCTCGCTGCGGCGGCTCAGGCGGGGGCTGCTGATCCGCGCCGCCGACGAGCAGCGGCTGGCCGCCGACTGGGCCACCCGGCTGCGGCTCAAGTTCGCCCACTTCAGCGACCCGGTGTCGGTGCTGTCGGGCGGCAACCAGCAGAAGGTGGTCCTGGCCAAGTGGCTGGCCCGCAAGCCGACGGTCCTGATCGTCGACGAGCCGACCCGCGGCATCGACGTCGGCACCAAGGCCGAGGTCCACCGGCTGCTGTCCGACCTGGCCGGGCAGGGCGTGGCCGTCCTGATGATCTCCTCGGAGCTGCCGGAGATCCTCGGCATGGCCGACCGCGTGCTGGTCATGCACGAGGGCCGGCTGACCGCCGAGCTGTCCCGCGACGAGGCCAGCGAGCAGACGGTGATGCTGGCCGCCACCGGCCAGCCCACCCAGGCGGCCTCATGAGCACCACCGTGCAGGGGCAGGTCGAGGCGGGCGCCGCCGGGCGCAGCGGCAGCCGGCTCGTCGAGGTCGCCTTCCGGGTCCGCGAGCTGGGCATCCTGGCCGCCCTGGCCCTGGTGGTGATCGTCACCACCGCCGTCAACCCGCGCTTCCTGAGCGTCCAGAGCATCCGTGACCTGCTGCTCAACGCCTCCATCATCGGCCTGCTGACCGTCGGCCAGACCCTGGTCGTGGTCACCCGCAACGTCGACCTGTCGGTCGGCTCGGTGCTGGGGCTGACGGCGTTCATGACCGGCACCCTGTTCGTGGGCCGTCCCGGCCTGCCCGTGGTCGTGGCCCTGCTCGCCGGGATCCTGGTCGGGGTCGTCTGCGGGGCCGTCAACGGCGCCGTGACCGCCGTCGGCAAGGTCCCGAGCCTGGTCGTGACCCTCGGGACCCTGTACGTCTTCCGCGGCATCGACTACGCCTGGGCCGGCGGGCGCCAGATCAACGCCGCCGACCTGCCCGACAGCCTGCTCACCCTGGGCAGCGGACGCATCCTGGGCGTCCCCTACCTGGTGGCCATCACCGTCGTCCTGGTCGCCGTGGCCGCCTACGCGCTGCGCTCCTACCGCTCGGGCCGGGAGCTGTACGCGATCGGCTCCAACCCCGACGCGGCGGTGCTCGCCGGCATCCCGGTCGGACGGCGGCTGTTCGCCGCCTTCGTGCTCAGCGGCGCCGTCGCCGGGCTGGCCGGCGTGCTGTTCACCGCCCGCTACGGCACGGTCGACGCCACCGCCGGCACCGGCTTCGAGCTCCAGGTCATCTCGGCGGTCGTGGTCGGCGGGGTGGCGATCTTCGGCGGCAGCGGCTCGGTGGTCGGCGCCGCCCTGGGCGCCCTGCTGCTGAGCACCATCGGCAGCGCCATCGTGGTGCTACGGGTCCCCTCGTTCTGGCAGCAGGCGATCGTGGGGGCGCTGCTGATCGGGGCCATCGCCCTGGACCGGCTGCTCGCCCTGCGCATCGCCGCCGCCCTGCGCCAGAGGAGCGTCCGAAATGCCGGCTGACACCACCACCCCGGCGGCCACGCCCGGCCAGGACCGGCGGCCCCTGGCCCGGCGGCTGCTGCGCTGGGAGACCGCCCTGGTCGCGCTCCTGGTCGTCGTCGGGCTGGTGGGGGAGCAGGCCTCGCCCGGGTTCCTCACCGGCACCAACCTGTTCTACCTCGGCCTGGACGTTGGCGAGATCGCCCTGCTGTCCCTGCCGCTGACCATGATCATCATCGCCGGCGAGATCGACCTGTCGATCGCCTCCATCCTCGGCCTGACCAGCGCCCTGCTGGGCTGGCTGTGGAACGCCGGCTGGGCCCTGGAGCTGATCTTCCCCACCGTGCTCGTGGCCGGTGCCCTGGCCGGAGCCCTCAACGGCTTCCTCGTGACCCGGCTCGGCCTGCCCTCGCTGGCCGTGACCATCGGGACCCTCGCCATGTACCGCGGCCTGGCCTTCGTCATCCTCGGCGACGAGGCGGTGGCCGACTTCCCGGCCAGCTACACCAGGTACGGGACCACGCCCATCCCCGGCACCTCCATCCCCTACCCGATCGCCCTGTTCGCCGTCCTGGCCGTGGTGTTCGGGGTCGTGCTCCACGCCACCCCGTTCGGCCGCTCGGTGTTCGCCATCGGCGCCAACCAGGAGGCGGCGTTCTTCTCCGGCATCCGCGTCCGGCGGACCAAGTTCATCCTCTTCGTCCTCAGCGGGGCCATGGCCGGGCTGGGCGGCATCGTCTTCACCCTGCGCTTCGCCAGCGCCCGGGCCGACAACGGGGCCGGCCTGGAGCTGGCCGTGGTCGCCGCCGTCCTGCTCGGCGGGGTCTCGATCTTCGGCGGCAAGGGGACCCTGGGCGGGGTGGTGGCCGCCGTGTTCCTGCTCGGCGGGGTCCGCAGCGCCCTGATCCTCAACGACGTCTCCAACGACATCCTCAACGTGGTCACCGGGCTGCTGCTCATCGCCAGCGTCATCGCCCCCAACGCCAGCGCCGCCATCGGCCGGGCCGTCGGCCGCCGCCGGGCGGCCCCGGCCACGCCCACCTGAGCCACCCCCACCCGTCCAGCAGCCGTCGCGCCCGCGACGCCGGAAGAAAGGACACCGCACCATGCAGCCATCGACCTCGGCCAGACGGCCGCGCCGGCGCTGGGCGTCGGTCGCCCTCGCCGTCTCGTTCGCCCTCGTCCTGGCCGCCTGCGGCGGCACGACCAAGGAGTCCTCGGGCGGCGGCGCCACCGCCACCAGCGCCGGCGCGGCCAACCCGAACGCCCAGATCAAGCAGGGCCTCAAGATCGCGTTCCTGCCCAAGCAGCTCAACAACCCGTACTTCACCGTCGCCGACGCGGGCGGCCTGGCCGCGGTCAAGGAGTTCGGCGGCGAGGGCAAGGCGGTCGGCCCGTCCGAGGCCAGCGCCTCCTCCCAGGTCTCCTACATCAACACCCTGGCCCAGCAGCGCCAGGACGCGATCGTCATCTCCGCCAACGACCCCAACGCCGTGGTGCCGGCCCTCAAGGCGGCCCAGGGCCAGGGCGTCAAGGTGGTGTCCTTCGACTCCGACACCGCGCCCGAGGGCCGCCAGATCTTCGTCAACCAGGCCAGCGCCGAGGACATCGGCCGCAGCGAGGTCAAGCTGCTGGCCAAGCAGATCGACAGCACCGGCGACATCGCCATCCTGTCGGCCACGCCCAACGCCACCAACCAGAACACCTGGATCAAGTTCATGAAGGACGAGCTGACCAAGCCCGAGTACAAGAACATGAAGCTCGTCAAGGTGGCCTACGGCAACGACGACGACCAGGACTCCTTCCAGCAGACCCAGGGCCTGCTCCAGGCCTACCCCAACCTCAAGGGCATCATCTCGCCGACCACGGTGGGCATCGCCGCCGCCGCCCGCTACCTGAGCGGGTCGGAGTTCAAGGGCAAGGTCGCCCTGACCGGCCTGGGCACGCCCAACCAGATGCGCAAGTTCGTCCAGGACGGCACGGTCGAGGCCTTCGAGCTGTGGGACCCGGGCAAGCTCGGCTACCTGGCCGCCTACGCGGCCGCCGCCCTGGCCTCCGGCCAGATCTCCGGCAAGGAGGGCGAGAGCTTCAAGGCCGGGAAGCTGGGAGACTACCAGGTCGGCAAGGACGGCGAGGTGCTGCTCGGCCCGCCGCAGGTCTTCAACAAGGACAACATCTCCCGGTTCGACTTCTAGCGGCGCCGCCCCGGGACGCGGCACCCACCAGCCGCGTCCCGGGGCCGCCGAGCCGAGGTGACCGATGACACAGCGGGTCTGCTTCCTGCTCCAGGTGCGCCCGGACCGGGTGGCCGAGTACCGTCGCCGCCACGCCCAGGTGTGGCCGGAGATGCGGGAGGCGCTGTCGGCCACCGGCTGGCGCAACTACTCGCTGTTCCTGCGTGACGACGGCCTGCTGGTCGGCTACCTGGAATGCGAGGACTTCGACGCCGTCCGGGCGGCCATGGACGCCACCGAGGTGAACGCCCGCTGGCAGGCCGAGATGCAGGAGTTCTTCGAGGAGCTCGACGGCCGCCGCCCCGACCAGGGGATGCGGCCACTGGAGGAGGTCTTCCATCTGCCATGAGCACCACCACCGACACCGCCAGCGTGAAGGCCGCCCTCGCGACCCAGCGGATCGAGCTCCCGTCGTGGGCGTTCGGGAACTCGGGGACCCGGTTCAAGGTGTTCGCCCAGCCGGGGGTGCCCCGCGACGCCTTCGAGAAGGTCGCCGACGCCGCCCAGGTCCACCGGTTCACCGGGATCGCGCCCAGTGTGGCCCTGCACATCCCCTGGGATGCCGTGGACGACTACGGCGGGCTGACCAAGCACGCCCAGGACCTCGGGATCGAGCTGGGCACCATCAACGCCAACGTCTTCCAGGACGACGACTACAAGCTCGGCAGCGTCTGCCACCCCGATCCCCGGGTCCGGGCCAAGGCCCTGGACCACCTGCTCGCCTGTGTCGACATCATGGACGCCACCGGGTCGCGAGATCTCAAATTGTGGTTCGCCGACGGCACCAACTACCCCGGCCAGGACGACCTGCGGGCCCGCCAGGACCGCCTCGCCGAGGCGCTCCAGGCGGTGTATGGGCGGCTGGGCGACGGCCAGCGGCTGGTGCTGGAGTACAAGCTGTTCGAGCCGGCCTTCTACCACACCGACGTGCCCGACTGGGGCACCGCCTACGCCCACTGCCTCAAGCTCGGTCCCAAGGCGTTGGTGGTGGTGGACACCGGCCACCACGCCCCGGGGACCAACATCGAGTTCATCGTCGCCTTCCTGCTCCGCGAGCAGAAGCTGGGGGCGTTCGACTTCAACAGCCGCTTCTACGCCGACGACGACCTGATGGTGGGGGCGGCCGACCCCTTCCAGCTGTTCCGGATCATGCACGAGGTGGTCCGCGGCGGGGGCTACGAGCCCGAGGCCGGGATCTGTTTCATGCTGGACCAGTGCCACAACATCGAGCCCAAGATCCCCGGCCAGATCCGCTCGGTGATGAACGCCCAGGAGGCCACGGCCAAGGCCCTGCTGGTCGACGCCGAGGCCCTGGCCGCCGCCCAGCGGGCCGGGGATGTGCTGGGGGCCAACGGGGTGCTGATGGACGCCTACAACAGCGACGTCCGGCCCCTGCTGGCCGACCTGCGGGCCTCCCAGGGCCTGGACCCGGACCCGATGGGCGCCTACGCCCGCAGCGGCTACAACGACAAGATCGCGGCCGAACGGGTCGGCGGCACCCAGGCCGGCTGGGGAGCGTGAGCGGCCGGATGGGCGAGGGCGGCACCCATCCCGAGGTGGCGGCGCTGCTGGCCCGGTCCAACCGGCTCGGCGCCGACCCCAGGAACACCAACTACGCCGGCGGAAACACATCGGCCAAGGCCGAGGTGCCCGACCCGGTGACCCGGAAGCCGGTGGAGCTGCTGTGGGTCAAGGGGTCCGGCGGCGACCTCGGCACCCTCACCGAGGCCGGGCTGGCCGTGCTCCGGCTGGACCGGCTGCGGGCCCTCCAGGGCGTCTACCCGGGGGTGGAGCGCGAGGACGAGATGGTGGCCGCGTTCGACTACTGCCTGCACGGCAAGGGCGGGGCCGTCCCCTCGATCGACACGGCCATGCACGGCCTGGTCGACGCCGCCCACGTCGACCACCTGCACCCCGACGCCGGCATCGCCCTGGCCTGCGCGGCCGACGGGGAGCGGCTGACCGCCGAGTGCTTCGGGGACCGGGTGGCCTGGGTGCCGTGGCGGCGGCCCGGGTTCCAGCTCGGCCTGGACGTCGCCGCCATCGCCCGGGACCGCCCACGGACGATCGGGGTGATAATGGGCGGCCACGGCATCACCGCCTGGGGTGCCACCTCCGAGACCTGCGAGGCCAACTCGCTCGACATCATCGCCACCGCCAGGCGGTTCCTGGACGAGCGGGGGAGCGCCGAGCCGTTCGGTCCGGTGCTGCCAGGGTACGGGGCGCTCGCCGAGGCCGAGCGGCACGAGCGGGCGGCGGCCCTGTTCCCGGTGCTGCGCGGCCTGGCCTCGACCGACGCCCCCCAGGTCGGCCACTACACCGACACCGAGGTGGTGCTCGACTTCCTGGCCCGGGAGCAGCACCCGGCCCTGGCCGCCCTCGGCACCTCCTGCCCGGACCACTTCCTGCGCACCAAGGTCCGGCCGATGGTGCTCGACCTGCCCGCGACCGCCCCCCTGGAGGAGGCGGTCGAGCGGCTGCGGGCCCTGCACGCCGACTACCGCGAGGGCTACCAGGCCTACTACCGGCGCCACGCCAGCGCCGACTCGCCGCCGATGCGCGGCGCCGACCCGGCGATCGTGCTCGTGCCCGGGGTCGGGATGTTCTCCTTCGGCCGCGACGCCCAGACCGCCCGGGTCGCCGGCGAGTTCTACGTCAACGCCATCAACGTGATGGCCGGGGCCGAGGCGGTCTCGACCTACGCCCCCATCCCCGAGTCGGAGAAGTTCCGCATCGAGTACTGGGCGCTGGAGGAGGCCAAGCTCCGGCGGATGCCGAAGCCCCGGCCCCTGGCCACCCGGGTGGCGCTGGTCACCGGGGCCGGGTCGGGCATCGGCCGGGCGGTGGCCCGGCGGCTGGCCGCCGAGGGGGCGTGCGTGGTCGTGGCCGACCTGGACGGCGAGGCCGCGGCCAGGGTCGCGGCCGAGCTGGGCCCGGCCGACGTGGCCGTGCCCGTGACCGTCGACGTCACCGACGAGGAGCAGGTGGCGGCGGCGTTCCGGCGGGCCGCCCTGGCCTTCGGCGGGGTCGACCTGGTCGTCAACAACGCCGGCCTGTCCATCTCCAAGCCGCTGCTGGAGACCACCGTGGCCGACTGGGACCTGCAGCACGACGTCATGGCCAGGGGGTCGTTCCTGGTGTCCCGGGAGGCCGCCCGCGTCATGACCGCCCAGGGGCTGGGCGGCGACATCGTCTATGTGGTCAGCAAGAACGCGGTGGTCGCCGGGCCCGACAACCTGGCCTACGGGGCCACCAAGGCCGACCAGGCCCACCAGGTCCGGCTGCTGGCGGCCGAGCTGGGCGCCGCCGGGATCCGCGTCAACGGCGTCAACCCCGACGGGGTGGTCCGCGGCTCGGGCATCTTCGCCAAGGGGTGGGGGGCCCAGCGGGCGGCCGTGTACGGCGTCCCCGAGGAGCGGCTGGGCGAGTTCTACGCCCAGCGGACCCTGCTCAAGCGCGAGGTCCTGCCCGAGCACGTCGCCGACGCCGTGTTCGCCCTGGTCGCCGGCGACCTGTCGCTCACCACCGGCCTGCACGTCCCGGTCGACGCCGGGGTCGCGGCCGGGTTCCTGCGGTGAGCGACGGCGTGCACGTCGCCGTCGACCTGGGGGCGTCCAGCGGACGGGTGGTGGTCGGCCGGGTCGGGCCGTCGCGGCTCGAGCTGGAGGAGGTGCACCGGTTCCCCAACGAGCCGGTGGCCCTGCCCGACGGGCTGCACTGGGACATCCTGCGGCTGTACCGGGAGGTCCTGGGCGGCCTGCGGGCCGCCGGCGGTGCCGGCCCGGTCGCCAGTGTCGGGGTGGACGGCTGGGGGGTCGACTACGCGCTGCTGGACGAGACCGGCGCCCTGCTCGGCAACCCCTACTCCTACCGCGACGGCCGCACCGCCGGCGTCGCCGACAAGCTCCACGCCCGCTGGCCGTTCGAGGAGCTGTACGCCCGCACCGGGGTCCAGCTGCTGCCCTTCAACACCGTGTACCAGCTGGCCGCCGCCGCCGGCACCCCCCAGCTGGAGGCGGCCAGGACCCTGCTGCTGCTGCCCGACCTGCTCGGCTACTGGCTCACCGGCAGCGCCGGGGCCGAGGCGACCAACGCCTCGACCACGGCCCTGCTGGACGTCCGCACCGGCGACTGGTCGTCCGAGGCTCTGGCCGCCGCCGGGGTCGGCCGCGACCTGCTGCCGGCGCTGCGCCGGCCCGGGGAGCCCCTGGGGCCCCTGCGGGCCCAGGTCGCCGCCGAGACCGGGCTGCCGGGGTCGGTGGAGGTGACCGCGGTCGGCTCCCACGACACCGCCTCGGCGGTGGTCGGCGTGCCCGCCGACGGCGACCGCTTCGCCTACATCTCCTGCGGCACCTGGGGGCTGGTCGGGGTCGAGCTGGACGCCCCGGTGCTGACCGGCGAGAGCCGGGCGGCCAACTTCACCAACGAGGGCGGGGTCGACGGCCGCGTCCGCTACCTGCGCAACATCATGGGCCTGTGGCTGCTCCAGGAGTCGCTGCGGGCCTGGGAGCGGGCAGGGCAGCCGGCCGACCTGCCGGCCCTGCTGGAGGCGGCCGCCGCCCGGCCGACCGGCGGCCCGCTGGTCGACCCCGACGACCCGGCGTTCCTGCCCCCCGGCGACATGCCGGCGCGGGTCCAGGCGGCCTGCCGCCGCACCGGCCAGCCGGCGCCCGCGACCCGGCCGGAGCTGGTCCGCTGCATCCTCGACAGCCTGGCCGCGGCCTTCGCCCGGGCCGTGGCCGACGCCGCCCGCCTGTCGGGCCGCCAGGTCGAGGTCGTCCACCTGGTCGGCGGCGGCGCCCGCAACCGGCTGCTGTGCCAGCTCACCGCCGACGCCTGTGGCCTGCCCGTGCTGGCCGGCCCGGTCGAGGCCACCGCCCTGGGGAACGTCCTGGTCCAGGCCCGGGCCGCCGGCCGGGTCGGCGGCGACCTGGAGGCCCTGCGGGCGCTCGTCCGCCAGACCCAGGAGGTCCGCCGCCACCGCCCTACCAGGTAGGGTTGCCGGTGGTGATGCGCTGGCCGGTCCGGCGCCAGGTGCCGGCGACGGGAGGCGGGCATGGCCGAGCGGCGGGAGCAGATCGTGGTCGTGACCCCGGGGGAGCGGACCCCGGGGCCGTCGACGCCGGGCATGGACCGCCGGCAGGCCGTCGCCACCGACGGCATGTGGTCCGGGTTCGTCCGCACCGAGGCCGGCATGGTGTCGGGCTGGCACCACCACGGCGAGTACGAGTCGGTGATCTACGTGCTCACCGGCTCCCTGCGGATGGAGTTCGGCCCCGGCGGCGGCGACACCGTCGAGGCCGCCCCGGGTGACTTCCTGTACGTGCCCCGCGGCGCCGTGCACCGGGAGAGCAACCCCTCGGCCCAACCGGCCGACATCGTGGTGGTCCGCGCCGGCCAGGGCGAGTCCACCATCAACGTCGACGGGCCCCCGCCCCCGGCCTGATCGGGGCGGTCGGGGTCAGACCCTGGCCGAGGGGCGGACCGACACCCCCACCACCAGGGTGCCGACGCCGATCCCGGCCAGCATCAGGAACGGGGCCCGGTAGGAGCCGACGGCGTCGTACACCGCGCCGGCCAGGACCGGCCCGGTGGCGGCGATCAGGTAGCCGACCAGCAGGGCCATGCCGGACAGCCGCGCCGCCGCCGATGGGGTCGAGGCCTGCCTGACCAGCATGGTCAGGGCGAGCGCGAACATCCCGCCCACGCCCAGGCCGAGCAGGGCCGCCCACGCCCAGGGGGCGGCCGTCGGGGCCAGGCCGAGGGCGGCCAGCATGGCCGTGGCCGTCCCGACGCACAGGGCCACCCAGGGCCGGTGGTCGCCGGTGCGGTCGACCATGGCCGGGACGGCCAGGGCCGAGAAGACCTGGGTCAGGCTGAACAGCCCCAGCAGCAGCCCGGCCCGGCTGGCGCTCCAGCCGGCGGCCAGGTACAGCGGCGACAGCCAGGTGAGGGCGGCGTAGTAGAGCAGCGACTGCGAGCCCATGTAGAGGGTGATCCGCCAGGCGACGCCGCTGCCCCAGGGCAGCCGGAGCCGTCCGGGGGCGGGCGGCTCGGCCGTGGCCCGCAGCCGCCGGGTCGCCGGCACCCAGGCGACCAGCGCGGCCACCGCCAGCAGCCCCCAGGCGGCGATGGCGGCCGGCCAGCCGCCGAGGACGTGGCTGAGCGGCACCGTGGCCGCCGAGGCCAGCATGGCTCCGGTGACCAGGCCGGCCGTGTACAGGCCGGTGACCGCACCCGCCCGGGCCGGGAACCAGGCCTTGACCACCCCGGGGAGCAGCGCCCCGCCCATGGCGATCCCGACCCCGGCGACCAGGGTCCCGCCGTACAGCGGGACCATCGACTCCCCGAGGCCGCGGACCAGGGTCCCGCAGGCGACCAGGGCGAGCGCGCACGACACCGCCGTCTCCCGCCCGACCCGCCGGCCAAGGGCCGTCCCCGCCGGGGCGAACACCCCCATGCAGACCACCGGCAGGGCGGTCAGCAGCCCGGCCCCGGTGGCCGACAGCCCCAGGTCGGCCTGGATGGCGTCGAGCAGCGGCGGCACCGCCGCGATGGCCGGTCGCAGGTTCAGCGCCACCGCGACCATCACCACGAGCAGCCGCCGTCCCGACCGCGTGGCGGCCGGCGGCGGCCGCGTCCAGGGCTGGGACGCGGTCACGGTGGTTCTCCAGCTTGTGGGCGTGCGGAGCCGGTGATGGAGTTAGCATGCGCCAGCCGGGCGAGCGCAAACGAACCGGCCTGGAACGAGGTGGAGACGCATGACGAGCTGGCCGAAGGGCGCGCCCCGGCCCGGCGACCGGGCCGAGCTGTCGCGCACGGTCGAGGCGGCCGACATCGAGCTGTTCACCCGGATCAGCGGCGACCGCAACCCCCTGCACTACGACGAGCGGGCGGCCAGGGCCTCGCGGTTCGGCGAGATCATCGTCCAGGGCGGCGTGACCACCGCGATCCTGAACGCCGTGGTCGCCGAGCGGCTGCCCGGCCCGGGCACGGTGTTCCTCAACGTCAACTGGAACTTCATGGCCCCGGTGCGCCCCGGGGACGTGATCACCGGCGCCGTCGAGGTCCTCGAGGCCCGTGCGGACAAGCCGATCACCACGCTGCGGACCACCGTCTCGCGTCAGGACGGCACCGTCGTCCTCGAGGGCACCGCGGTCTGCTACACGGCGTCGCTGGACTGAGCGAGGAGGGACCACATGCAGGTCGCGGAAGGTGTGCACCGGCTGACCGGCGGTGTCTGCAACTTCTACCTGATCGAGGACGGCGGGAAGCTCATCCTCGTCGACGCCGGGGCGCCTCGCGACTGGGACCTGCTGGTGCGCACGCTGCCGACCCTGGGCCGCGGGCTCGGGGACCTGGAGGCGGTGCTGCTCACCCACGCCCACAGCGACCACACCGGCTTCGCCGAACGGGCCCGCGAAACCGCCTCGGTGCCGGTCTGGATCCACCAGGCGGACGAGGCCCTGGCCAAGGGGGCCAAGCCCGGCAAGAACGACGGCAAGGCCAGCGCCTACCTGCTGCGGGTCGAGTTCTACCGGACCGTGCTCTCGCTCGCCCGCAGGGGCGCGACCAGGCTGATCCCCATCCGGGAGGTGTCCACCTTCACCGACGGCGAGACCCTGGAGCTGCCGGGCCGGCCCCGGGTGGTGCATGCCCCGGGGCACACCCCGGGGTGCGCCGCGCTGCTGCTGGAGGGGCGGCGGGTGCTGCTGACCGGCGACGTGCTCGCGACCAGGAACCCCCTCACCGGCCGGGTCGGACCGCAGATCATGCCGTCGGCGCTCAACCGCGACACGCCGATGGCGCTGCGTTCGCTGGACACCCTGGACGGTGTCGCGGCCGACGTGGCCCTCCCCGGCCACGGCGAGCCCTGGACCGGGGGAGCCCCCGAGGCGGCCCGGCTGGCCCGGCTGGCCGGCCCGTCCTGACACGAGGAGGACCGATGCGGTACCGGCAGCTGGGTGCGTCCGGCCTACGGGTCTCGGAGCTGACCATGGGCACGATGACCTTCGGTGGCAAGGGCGGATTCGCCAGCGTCGGGTCGACCGGGGTCGACGAGGCCCGCCGGCAGGTCGACCAGTGCCTGGACGCCGGGGTCAACCTGATCGACACGGCCAACGTCTACTCCGACGGGCTGTCGGAGGAGATCCTCGGGGAGGTCCTGGAGGGTCGCCGCGACGAGGTGCTGGTGGCCACCAAGGCGCGGATGCCGATGGGCGACGGCCCCAACGACGCCGGCCTGTCGCGGCACCATCTCGTCGCCCAGTGCGAGGCCAGCCTGCGGCGGCTGCGTACCGACCACATCGACCTGTACCAGGTGCACGAGTGGGACGGCCAGACGCCGCTGTCGGAGACCCTCCAGGCCCTCGACGACCTGGTCCGGGCGGGCAAGGTCCGCTACGTCGGCTGCTCCAACTATGCCGGCTGGCAGCTGATGAAGGCGCTCGGGGTGGCCGAGCGGGAGGGGCTGGCCCGGTTCTGCAGCCAGCAGATCCACTACACCCTGCAGGCCCGCGAGGCCGAGTACGAGCTGCTGCCGATCGCCATCGACCAGGGCCTGGGGGTGCTGGTCTGGAGCCCGCTGGCCGGCGGGCTGCTGAGCGGCAAGTACCGCCGCGGAGCACCGGGCCCCGAGGGGTCCCGGCTGCTGTCCGGCTGGGACGAGCCCCCGGTCCGCGACCAGGACAAGCTGTACGACATCGTCGACGTCCTGGTGGAGGTGGCCGCCGCCCGCGGCGCCTCCCCGGCCCAGGTGGCCCTGGCCTGGCTGCTGGAGCGGCCGGCGGTGACCTCGGTGATCGTCGGCGCCCGCACCAGCGAGCAGCTCACCGACAACCTCGGCGCGGCCGCCCTGTCCCTGACCGCCGACGAGCTGGCCCGGCTGGAGCAGGTCAGCCGGCCGCCGCTGCTGTACCCCTACTGGCACCAGGCCAAGACGGCCGCCGACCGGCTCGGCCAGGCCGACCTGTCGTTGCTCGGCCCCCACCTGGACGGGTGACCGCGTCCGCCCGCCCGTGCATCCCGGACACGAGCAGCCGGCGGCGTGAGGTCGGGTCCACCATTCAGTCCTGGAGCAGTCGGGGCAGGTCGGCCACGCTGTCGACGACCGCGTCCGGCTCGGCGTCGGCGCCCGGCCGGGGGCGGTCGCCCTTGCCGGTGCGGACCAGCACCGTGGCCGCGCCCACCGCCCGGCCGCCGCCGACGTCGGCGGCCAGGTCGTCGCCCACGACCAGCGCGGCCGCCGCCTCGCGGCCGAGCGCCTCCAGGGGGGCGGTGAAGAACGCCGGCGACGGCTTGCCCAGCACCCGCGCGCGCTGGCCGGTCGCGTACTCCAGCAGCCGAACCCAGCCGCCGGTGTCCAGGTGCTCGCCGTCGTCGCGGACCGCGACCCGGTTGACCTGGGTGGCGACCAGCTCCGCCCCGGCCCGCAGGGCCCGGAAGGCGGCGTCCAGGTCGGCGTAGGTCGCCCCGTAGCTGGGGTCGGCGACCAGCACGTGGGTGGCCGGCTCGCCCGGCCCGGCCAGGAACCCGGCCAGCTCCTGGCGCACCCCGTCGGCGGCCACGGCCAGCACCCGCGCCTCCGGTGCCGACGCGAACAGGCGGGCCGCGACCGCGACCGGCGTGACCAGCTCGTCCTCGGAAGCCGGGAAGCCGAGCCGGGCCAGCCGGTCGGCGAGGGCGGCCGGGGCGATCGAGTCGGTGTTGGTACAGAAGCGCACGGTCAGGCCCTGGTCGCGCAGCCACCGCACCGCCTCGGGGGCGCCGGCCACCACCTGGCTGCCCACATAGAGGGTGCCGTCCAGGTCCAGCAGCACGGTCTGGACACCGGTCAACCGCCCCACGACCACCTCCTCGCGGTCTCAGGTGCCCGAATGGTCGCCGAAGCCGAGGCGGGCGTGCCCGTCGACGGGGTCGAAGGCCTGGAGGGGTTTCGCCGCCCGGGAACGTCGCTCACGCCCCGAGCTTAGCCTGGCCGACCTCCACACCACCGCTCCCGCTGGCCGACGCCCTCGCCGGCCTCGGCCGGGGGCCGGCCGGCGGCCACCGACGCCGGCCGGCGCCATCCGGGGGCTTGACCTTCACACTGGTGTCAGGCTCTACCGTGGCCGGCGGAGGAGGACAGATGCGCATCGGGGAACTCGCCAGGCGGTCGGGCACCAGCGCCCGGTCGATCCGCTACTACGAGCAGCGGGGCCTGATGGTGGCCCGCCGCGACCCCAACGGCTACCGCGACTACGACGAGGCCCAGCTGCGGCTCGTCGGCGAGATCCGCTCCCTGCTGGTCAACGGGTTCGATCTCGAGGAGATCCGCCCGTTCGTGGACTGCCTGGACGCCGGCATCCAGGCGCGGCGGGCCTGCCCAGGCGGCATCGACGTCTACCGGCGCAAGCTGGCCGAGCTGGACTCGCGGATCGGGGAGCTGCAGTCGCTCCGCGACCGGGTCGCGCGCGAGCTGCGCCACCTGGAGACCGGCGCGGGGCCGGGCAAGGAGGCAACCGGATGATCACCGACCAAGAGGCCGTCACCGTGACCGAGGCGACCTTCGACCGCGCCGTGCTCCAGGCCCGGCTCCCGGTCCTGGTCGACTTCTGGGCCGGGTGGTGCCCGCCCTGCGGGTGGCTCGACCCGGTCCTCGAAGAGGTCGCCGCCGAGCAGGCCGGCAAGCTGCTCGTGGCCAAGGTCGACGCCGACGAGAACCCGGGGCTCGTGCGCCGCTACGGCACCCTGGCCCTGCCCAGCCTGCTGGTGTTCGTCGACGGCGTCGAGCGGGCCCGGATCGTCGGGGCCAGGCCCAAGCGCCGCCTCCTCACCGAGCTGGCCGAGGTCCTCCCCGGGCTCCAGCCGCCCGGCCATTGACAGACTCGGGCCCTCTCCGGCACCTTGTTGGCCCATGACCGGCGTTCGCCTCACCCGCAACCGCGCCCTTGACTACGGGCGTGTCGTCCGTTGCGCGTGTCCCGGGGCCCGGCGGTCACTCCGCGCAACGTAGCGCGCACCCACGCCCTCGACCGCTCGGGCCGCTCTGACCTCGTTCCCGCGCGCGTCGAGAGGACACCCCACCGTGGCCTTCGCCACCAGGGCGCCGCTGCGCCCGACTCCGCAAGGGGTCACCGTCTGGTTCACCGGCCTGCCCTCGGCCGGCAAGACCACCATCGCCAACCTGGTCGGCGACCGGCTCGCCGAACGCGACCACCCGGTCGAGGTGCTGGACGGCGACGTGGTCCGCACCCACCTGTCCCGCGGCCTCGGGTTCTCCAAGGCCGACCGGGACGAGAACATCCGCCGCATCGGGTACGTGGCCGGGCTCCTGACCGGCCACGGGGTCACCGTGCTGGTGTCGGCCATCTCCCCCTACCGCGCGGTCCGCGACGAGGTCCGCGCGGCCGTCGAGCAGGTCGGCGGCTTCGTCGAGGTGCACGTGGCCACCGACCTGGCCACCTGCCGGTCCCGGGACGTCAAGGGCCTGTACGCCAGCCAGGCGCGGGGGGAGCTGCGCGGCCTCACCGGGGTCGACGACCCGTACGAGGCGCCGCCGGCCCCCGAGCTGGTGCTCGACACCGCCGGCGAGCCCCCGGAGGCCTCGGCCGGCCGGGTGCTGGCCCTGCTCGACGGCCGCCCGGCTCCGGAGCTGGTCGGGAGCGGATCATGACCGCGGCCCCACCCGGCGCCGTGTCGCCGCCGGCCCCCCACGGCGGGGGCCTGACCGAGCGGCTGGTCGTCCCCGACCGGGCCGACGCCCTGGCCGCCCAGGCGGCCCGGCTGCCGGCCGTGCCCCTGGACGGCCGCGCCCTGGCCGACCTGGAGTGCCTGGCCGTGGGGGCGTTCTCCCCGCTGACCGGGTTCCTCGGCCCGGCCGACTACGCCGCCGTGGTCGAGCACGGGCGGCTCGCCGGCGGGCAGGTGTGGACGCTGCCGGTGGTGCTCCCGGTCCCGGCCCAGGCGCTGGCCTCCGGTCCCGACCGCCTCGCCCTGACCGACCGGGACGGGACGGTGCTGGCGGTGGTCGACGTCGAGGCGGTGCACGACCCCGACCCGGTGACCGAGGCCAAGTTCGTGTTCGAGACCGACGACCCGGCCCACCCGGGGGTGGCGGCGACCCTGGCCCGCACCGGCCCGCTGGTCGGCGGGCCGGTGCACGTGCTGCGCCTGCCTGCGGCCCCGGCCGAGCTGGGGCCGCGGCTCACCCCGGCCCAGGTCCGGGCCGAGGCGGCCGCCCGGGGCTGGCGGACCCTGGCCGGCTTCCAGACCCGCAACCCGGTCCACCGGGCCCATGAGTACCTGCACAAGGTGGCCCTGGAGCACGTCGACGGGCTGCTGCTGCACCCCCTGGTCGGCGAGACCAAGGGCGACGACGTGCCCGCCGCGCTGCGCATGGCCTGCTACCGGGTGCTGCTGGAGGGCTACTACCCGGCCGGGCGGGCGCTGTTGAGCGCGTTCCCGGCGGCGATGCGCTACGCCGGGCCGCGGGAGGCGGTGTTCCACGCCCTGGTGCGCAAGAACTACGGCTGCACCCACTTCATCGTCGGCCGCGACCACGCCGGCGTGGGCAGCTACTACGGCACCTACGCCGCCCAGGAGGCGTTCGACGCCTACGACCCGGGCGAGCTCGGCATCCAGCCCCTCCGGTTCGAGCACGCCTTCTGGTGCCGCCGCTGTGCGGCCATGGCCACCAGCCGGACCTGCCCGCACCCGGCCGCCACCCGGGTGCACCTTTCCGGCACGGCCGTGCGCGAGCTGCTCGGCCGGGGCGAACTGCCCCCGCCCGAGTTCTCCCGACCCGAGGTCGCCCGGCTGCTCGCCGACGGCTACCGGACGCGACGAGGCTGATGATGCGCTACCTCCGAGAGGTCAAGGAGCTCAACCAGGTCGAGCGGTGGAAGCTCGAGCGCCATCCCCTGGACGTGCGGGACGCGGTGGTGGACCGCTACGCCCGGGAGGGCCCCGAGGCCATCGAGACCGTCCCCGGCGAGGTCGAGCGCCTGAAATGGGTCGGCCTCTACCCCCAGCGCCAGGGCGGCGACGCCTTCATGCTCCGCATCAAGGTCCCCGGCGGGCGGCTGCACGCCGCCCAGGCCCGGGTCATCGGCCAGGTCGCCGACGAGTTCGCCCGCGGCCCGGCCCCCAACCCGGTGTTCGGCGACGCCTACCTGGACATCACCACCCGCCAGGACATCCAGCTCCACTGGGTCCGGATCGGCGCCGTGCCCGAGATCTGGTCGCGGCTGGAGGCGGTGGGCATGACCACCGTGCAGGCCTGCGGCGACTCGGCCCGCAACGTGCTCTGCTGCCCGGTGTCGGGCCTGGACGCCGACGAGGTGCTCGACGCCCACCCGGTGGCCCAGGCCGTCTCCGACTTCTTCACCGGCAACCGCGAGTACGCCAACCTGCCCCGCAAGTTCAAGCTGAGCGTCACCGGCTGCCGCGAGGACTGCGCCCAGGCCGAGATCAACGACATCGGGCTGTGGCCGGCACGGCTGGACGACGGCACGGTGGGCTTCAACGTGCTGGTCGGCGGCGGGCTCTCGGACGGCCCGCGGATGGCCTCCGACATCGACGTGTTCGTCCCTCCCGACCCCGGCCGGGTGATCGAGCTGTTCCGGGCCATCGCCCAGCTGTTCGGCGAGCTGGGCAACCGCGAGAACCGCGGCCTGGCCCGGATGCGCTACCTGGTCCAGGAGCTGGGCCCCGAGCGGTTCCGGGCCGAGCTGGCCTCCCGGGCCGCGTTCGGTCTGGAGGCGGCCGGCCAGGCCCTGACCCGCCGCTACCGCGGCGACCACGTCGGCGTGCACCCACAGCGCCAACCCGGGCTCAGCTACGTCGGCCTCAACGTCACCGTCGGCCGCATGGCCGGGAGGAGCCTGGTCGAGGCGGCCCGACTGGCCGGAGAGCACGGCGACGGCGGGCTGCGGCTGGCCACCGACCAGAACCTGATCCTCACCGGCGTGCCCACCGGGCGGGTGGAGGCGCTGCTGGCCGAGCCGCTGCTGGCCACCCACTCGCCCTCTCCGGGCGCCTTCGAGCGCGGTGTGGTGGCCTGCACCGGCAACGAGTTCTGCCGCTTCGCGATCGTCGAGACCAAGGCCAGGGCGGCCACCTGGGCCCGCGAGCTGGACCGCCGGCTCGGCCCCGACGAGGCCGGCGACGGCATCGTGCGGATGCACTTCTCCGGCTGCCCGGCCTCGTGCGCCCAGCCCCAGATCGCCGACATCGGCTTCCGGGGCGAGACCGCCCACCGCGACGACCGGATCCTGGAGGCGGTCGACATCGGGCTCGGCGGCAGTCTCGGCACCGACGCCGCCTTCGTCGACTGGGTCGAGGGGGCCAGGCCGGTCGACGAGGTGCCCGAGGCCCTGGCCGGCCTGCTGGCCCGCTACCGCGCCGAACGAGGTGACGGCGAGGCGTTCCACCAGTGGGCCCGGCGGCTGCCCAACGCCGAGCTGCGGGCGACCCTGCGGGAAAGGCGGCCCTGACATGGCCGGATACAAGATCCGCGACGAGATGAACGACATCGAGGAGCCGCCCGGCAAGCTCTGGTTCTGGGAGCTGGAGGCGGCCGTGATCGACGCCGACCGCTGCGTCCAGTGCGGGGCCTGCATCGCCGCCTGCCCCAGCGACTCCATCGGCATCGGCGCCGACGGCCTGCCCAAGCTGGTCAAGATGTGCACCGGCTGCTCGCTGTGCTGGGACTTCTGCCCCCGCGGGGGCATGCGCCACGAGGCCACCTGGTCGCTGCCGGTGGCCGGATCCGACGGTGCCGACTGGAAGATCACCGGCGCCGCCGGGCCGGCCGGCCAGGGCCTGGGACGGGTGGACGAGACCTACACCGCCCGGGTGCGGCCGCGGGTGCCGGGCGCCCAGGACGGCGGCGTGGTCAGCGCCCTGCTGATCGCGCTGCTGGAGGCCGGCGACCTGGACGGCGCCCTGCTGGCCCGCGAGAGCCCCACCGAGCCCTGGAAGGGCGAGCCGTTCCTGGCCACCACCCCCGAGCAGGTCGTCGAGTGCGCCGGCAGCTTCTACAACCAGACCCTGGCCCTGGCCGCCCTCGACCTCTCCGGCCACGACCTGCCGCCCCAGCCCCGCATCGCCGTGGTCGGCACCCCCTGCGAGGTCGAGGCCATCCGGGCCATGCAGGCGCGCCCCTGGACCTGGGGCGCGTCCCGGGTCGACGCGGTCGCCCTGACGATCGCCCTGCTGTGCACCAAGAGCTTCAACTACGAGAGGCTGATGGTCGAGCAGATCCAGCGTCGGCGGGGCATTCCCCTGGAGCGGGTCGGCAAGGTCGACGTGATCCACGGCCGGATGATCGTCGAGGACACCGGCGGCCAGGTCCTGGTCGACGAGCCGGTGCGCGACTTCCACGGGGCCGCCCTGAAGGGTTGCGACGAGTGCGCCGACTTCCTCGGGCACGCCGCCGACCTGTCCATCGGCAGCGTCGGCAGCGAGGACGGGTACTCCAGCGTGCTGGTCCGCACCCCGACCGGCCGGATCGCCTTCGAGCGGGTCCGCGACCGCCTGGAGCTGCGCGACCTCGACCGCGTGGAGGCGCTGCACAAGCTCGACGCGCTCGACCGCAGGATCGCCACCCGCAGCCTCGAGCGGCCCTTCGACCCCTCGGCGCCGCTGTTCATCGACTTCGCCGAGCACGTCGAGCGCTACGCCGGCACCGAGCGGGCCCCGGTGGTGCGCGACCGGTGACCGGGGCGGCCGACCTGTCGCTGCCGGAGGAGCCGGTCGCGCTGCGCGCGCGCACCCGGGCCCTGGTCGAGCAGGACCCCGGGCAGGGCGCCGCGGTGGTCGACGCCGGGTCCTTCGTCGCCGACCCCCTCTGGGAGCGCTGGGGCCCGGCGCTGGAGGCCGCCGGCATGGACCGGGACCGCTTCGGTGGGGTCGTCGCCGGCTACCGCCGCGAGCTCTGGCTGTGGGTCATGGGCGAGCGCACCTGGGCCCAGAGCGCGGGTGGCCTCCTCGGCCGCGTCCGGCGCCGCCTCCCGACCCCCCGGCCGGGTCGCGGCTAGGGGTCGGCGCCGGGGTCGGGCAGGAACACCCGGAAGGAGGCGCCACCGCCCGGGCGGTCCTCGATCCAGGCGCGGCCGCCGTGGAGGCTGGCGAACCGGGCGACCAGGGCCAGGCCGATGCCCGACCCGGGCGCATGGTCGGCCACGTTGCGGCCCTGGTGGAAGGGCTGGAAGATCTGCTCGCGGAGCTCGACCGGGACCCCTGGCCCCTCGTCCTCGACCATCAGCAGGACGCCCCCGGCGCGGGGCTCGACGCGGACCCAGATGGCGGTGCCGGTCTCGGTGTGCCGGGCCGCGTTGACGACCAGGTTCTCCACGATCCGCTCCACCTTCGGGGCGTCGACCGCCACGTGCACGGCCGGCGCGGCCACCACCACGGCATGCTCCTCGTGCAGTTGGGCCTCGTCGACCACGCGGCGGACGAGCGCGCCGACGTCGACCACCTGGCGCCGCGGGGTCAGGGTACCCCGGGCGAGCCGGTCCAGGTCGAGCAGGTCGGCGAGCAGCCCGTCCAGCTTGCGGGCGTTGCTGGACAGCCGGTGCAGCAGGTCGGCGAGGTCGTGGGCGGGCAGGCCGGCCCCGCGCCGCTCCAGGGTGAGCGCGATGCCGAGGACCGTGGTCAGCGGGGTGCGCAGGTCGTGGGAGACGGCATGCAGGAAGGCGGTCTTCATCTCGTCCACCGCCCGCAGGTGCTCGGCCGCGGCCCGCTCGCGCTCCAGGGCGGCGGCCATCTGGTGGGCGGCGTCCTGCTCACGGTCCAGCGCCTCGGCCAGCCGGACCGCCGTCATCCGCGTGGCCGTGAGGTCGGTCAGGATGCCCTGCCAGAACAGCGGATGGCCGTCGCCGCCCCGGACCAGGACCGCCTCGTCACGGACCCAGCGGACCTCACCGTCACGGGTGCACATCCGGTACTCGGCCGAGAACGGCTCGCCGGTCTGGTTGGTGCGCTCGCACGCCTCCACCACCCGGTCGCAGTCGGCGGGATGTACCAGGCGCTTCCAGATGTCGGCGTTGCCGATCCAGTCCTCGGCCCGTTCGCCCAGCACGGCCTCGAGCTGCGGGCTGATGTACAGGACCGGGTTGGGCGACTCCGGGCCGAGCGTGTACACCACCCCGGGCAGGCGCTCCAGCAGCTCCCGGGAGCTGGCCTTCAGGTCGGCCCGCAGCTGGATCTGGGTGACCAGCATGGCGGCCAGGTCGGCGAGCGTCGCCAGGTCGTCTTCGGCCCAGTCCCGCGGCCGCCGGTCGGCGGCGCAGACCGCTCCCAGCACCTGGCCCGAGACGATCAGCGGGACCCCGAGGTAGGCGCCCACGCCGAGCTCGGAGACCACCTGGTGGTCGCGGCCGGGCGGGTCGCGGCCGGTGTCGGGGATCACCAGGGGCCGCCGGGTGACGAGCAGCTGCTGGCACAGCGAGTGGGACAGCGGCAGCTGCCTGGCCGACGCCCACGGCTCGGGCAGGCCCAGGCAGGCCTTGAGGAACAGGCGGTCCTGGTCGACCAGGGACACCAGGACGATGGGCAGCTCCAGCAGGCGGGCGGCCAGCCGGGCGATCCGGTCGAAGGCTTCGTCGGCGGGGGAGTCGAGCAGGTTCGTCTGCCGCAGGACGGCAAGCCGGCCCGGATCGACCAGCAGACTGCTCAGGCTGAGGGACATGCGAGACCGGCCTATCGCCTCAAGGAGGCCAGACGCAATCAACAGTTCTACGTAGACTCAATCGCGTCCCCCGGCTGGGTCCGTGCCGGCCCGCCGTTGCGGCCGGCGGGTGGGGCTCCGGGCACCGAGGGCGCCAGGCGCAGGCCATGGGTGATGTCGAGCAGCCCCCGGCGGACCAGCACCCGCTTGGCCGCCGTGGTGACCCGCGCCAGCTGGTCGCCCCAGTCGGGCTGCTCCTCCCCGATCGAGGCGACTCCCTCCCCGGCGTCGGCCGGCGCCGGCGGTGACCCGCGCCACCAGTCGGTGACCGGCCGCCAGAAGCCCCGGGTCCGCCGCATGCTGTAGGCGGCCAGATGCTGCTCGAAGCCGCGCTGGGTGGCGTCGCCGATGGCGACCTGGTAGCGCCAGAACAGCAGCGCCGACTGCTCGGCCGCGAACAGCTGGGGGACGAGCACGGCCAGCTCCTCGCCCAGCTGGTGGACGGCCGCCCGGACGGCCGCCTCGCGGTCCACCGCCGCCCGCAGCTGCCGGCGGCTGCGGCGCCGCTGCCGCTGTCGCTGCAGCCAGCTCGTCAGTGACCGCCAGCGGGAGGCGTCGACGGCGTCGGCCCCATGCGGGGTCGCCGCATAGGACGCCGCCGTCGCCAGGCCCAGCAGCGCCAGGGCCAGGACCGGCGGGCCGGCCCCGCGCCCGAGCTGGCCGACGGTGGTGGTCAGGATCACCCCACAGACGAGCGCCCCGCCGGCGACGCCGACGTCCAGCTGGCGCCGCCGGCGCTGACCGACCGACCCCTGGGCGGCGGCCCCGAGCTGGTCGATGCCGCGGGCGGTGAGCTGGGCGGCGACCACAGAGCCGGCCGCCGCCGCCACCGCGAACAGCCCCAGCGCCAGCGGCCCGAGCCGCGCGTCGCGGGCCGCCGTGGCGGCCAGCGCCGCCTGGCCGCCGGCGGTCGCGGCCAGGATGGCCACCTCCGACCAGGGGCCGAGCAGGGCCGTCCGGGCCGGCCGCTCGGGGCGGGCGTCCACCTGGGCCGCGGTCTCGGCGGCGGCCGCCGCGGCCAGGCGGTGGTCGACCGCCTGGCGCAGCGTCTCCTCGGCCTGGGCCAGGCGGCGGTCGACCAGCATGACCTGGCTGGCCACCGCCGTCACCCTCGGCAGCTCCCGTCGAGCCTGGAAGACCAGCCGGGCCCGCTCCTGCGAGCTGACGAAGCGCTGCACCGGCAGCGGGCTGCCGGGATCCCAGGACAGGCCCGCCCTGACCGTCGCCCTGGCGATCGAGCGGAGCGCCCGGGGGCTGGTGGGGCTGTAGCGCGACTCGACCTCGAGATAGCCCTGGGGCGGCACCTCCCACCATGGAGGCCGCCGTCGCCTGCGCGCCGGCCAACGCGGACGCCACGGCACCCGCCCCGCCGGACGAGCCGGCGTGCCCCTGTCGAGCGCGGGAGCGGCATCCTTCCCAGCCGCCACCGGGCTCGGGTCCAGTCTCTCCGCCATCGCCTCCCCCCGCCTGGACGCCGTCAGCTGGACATCCGGAGCAAACCCTATCGAATACCGACTCGGCTAGAGGCCGATTTGGCCAATCGTTATCGCAACGCCGGCGTGACAGCCGCCCTGGCATCCGGTCACGGGCCGACAGTGACCGCCCCAAGGAGGAATGACGGACGAAGCAAGCTCGCGATACCGTACCGGCCATGGAGGTCGACGCCTGGTCGGAGTGGGCGGGGAGCGAGCCCCAGGCTCCGCCCGGGGTGCCGCCGGCCGCGGCCGGCCCCGGCGACCTCGACGGCCTCTACGACCTGGTCGTGACCCGGGCGGCGCGGCTGGCCGGCATCGGGGACGCGCTCCTCTGGCTGGTCGACGACGACTCCCGGCTGGTGGTGCGCCGTGGGATCGGCCGCTTCGCCTCGGCCGCCGGGCGGACCCTGGGCAAGGGGGAAGGGCTGGCCGGCGAGGTCTGGCAGGCCGGCGGGCCCCTGGCCGCGACCGGCCTCCAGGGCGTGGGGACCGGACTGTGCGTGCCCCTGGTCGCCGGCGCGTCGGTGGTCGGGGTGCTGGGGGTGGCCTGGAGCGAGCCGGGCCGCCTGGCTGGCGACGCCGAGTCCCAGCTGCTGGCCGGCTGGGGCGAGCTGGCCGGCACCGTGATCGACCGCGCCGGACGGCCCCTGGGCCAGGGCTGGCTGCCCGGGACGGCGGAGCGCTACCGAACGCTGTCCGAGCAGATCCCGGCGGTGCTCTACTCCGAGATGCACACTCCCGGCGGCGCCGTCGTCTACGAGAGCCCGCAGTACCAGCAGTGGTTCGGCTACACGGTCGAGGACGCCATGCAGCCGGACTTCTGGAAGACGCTGGTCCACCCGGACGACCGCGAGTGGGTGCTGGCCGAGAACGAACGCGTCGACCGCACCGGGGATCCCTGGAACGTGGAGTACCGGACCATCGCCAAGGACGGCCGCGTGGTCTGGCTCCGCGACCATGCCGTTATGGTCCGCGGCGAGCACGGCGAGCCGGACTACTGGCAGGGCTACTACATCGACATCACCGAGCAGAAGCAGGCCGAGGAGGCGCTGCGCCAGGCGCTGGAGCGCGAACACCAGGCGCTGGAGCGCGAGCGGCAGGCCGCCCGCCAGCTGCGGGCGCTCGACGAGATGAAGAACACCTTCCTGGACGCCGTCTCGCATGAGCTGCGCACCCCGCTGGCGACGGTCATCGGCATCGCCCTCACCCTCCAGCGGGCCGGGTCGAGCCTGACCGAGGAGGACACCGTCGACCTGGTCGACCGGCTGGTGGCCAACGCCGGCAAGCTGGACCGGCTGCTGGCCGACCTGCTGGACCTGGACCGGTTGAGCAAGGGGATCCTGGAGCCCCAGCGCAGCCGCACCGACCTGGTCGCGCTCGTCGGCCGGGTCGCCCAGGAGTGGCGCCAGCGCAGCGGGCGCCAGCTGGAGGTGCTGGCCGAGCCGGTGGTGGCCTGGGTGGACTCGGCCAAGGTGGAGCGCGTCGTCGAGAACCTGCTCGCCAACGCCGGCCGGCACACCACGCCGGACACGCCGGTCTGGGTCAGGGTCGCCCGCCGTGACGGGGACGTCCTGCTGGCCGTCGAGGACGCCGGCGGCGGGGTGCCGCGGGAGCTGCGGGCCACCCTGTTCGAGCCGTTCCGCCGGGGGCCGGGGGCGGCCGCCAACGCGCCCGGGGTCGGGATCGGCCTCTCCCTGGTGGCCCGGTTCGCCGAGCTGCATGGCGGGCGGGCGTGGGTGCAGGACCGGCCCGGCGGCGGCGCGTCGTTCCAGGTCCTGCTCCCGGACGCCGCCGAGCCGGCGGACGTCGGCGGCCGGGCCTGAGCTGAACCGGGGCCGCGCCACCGGGGCGCGGTCACAGGGCGGCGGCCATGCCGGCGCGGCGCGCCTCCCGTCCTCGAGTTGCCTCTCCAGCGTTCCCAGCGGGTTGGTCGGTCGATCGATTTCTTGACAAGACTCCACCACATCGGCATACTGCGTCAAGTTCGGTCGACCGACCGACACGAGGAGCGAGGCCCGAGCGCCGCACCGGCAGGGAGGCGGATGGCCATGGGGACCGGGGACCGTGACCGTCATGATGTCGTCGTCGTGGGTGGGCGGGTCGCCGGATCGGCCACGGCCATGCTGCTCGCCCGTGTCGGCCACGACGTGGTCGTCGTGGACCAGGCGTCGTTCCCCAGCGACACCGTGTCCACCCATTCGCTGGCCCGCAGCGGCGTCGTCCAGCTCCACCGCTGGGGCCTGCTCGACGAGGTCCTCGACAGCGGGACTCCGGCCATCAGGCAGGTCACCTTCAACGCCGGCGGCGAGTCGACCAGCCGGACGATCAAGCACAAGGCCGGGGTCGACTTCCTGGTCGCGCCCCGCCGGTATGTGCTGGACACGATCCTCGCCGCCGCCGCCCAGCGCGCCGGCGCCCGGCTGCGCCCCGGCGTCACCGTGACTGGCCTGCAGCGGGACGGGCACGGCCGGGTGGTGGGGGTGTCCGGGCGGGACCGCGCCGGTGCCCCGGTCGAGATCGGGGCCCGCCACGTCGTCGGCGCCGACGGGCTCCGGTCGCGGGTCGCCGAGCTGGCCGGCGCCCGGGTCGACCAGGCCGGGCCGGTGGGCGGCGCCGCCCAGTACGCCTACTACGATGGCAGCCGGTGGGCCGGCTTTGAGTTCTTCGTCGCCGAGCGGTCCTTCGCCGGGGTGTTCCCGACCCACCACGGGCAGGCGTGCATCTGGGTCTGCGACCCCGCCGCCGACGCCAGGGCGGCCCGCCGCCGGGCCGGGTCGCGCGTGGAGGCGTTCGAGGCCCTGCTCCAGCGCTCCCACCCCGAGCTGGCCGAGCGGCTGGGCCAGGCCCGCCGCAGCTCGCCGATCCAGGGCATGCTGCGTCAGCCCAACCAGGTCCGCCAGGCCTTCGGGCCCGGCTGGGCCCTGGTCGGGGACGCCGGCTACTACCGCGACGCCATCACCGCCTACGGCATGAGCGACGCCTTGCGCGACGCCGAGCTGCTGGCCGTGGCCCTGGACCAGGCCCTGGCCGGAAGGGCCGAGGAGGCCAGCGCCCTGGCCGCCTACCAACGGCAGCGCGACCGCGCGCTCCAGGAGATCTTCCAGCTCACCTGCCGCCTGGGCGCCTTCCCCCCGGTGCCAGCCTTCATCGCGCTCCAAAAGCAGCTCAGCGCGGCCATCGACGACGAGGCGGCGGCCCTGGCCGCGCGACCGATCCCAGGCGAGCGCCTGCTCGCGACCGCCTGACCGACCACCGCCGACCGGAAGGAGGCCAGCACCCGGATCCAGGACCGACCCGATCACCGTCATCACCAGTCAAACGCACAGCCAGGGAGGCGTGCCACCATGACCACCACCGACAGCCCCGCCGAGGTCCAGGATCCGATCCGCAACGGCGTGGACACCGCGACCCTGTTCGCCACCATCGACGCCGTCAAGCAGGCCCCCGAGGCGGCCAGCTTCCAGTTCCGCGCCCACAACCAGTGGGTCAGCGGCACCCACAACCGCGGCACCATCGCCGACTTCTACGGGGTCGGGGAGGAGCGCTCGCACGAGCGGAGCTTCGTCTTCGACGCCGACCACCCGGCCGTCCTGGTCGGCCAGGACCACGGACCGACCCCGGTGGAGTTCGTGCTCCACGCCCTGGCCGCCTGCCTCACCGCCGGCCTGGCCAACATCGCCGCCGCCCGGAACGTGAAGCTCACCGAGGTCCGCTCGACGGTCACCGGTGACATCGACCTCAACGGCATCCTCGGGCTCAACCCCGACGTCCGCAACGGCTACCAGCAGATCACCGTGCGCTTCACCGTCAAGGGTGATGCGCCGGCCGAGAAGCTGCGCGAGATCGTCGAGCAGTCCCGAGCCCGCTCGGCCGTCTACGACGTCGTCACCAACGGGGTGCCCGTCACCATCGAGGTGGACGCCGCCTGACCCCGTACACCCGCGCGGGCCTTGCTGCCGGAGCCCGCGCGGGCGGCGTGCTCGAGGTCACCCAGGCATGGGGACCGGTCACGGCCCCGGTGTTCGGAAGGGTCGGGCCGGCGCCTCGGCGGGACCTGCCGTTGCCGGGGCGGTGTCGGGGAGCGGGGCCGGGTGAGCCTGGCCGAGGCCACGTAGGCCACCGCGACGGCCACGATCACCAGCGGCATCACGGCCAGCCCGTCCGATCCCAGCAGCAGGGTGGCCAGCAGCACCGCCCGAAACGAGGGCAGGTCCGGCAGGCCAGCGAGAAGGTGCCCAGCCCGGTCCAGTTGTCCAGGCCGATGAAGATCAGCGACCCGATCCCGGCGGCGACCAGGCCGGGGACCAGCACCAGGCCCAGGGTCGGGCCGCCCAGCCCCGACGTCTCCATCAGCAGGAACGCTCCCAGCAGGGGCGAGCCCAGCAGGGTGCAGATGGC